>Ga0081455_10003778_pt1 | contig 17289 bp, 18 predicted proteins | sample TabmetS3T2R1_FD_70207 | JGI IMG/M metagenome (GOLD analysis project Ga0081455, IMG submission 70207) | Tabebuia heterophylla rhizosphere microbial communities from the University of Puerto Rico - S3T2R1 | ecosystem: Host-associated > Plants > Roots > Rhizosphere ...
CCTGGGCAACGACGATGCCAGCATCGCGACCTTCACTTTCGACGACAAAACCTCAGCAGCAGGTTCGAGAGCCTGGGCGGCTTCAAGGCCGAGCTGAAAGGCGAAGCCGGCGAGTAAAGGAGCTGCCGTCGCTGTCTACCGATCGTCCTGTTTCTTGTTCTCGGCCTTTTTCGCAGCCTTTCGCTCACGATCTTCCCTGGCGAGGGAACGGTAGCCACGCCAGGCCAATACCAATGCCATGAGCATGGCGATTGTCCCGAAGATGTAGGTCATCGGGTCATTAGACACGATCATCAGCGCAACCCAGGTTTTAGCCGACCATGCGGCCGATGGTGCGGGCGGTGTAGTCGACCAAAGGAATGATCCGCGCGTAGTTGAGACGCGTCGGCCCGATGACGCCGATCGCGCCCAGGATGCGCTCCTGCGAATCGCGGAACGGCGCGACCACCATCGAGCAGCCGGTGTTGGCGAACATCGGATTGTCGGCGCCGATGAAGATCTGCACGCCGGCCGCGACATTGGCGAGCTCGAGCAGGCGGGCGAAGCTCTCGCCGCGCTCCAGCGCATCGAACAGCGCGCGCACGCGTTCGAGATCGGCGATGACCGTGATGTCCTCCAGAAGGCGCGCCTGGCCGCGCACGATCAAGGCGCCGCCCGGCTCGCCGGCCCAGGTCGCGAGCCCCGACTCGATCACCCGCGCGGTGAGGTCGTTCAGCTCCGCCCGCTTCAGCTTCAGGTCCTCGAGGATGAGGCGGCGCGCCTCGTCGAAGGTGCGGCCACTCAACCGCGCATTGAGATAGTTGCTGGCCTCGGCGAGCGCCGACGCCGGCATGCCGGGCGGCGTGTCGATCAGGCGGTTCTCGACCTGGCCGGTCTGGGTCACGGTCACGACCAGCGCGCGGCCCGGACCGAGATTGACGAACTCGATGTGCTTCAGCGGCTGTTCCATCTTGGGCGCCATCACGACGCTGGCGCAGCGCGACAGGCCCGAGAGCAAGGTGGTCGCCTGTTCCAGCGCCTCGTTGACGCTGCGGCCCACCGCGGCGCAGCGCGCCTCGATGCTCTCGCGCTCCTCCTCCGAAAGGTTGCCGACCTCCAGAAGGCCGTTCACGAACAGGCGCAGGCCGGCATCGGTCGGCAGCCTTCCGGCAGAGGTATGGGGCGCATAGAGCAGGCCGAGGTCCTGCAGGTCGGCCATGATGTTGCGGATGGTGGCAGGCGAGAGCGTCTCGGTGATCTTGCGCGTGAGCGCGCGCGAGCCCACGGGTTCGCCGGTCTCGACGTAACTCTCGACGACCAGACGCAACACCTCGCGCGCCCGGTCGTTCAGCTCGGCGACCGTGGTGGCCTGGCGCTGGGCCGGCACGACTTCGGGAAGGATGCCGCCCGGCAGGTTGATCCGGTGAATGGCCATGCGAAAAATGTAGGTAGGCCGGGCAGTTCGGTCAACGCATGCCGCAATGAGCGGGAAGACACTGTTTCGTGCAACCGGGGACGACTTGTCGCCTGCTCCAGCATTGGCCATAAGCCCTCCAACCCCAGGAGATGACCCATGCGCCCTTCCGGCCGCACACCCGACCAGCTTCGCAAGATTTCCCTCGAACCCGGCTTTTCGCGTCATGCGGAGGGATCCTGCCTGGTGAGGTTCGGCGACACGCACGTCCTTTGCACCGCGTCGGTCGACGACAAGGTGCCGCCCTGGATGCGCAACACGGCGCGCGGCTGGGTCACCGCCGAATACGGCATGCTGCCGCGCTCGACCCACACCCGCACCGACCGCGAGGCCGCGCGCGGCAAGCAGTCGGGCCGCACGCAGGAGATCCAGCGCCTGATCGGCCGGTCGCTGCGCGCCGTGGTCAATCTCGGCGCCATGGGCGAACGCCAGGTCAACATCGACTGCGACGTGCTGCAGGCCGACGGCGGCACGCGCACCGCCAGCATCACGGGCTCGTGGGTGGCGCTGCATTTTGCCTTCGAATGGCTGGTCAAGCAGGGGAAGCTCACGGCCAATCCGATCACCGGGCAGGTCGCGGCCGTGTCGTGCGGATTGTGGCAGGGCACGCCGGTGCTCGACCTCGACTATGCCGAGGATTCCAAGGCCGAAGCCGACGCCAATTTCGTGCTGACCGGCACCGGCGGCATCGTCGAGGTGCAGGGCACCGCCGAACAGGAGCCGTTCAGCGAAGCGCAGTTCCACGAGCTTCTGGCCCTTGCCAAGAAGGGCATCGGCGAGCTCACCCAGCTGCAGCGCCTGGCCATCGGCAAGTCCTGATGGCGCGCCACTTCTCGCTCCCCAAGCTGGTCGTGGCCACCCACAACCGGGGAAAGGCCGGCGAGATCCGCGCCATGCTGAAGCCGTTCGGCGTCGAGATCGTGTCGGCGGGCGAGCTCGGCTTGCCGGCGCCGGAGGAGACCGGCGTCACCTTCGAGGAGAATGCGACGCTGAAGGCGCTGGCGGCAACGCGCGGAAGCGGGCTGCCGGTGCTGGCCGACGATTCGGGGCTCAGCGTCCATGCGCTCGGTGGCGCACCCGGCGTCCATACCGCCGACTGGGAAGGGCCGGAGCGCGATGCCATGGTGGGCATGCGGCGCATCCAGGACGAGTTCGCCAAGCGCCGCGTGCCCGACACGGACGGCGCGCGCACCGCGACGTTCCATTGCGTGCTGGCGCTCGCCTGGCCCGACGAACATCTCGAGCTGGTGCATGGCACGCTCGACGGCCGCATCGTCTGGCCGCCGCGCGGATCGGGCGGACACGGCTACGATCCCTGTTTCCAGCCGCTCGGCGAGCGCCGCACGACCGCGGAGATGACGGACGCGGAGAAGAACGCGATCAGCCATCGCGGCCGCGCCTTTCGCCTGCTGGTCGAGGCGTGTTTCAGGTGACGTTTCAAAGAAACGGTGTCATTTCGAATGAAAATCGTGTCATCCCGAACGAAGTGAGGGATCTTTTACTGCATCGACTAAAGATCCCTCGCTACGCTCGGGATGACACGGATTGTAACCGCAATGAACTCGTGCAGTAGTCCATCCCCGCTCGGCGTCTACGTGCATTGGCCGTTCTGCAAGTCGAAGTGCCCCTACTGCGACTTCAACAGCCATGTGCGCGAGGGTGTCCAACAGGCGCGGTGGCGCGAGGCGCTGCTCAGGGAACTGGAGCATGCGGCGCGTGAAGCGCCGGGACGGCAGGTGCAGACGATGTTCTTCGGTGGCGGCACGCCGTCGCTAATGGAACCGGAGACGGTCGCCGCCTTGATCGCGCGCACGCGCGCATTATGGGACGTGGCGGACGATCTCGAGATCACGCTGGAAGCGAACCCGACATCGGTCGAAGCGGAAAATTTCGCGGCTCTCGCGCAAGCTGGCGTCAATCGCGTGTCGCTCGGCCTCCAGGCGCTCGACGCCGAGGCGCTCCGCTTTCTCGGGCGACAGCATTCGGTCGACGAAGCGCTAAGCGCGCTCGACACCGCGCGCCGGCACTTTGCTCGCTATTCGTTCGACCTGATCTACACACGGCCCGGCCAGACGCCTCAAGCCTGGGCCGAGGAGCTGGAGTGCGCGTTGACGTTCGCGGGCGAGCATCTGTCGCTCTATCAGCTCACCATCGAGCGCGGCACGCGCTTCTTCACCGATCACGCCCGCGGCGCCTTCACGCTTCCGGCCGAGGAAGAGGCCGCCGAGATGTTCGAGCACACGCAGGCGCGGCTCGCCCAAGCCGGATTGCCGGCCTACGAGATCTCCAACCACGCGCGGCCGGGCGCCGCATGCCGTCATAACCTGATCTATTGGCAGTATCAGGACTATGTTGGCATCGGGCCGGGCGCCCACGGCCGGTTCGCGCGTGGCGACGCCAAGCGCGCCACGCGCCGCGCCAGCGGACCGGAAGCGTGGCTGGAGGCGGTCGAGCGGGCAGGCCACGGCACCGCCGAGACGACCGACGTCACGGGACGCGATCGTATGGAGGAAGCGTTGATGATGGGCTTGCGGTTGAGCGACGGCATCGATCGTGCGGCCTTTGCGGCGGTTGCCGGCGCCGATCCGGTCGAGGCACTGGGCGAGGCGCGGCTGGCGCCGCTGGTCGACGCGGGTTTCCTCGAGGTCGACGCGGTGCGCTTCAGAGCGACAGCCGCCGGCCGGCAGCGGTTGAATGCGCTTCTCGAACGGCTGGTCGCCTGATGCGTCGGACGCTGGTCTTCCTCGCGGCCATGTTGATGACGGCGAGTGCCGCTTTCGCGCAGGCACACAAACCAGCGGCCAAGCCGCAGCCGCAAGCGGCGGCCAAGCCCGCGCCGAAGTCGCCCTATCCGCCGCCGGCCTTCAAGATCACGGTGGCGACCTGGGGCAAATATCCGCCCTTCAACTACATCGACCGCAAAGGTCAGCCGGCGGGCTTCGAGATGGATCTCGCGCAGGAGGCCTGCCAGCGCATGAAGGCGGCGTGCGAGTTCGTCGCCGTCGACTGGAACGATCTGATCCCGGGTCTCATCGACAAGAAGTTCGACATCGTGATGGCGTCGCTCGACGTGACGCCGGAGCGGCGGCGGCGGCTCGGCATGTCGCGGCGCTACTACCTTGCTCCCGGTGCCTTCATCGCCGCCAAGGGCGCACCCTACGACGGTCCGCCAACACTTCTGCGCAACAAGCGGATCGGCGTGCAGAAGGACTCCACGCATGCCGATTGGCTGGACAAGAATTTCCGCCGCTCGGCACAGATCAAGCGCTTCGCGTCGGTCGAGGACGAACTGCAGGCGCTGGCCAAGGGCGAACTCGACGCCGTGTTCGGCGACAAGGCGCAGCTCTGGCTGTGGTCGCAGAAGCCCGAAGGCGAATGCTGCGTGCTGATGGGCCAGGACATCAAGGATACACCGACGCTGGGCATCGGTGTCTCGGCCGGCCTTCGGCGCGAGGATGTGAAACTACGCGAAGCCTTCAACAAGGCGATCGGCGAGATGATGGCTGACGGGACCTACAAGAAGCTCAATGCCAAGTACTTCCCGTTCTCGCTGAACTGACGCAGCGGCACGCCACTGCGGTCAGTGCAGCGCGCGGACGCGCGAGACGTAGTGGCCGCGCTTCAGCTCCTTGAAGAAGTGCGGCACCTGCGGATGCGACACCGGCTTGCCGCTGTCGTCGGCCAACAGGTTCTGTTCCGAGACGTAGGCGACATAGGTCGTCTGCGCGTTCTCGGCCAGCAGGTGATAGAACGGCTGGTCGCGTCGCGGCCGCACGTTCTCGGGGATGGAGGCCAGCCACTCCTCGGTGTTGGCGAACACCGGGTCGACATCGAAGATGACACCTCGGAAGGGGTAGAGGCGGTGCTTCACGACTTGTCCGATAGCGAACTTCGCCGTGCGCACAGGCGGCTGGCCGATCGCGGAAGGGGCAGTCTGATTGGCAATTTCCATGACGAAATTATTGCCCCAATTGATGTTTCAGGCAACGCGGCTGAGCCGTTGAATTGGTCAACCCGGTGTAAAATGCGGGTATTAGCGGCTCCGGCAGCCGGCCCATGCAATGCAAATTGTCAGCTTGGCGGGTTCCGCTCGCGGTTGACGGCGAGCGCCAGCCTGTGGACTCTGATGCGAGGGTATGTATCCGAGGAATTCAGGCGTTGGCCGATGGTCTGAAAGTCCGCTTTTGGGGCGTGCGGGGATCAATCCCCTGCCCCGGGGCTGAATATGCACGCTACGGCGGCAATACTTCTTGCCTTGAGGTCATGGCGGGCAGCCGCCGACTCATTTTCGACGCCGGCACGGGCATCCGTCCGCTGGGCCGGGAGCTCGCCCACCACGCACCGCTCGATATCGATATCTATTTCACGCATACCCATCTTGATCACCTCGCCGGTCTCACGTTCTTTTCGCCCCTGTTCGACGAGCGCAATTCGGTGCGCATGTGGGCCGGCCATCTCAAGCCGCCTTACACGTTGAAGATGGTCGTGAAGAGCCTGATGAAGGCGCCGCTCTATCCGGTCTCCCTCGAAGCGTTCCGGGCTTCGGTCAAATTCAGGGAATTCGAAATCGGCACGGACCTCGCCTGCGGCGATGTGGCGATGCATACGGCGGCGCTCAACCATCCCAACGGAGCGACCGGCTATCGTATCGAGCATGGCGGCAAGTCGATCTGCTACATCACCGACACCGAACACCGCATCGATCGCCGCGACTCCAACATCATCGGACTCTGCCGCGGCGCCGACGTCATGATCTACGATTCGAGCTACACCGACGAAGAATATCCGCGCTACCGCGGCTGGGGCCATTCGACCTGGCAGGAGGGCGTGCGCCTCGCCGAAGCGGCCGAGGTCGGCACGCTCGTCATCTTCCATCACGATCCCAGCCACGACGACAACTTCATGGACGGCGTTGCGCGCGAGGCGGCGCGGCGACGTCCCGGCACGGTACCGAGTGGCCTGCCGCGGGTGATCGTGGCCCACGAGGGCCTGATCATCGCGCCCTGACCGGTGACCTCGTGACCCGCGCCCTGAGCCTTCGCGGCCGCTGGCGCCGGCTGGCGCTGGGCCTGCCGACGGTGCTGGGCTTGCCGCCACGGGGCTGGTTCATTCCCCATCGCTATGCCGCCGCGTTGCCGCCGCCGGGCGCTCAACCGCCCTATGGCGCGATCGAGGCGCTGTTCGAGCGGCAGAGCCCCGCGTTCGTCAACGCGATCGATCTGGTCGATGCCCATGCCGATGAGCTGATCGGCCTGGGACGCTTGCTCGACCAGGCGTGGTTCCCCGCACTCGACGGCGCCGTCGCCTACAGTCTTGTCCGCGCGCGCCAACCGCGGCGCATCGTCGAAGTGGGTTCCGGCCATTCCACGCGCATCCTCGCGCGCGCGCTCGGCAAGGACGGCCAGATCGTGGCCATCGATCCGGCGCCGCGGGCGGACATTGCCGGCCTGGCGGGCGTGCGCGTGGTGCCGAAGACGCTGCAGGCCGCACAGGCCGGGCTGTTCGACGCGCTTGTCGCCGGCGACGTCCTGTTCATCGATTCGAGCCATATCCTGATGCCGGGCAGCGACGTCGATCTCCTGTTGAATCGCGTGCTGCCGCGCCTGCCGTCGGGTGTGCTGGTGCATATCCACGACATCTTCCTGCCGTTCGACTACCCGGCCATTTGGGGCTGGCGGAACTACAACGAGCAGCAGGGCGTGGCGCCGCTCCTGGCCGGCGGCGGCTGTACGCCCTTGTTCTCCAGTGTCTGGGCGGAGCGGCGGCTGGCCGATCGTCTCGCCCGATCGGTGGTGCCACGGCTGCCGCAACGGCCCGAAGCGATGGCGACCAGCCTGTGGCTGGAGACGCACTGATGTGGCGGGCCTTCCGCATCTGGCTGTTCGACAGCGCCGGCCCGCAGAAGCTGCCCGAGCGAGTGCAGGCCGCGATCCAGCGTCAGCAGGAGCAGAGCGAGATCCTGATCGCGTGGGTGCAGCTCGTGATCGTCGCCCTGCTCGCCGTTGTCTACGAATCGACGACCATGCCCGAAGGCGTGGTCCAGCTCGGCAATCTCGAGACGGCGGTGCTCGCGATCTACGCCGTGTTCTGCGTGGTACGATTGTTCCTCGCCTATCGCCGCCTGCTCGGCACCTGGATGCTTTACATCTCGGTGATCGCCGACATGACGCTCCTGATGGCGTTGATCTTTTCCTATCACCTCAAATATGCCCAGCCGGCGGCCTTCTATCTGAAGGTCCCGACGCTGCTCTATGTCTTCCTGTTCATCGCCTTGCGCGCGCTGCGCTTCGAGGCGCGCTTCGTGCTCCTGACCGGCATCGCGGCGGTCGTAGGTTGGGCGCTGCTGGTGCTCTATGTGCTGAGCGGCTACGGCGGACCCGACAACCCGACCACCGATGATTTCGTCGAGTACATGACCTCGAACACGCTTTTGTTCCATGCCGAGGTCAACAAGATCATCGCCATCCTGCTGGCGACGGTCGTCCTGGCCGTGGCGATCGCCCGCGCCCGCCATCTCTTGATCCGCGCCGTCAGCGAGAGTGCGGCGGCGCGCGACCTTTCGCGTTTCTTCGATCCCGGCGTGGCGGCGCGGATCCGGACCGCGGCGATGGCGGTGAAGGCCGGCGAAGGCGAGCTGCGCGATGCCACCATCCTCACCGTCGATCTGCGCGGCTTCACGCGACTTTCGACCGAATTGCCGCCGGACGACGTCATGAAGCTGCTGCAGGACTACCAGGCGCGCGTCTGCCCCCTGATCGTGGGCAACGGCGGCAGCATCGATAAATTCCTGGGTGACGGCATCCTCGCCTCGTTCGGCGCGGTCGCTCCCTCGGCCACAGCGGCGGCAGACGCCCTGCGGGCGGTGGACGCCATCGTCGACGCGGTTGATCGATGGGCGGCCGAGCGCAAAGCCGGCGGCGCGCCCCCACTCTCGATCGGACTCGCCGTAGGGGCGGGGCGCGTCGTATTCGGCGCCGTGGGCGATGGCGAACGGCTCGAATTCACCGTGATCGGCGATGCGGTCAATTTTACGTCAAAACTGGAAAAGCATAACAAAGACGAAAAGACCCGAGCGCTGACCGATGCGCAGACCTATAGCCTGGCCGAAAGTCAGGGCTACACGGCACCGGCGCCGCGCGAACAGAGGCCGCATCGGCAGGTGGCGGGGGTCCCGAATTGGGTCGATATTGTGGTGCTCGCCCCATAGGGGCCCATAGGGCATAGGAACCGCATAGGCGCGCCCCGGCGTTGCCTTGCCCTTTCCCCATTCGGAGCCTATGTAATTTGCGACGAGTTGAGCCAAGCAGGTTGAGACGAGCGGTCGGAGCGCCTTCGTGGGTAATAACTACGATATCATCCTCATCGGACTGGTCGCGATCTTCCTGATCCTGCGCCTGCGCTCGGTGCTGGGAAAGCGTACCGGCAACGAGCGGCCGCCGGCGCGCGATCCGTTCACGCCGCCCGCACCGCCGCCCACGCCCTCCGGTGGGCCGCCGCGGATCGGCGATGCGCCCGTGGGCAACGACAACGTGGTTTCCCTGCCTGGTGCCAACGCGCCAGCACCGCGGCCGTCGAACGCCACCACCGGCCCAGGCGGCATTCGTTCCGCCGTGCTGCCATCGGCTACTGCCGGCGTCGCTGCCATTCGCTCGGCCGATCCCAGATTCGATCCGCTGGCCTTCGCCGATGGCGCGCGTGCCGCCTTCACAACCATCGTCGAAGCCTTCGCCAAGGGCGACACTGGACCACTGCGTGGCCTGCTCGACGGACCGACCTTCGCGAGCTTCGAGGGCGCGATCCGTGGCCGCACCGAGCGGCGGGAGAAGGCCGAGACGACCCTGATTGGCTTCGACGCATCCGACATCGCGGCCGCCGAGCTGCAGGGCAGCAACGCGCAGGTGACCGTCCGCTTCGTCACCGAGCAGGTCAACGTGGTGCGCAACGCTGAAGGCCAGATCGCCGACGGCAATCCCAACGAAGTGCAGAAAGTCATCGATCTCTGGACGTTCCGCCGCGACACCAAGTCGAGCGATCCGAACTGGGTGCTGGTCAAGACTGAAAGCGAAGGCTGAAAAGGGGAGGCACAACCGCATGCGCTGGAAAGTCCCGTCCGGCGGCGCAGTTCTGTTGGTCGTTGCCGGTTTGCTTTCTGCGTGCACAAGCGGCGGAGGATTGGCCGGTTCGAACAAGGTGGCGATGGCGCCGATCGCCTTCAACGAGATTCCCGGCTGGTCCGACGACAAGCTCGCCGAGGCGTTGGCGACATTCCGCCGTTCCTGTCCCCGCCTCAGCACCTCAGCCGACACGCGCATCGCCACGGATGGCGGCGAGAGGGTCGTGACCGCCGCCGAGTGGCGGCAAATCTGCGCTCATGCGACAGCGGTGAGGCCAGGCGACGATGTGGGCGCACGGCAATTCTTCGAGCAGAATTTTCGACCGCTGGTCGTACAGGGACCAGCGAGCTTCACCGGCTACTTCGAACCGGAGCTGCGCGGCAGCCGCGCACCGTCGCGCGTGTTCACCATCCCTGTCTACCGCCGGCCAACCGATCTCAGCGACAAGCCCTATTATACGCGGGCCGAGATCGAGCAGGGCGTGCTGAAAGGCAAGGGGCTCGAGATCGTTTGGGTGCAGGATCTGGTGGCCCTCTATGAAGCCCAGGTGCAGGGTAGCGCGCGCGTCCATCTGGCCGAGGGCGGCACCTTGAGCCTCGGTTTCGACGGCTCGAACAATCGGCCCTACACGGCAATCGGCGGCGTGCTGGCTGACATGGGCGTCATGAAGCGCGACGACATCACCTGGCCCGCCATCCGCGACTGGCTGAAGCGCCATCCGCAGCAGGGTCGCGACGTAATGCGCCGCAACGAACGCTACATCTTCTTCAAGGACACGCGCACGACGGCGCCGACCGGTTCGGAAGGCGTGCCGCTCACCGCCCAGCGCAGCCTCGCCATCGATACTGCGGTCACGCCCTATGGCACGCCGATCTGGATCGAGACGACGCGTCCGGTCGCCGGCAAGCCCGGCGCCACCGAGCCCTACCGCCGCCTGATGATCGCCCAGGACAGCGGCGCCGCGATCAAGGGACCGGCGCGGGGCGACGTGTTCTTCGGCTCGACGCCTCAGGCCGCCGATTGGGCCGGCCGCATGGTGGGCGCCGGCCGCGCCATCGTCCTGGTGCCCAACAAAGGCTGAAATAAATCTATCCGGGCCTTCCAAGTCACCGCCTACCCCTGGCCCCTGTATCAGCGTGAGACGACCCTGATACCTTCCCTTCGCTTGGCGAAGGGGAGGAAAAGAAGCACGGTTGCGCCCCAATTTTCACGCTGCCATGGTGGTCAGGTTGCCATGTCCGCCGCAGATCGTCCCTCCCCTCCCCGTCGCGTTGCGCTGTTCGTTACCTGCCTGGTCGATCTCTTCCGACCCGCTGTTGGCTTTGCCGCCGTCAAACTGCTGGAAGACGCGGGTTGCACCGTCGAGATTCCGCCGCTGCAGGTTTGTTGCGGCCAACCCGCCTACAATTCCGGCGACCGTGCCAGCACGCGCGCCATCGCGGCCCAGGTGATCGATGCCTTCGAAGGATTCGAAGCGGTGGTCGCGCCGTCGGGTTCGTGCGGCGGCATGCTGGCCCACCATTATCCCGGTCTGTTCGACGACGATCCGGCGATGAAGGCCCGGGCGGAAAATCTCGCCCGACGCAGCTACGAGCTGATGTCGTTCCTGGTCGATGTGCTGGGTGTCGACAAGGTGACGGCCCGCTACGACGGCATCGCCACCTATCACGATTCCTGTTCGGGTTTGCGCGAGCTCGGGGTCAAGGAACAACCGCGCCGGCTGCTGCGGTCGGTCCAGGGACTGCGCCTCAAGGAGATGCAGACGCCGGAGGTCTGCTGCGGCTTCGGCGGCACGTTCTGCGTGAAATATCCCGAGATCTCCAACGCCATGGTCGGCGAGAAGTCGGCCGATATTGCCGCGACCGAGGCCGACACGTTGCTGGCGGGCGATCTCGGCTGCCTGATGAACATGGCGGGCAAGCTGCAGCGCGAGGGAAAGCGTGTGCGCGTCCGTCATGTCGCCGAGGTGCTGGCCGACATGGGCGGGCAGGCGGCGATCGGTGAACCAGAGGCCAAGCGCTGATGCAATCGACGGCCCACGACTTCAAGGACAATGTCGGCACTGCTCTCGCCGATCCCAACCTGCAGGATTCGCTCGCCAAGCTGAAGGTCGGCTTTTCCGAACGACGGCGCCAAGCCGCCGAGCGGCTGCCGGAGTTCGAGGCGCTGCGCGATCGCGCGCGCGATATCAAGAATCATGCGCTGGCCAATCTCGACTTCTATCTCGAGGAGTTCGAGCGCAAGGTCATCGCGCTCGGTGGCCATGTCCATTGGGCGCCGACGGCGGACGACGCACGCCGCATCATCGGCGATCTCTGCAAGAGCGTCGGCGCACGCACCGTCGCCAAGTCGAAGTCGATGGTGGCCGAGGAGATCGCGCTCAACGAGCATCTCGAAGCACTGGGCATCGCGCCGATCGAAACGGACCTCGGCGAATACATCATCCAGCTCCGCCACGAGCCGCCCAGCCACATCATCGCGCCCGCCGTCCATCTCACCAAGGACCAGGTCGCCGACACTTTCTTCGAGCACCACGCACCGCTCGGCTTCACCAAACGGCTGACCGAACGCAACGACCTGGTGGCGGAAGCGCGCCACGTATTGCGCCAGAAATTCCTCGACGCCGACGTTGGTCTCACCGGTGCGAACTTCCTGGTCGCCGAAACCGGTTCGTCGATGCTGGTCACCAACGAGGGCAACGCCGATCTCTCCAACACGCTGCCCAAGATGCACATCGTGCTGGCGAGCATCGAGAAGGTGATCCCGACCCTGGAGGACGCCGCCGTGCTGCTGCGCGTGCTGGCGCGTTCGGCGACGGGACAGGAATCCTCAGCCTACACGACGCTCAACACCGGTCCCAAACGCGAGGGCGATCTCGACGGCCCATCGGCTTATCATGTCGTCCTGCTCGACAATGGCCGCTCGTCGGTGCTGGGCACCAAGATGCAGGACATGCTGCGCTGTATCCGCTGTGGCGCCTGCATGAATCACTGCCCGGTCTACGGGGCGATCGGCGGTCATGCCTATGGCTGGGTTTATCCCGGCCCGATCGGCGCAGTGCTGACGCCGCAACTGATCGGCGTCGAGGAAGCGGGTGACCTTCCCAACGCTTCGACTTTCTGCGGCCGCTGCGAGAGCGTGTGCCCGGTGCGCATTCCCCTGCCCAGCCTGATGCGCCATTGGCGCGAGCGCGAGTTCGAGCGGCATCTGACGCCGCGTGCCGTGCGTCAGGGACTGGCCCTGTGGAGCTGGCTGGCCCGCCGGCCGCGGCTCTATCGCTGGACCACGCAGATAGCCAATCGACTGCTGTCGACATTCGGCCGCGCCGAGGGCCGATACCGGTCGCTGCCGTTGGCCGGCGGTTGGACGCGCTTTCGCGATTTCCCCGCCCCGCCGGCGGGCGGCACGTTCCATGCCCAGTGGGCGCGCCATGGCGGGGCGCGCGTCAGGCCATGAGTGAGACGCGCAATCCGGCGCGGGCCCAGATCCTGGACGGCATCCGGCGGTCGCTCCGTCGTGGCGACCTGACGGATACGGCCCGCCTCGCCGTAGAGCAGCGTCTGGCCGCACCGCCGCGCGGTCCCGCGGTGGCACGTGCGCAGCTTCCGCCGGCCGAGAAGGTCGCTCTTTTCTGCCAGTGGGCGGAGGCCAACAACGCTACCGTCGCGCGCGTCGCGGCGGCCGATGTGCCTGATGAAGTCAGCGCCTATCTGGCGCGCAACAACCTGCCGGCCGAGGCAGCAATGGCGCCCTCGCCCCAGCTCGAGCGCTACGATTGGGCGAACCAGAAGATGCTCAGCCTGCGGCGCGGACGCGGCGAAGCGCGCGACCAGGTGTCGATCACCGGCGCCTTTGCCGGCATTGCCGAAACAGGCACCCTTGTGATGACCTCGGGTCCCGATCATCCGGTATCGCTCAATCTGTTGCCCGACACGCACATCGTGGTGTTGCGCGAGGGCGATATCATGAGCGGTTACGAAGATGTCTGGGCGATGCTACGGGCCCGCTACGGCAAGAACGGCATGCCGCGCACGGTGAACACCATCACCGGGCCCTCGCGCACGGGTGACATCGAGCAGGCCATCGAGCTCGGCGCCCATGGCCCCCGGCGCATGCACATCGTGGTGGTGCGCGATTGAGGAAGCGGACCGCCTCTTCCGACGATCGGCCCCCCGGCCGGCGCGGAGAGTTGCGTGTCGTCGGCACGACCGTCGCACATGAGGTTGAACACCTGCTCGAGCGACTCGCTCAATTGATGGGCCGTCGCCGGCCAAGGGTGCTGCAGGTCGGCGCCCGCGTCTCCGTTTCGGATCGCAACGAGCCACATTGGCGAACGCTGGTGCGCAAGCGGTTCGGCCCCCGCACCCGCTTCATCGGCATTGATCTCATGGCCGGCGACAACGTCGACAGCGTGATGGACATCTGCAGCCCGCCCCGGACGCTAATGTCGGTTCTGGGCAGCGAGCCCTTCGACCTGGTGATCTGCTGCCACGTGCTCGAGCACACGCGCTCGCCTGTGCGGGCGGCCCGCAACATCGAGAGCCTGCTGCGGCCCGGCGGCCTCGCCTTCGTGGCGACGCCCTGGTCACAGGCCTTTCACGCCACGCCGGATGACTACTGGCGCTTTTCCGTGCGCGGCCTCGGCGTGATGTTCACCCGGCTGGAGATCCTGTCGGCCTTTTATAGCGGTGGAGACGTCGGGCTCGACGCGGCCTATCGCGTGGAGCGCGACGGTGCGCCCGACCTGGAGGCGCGGGCTGGCGCGGTCGAGCAAGGCCTGTTCCAGATCGTCCTCGATCACGAGGACAATCGCGATGTCCTCTCACGGCAAGCGACCGAACGCCTGCCGGTGTCGCGGACCTATCTTCCGACCCTGTTCGTCAATATCGTGGGACAGCGACGGGCCTGAAGGGGTCGCGGGCGCAAAAGAAAAGAGCGGGCTCTCGCCCGCTCTTTCCATTTCGATCCAGTCGCTTGCGACTAGAAGCGGAAGTCCATGCCCAGCAGAGCCGCCCAAGACTGAGCTGCCACTGCGTTCGACGGGCCCTGGAGGTTGTTGACGATCACGCCGCCAACGACCTTGACGCCCGGTCCGAGCGCATAGTTGGCGCCGACTTCGATCTTCGACGCCGTTTCGGTGCCGAACCGGAGTGCGCCGTTCTGCGGGTTGGTGCCGAAGGCCGCCGCGAAGGACGTCGGCTGCGTCACCGAGCAGGCCGCCGAGACGCCGCAGTTGGTCACGGTCAAGGAGCCGTTACCGTTGTTGTTGTACGCCACTGCCGCACCAGCAGAGAACTGCCACGGGCCGGTTTCATACATCAGGCCGATCGCGAACGAGTTCGTGTCGTTGTTCTGGCCCGTGTAGTAGTTCGAGCCCATGCCGTTGTTATCCCAGGTGTACGAACCACCGAGGGTGAAGCCGTAGGCGCTGAACTGCAAGCCGGCCACGAACTGCTTCCACGCCGTCAGGTTGGCACCTGTGTTGACGTTGGCAGCCGACGACAGCGGCTGGAAGCCCGGAACGAAGCTCATGTACGAGTAAGCGACATAGGCCGCGACCGAGAAGTCGCCGAACTTGTTCAGGTAGTTGGCGCCGATGGCGACCGCATCCTGCCAAGAGTAGTCGTTCGTCGGGCAGCCGTTGGCCGTGGTCGCGTCATTGAACCCGCAAACACCCGCCGTATTCGGGCCCGGACCCGCAGCCATACCCTGGCCGCCAGAGGCGGGCGAGGTCAGGTTGATTTTCGGAGCGTAACCGACACCGATCTGCAAGCCGAAGAAGCGCGGCGTGTAGTAGTTGATGCGGTTCACGTCCTGGTACTGCGAGTCGATGGTCTGCGCAGTGATGTGGCCGTTCGCCTTGTTGTTACCGGCGGCGATCGGGTTGGCCCACTGGAAGGACGTATCGTGCTGGAAGAAGCCGAAGCCGATCAGGGCCGACGGCGCGCCGTAATACATGATGTAAGCGGCATCGTCCTTGGCGCCAAATTCGATACGGCCCCAGTCGCCGAAGGCGAACAGATAGGCTTCGTCGATCTGGCGGCTCAGGCCGTTGTTCTGCGAGTTACCCGTCGGCGGGTTCCAGCCTTCGAGCTCGACGCGGACGCCGACCGAGGTGCCGTTATCCAACTTCGTCTGGCCAATGAAGTGGATTTCACCTTCCTGGATGAACTGGAGGCCCTTGAACTGGGCCGAGGTGCCGTTCGTCGCGTAGGTGCCTTCCATCGAGCCTGCCAGCGCGTAGAAGGTGTAATAGCCACCAACACCCATCTTGATGGGGTCGGCAGCCATGGCAGGTGCGGCCACCAGGCCGCCGACGGCCAAGGCGGTCGAGCCTAGCAATAGCTTTTTCATCATTCTCCCTCTCTCATTGATCAGAGACTGGTACGTACCCAAAGGCCTTGTCTGACCGACGGACCGCGAGCTTTTTCGGCCACGCGCTCTCCCGCCAATGCGACCGCCGAATAAAAACACAGGGCGAAAAGGGGGGTCAAGGAATGGACGCAATCGCACCCGAATCTCTTCGGACCTGTGGCGTCTTTGTCACAATTTGCGCCGCCAAAGGAATGGCGGGCAGCCCAATGAAAAGAGGTTGTAACCTGCGTCTTTCGGAAAGCATAGGTATTTTATAAATACCCAGTAGATTTCTTATAAGGACTTAATGGTTGGTGAGTTATTCCGCCCCTTGCGATTACAGGTGACCGCGCATATGGTCGGATTTGCCGCCTTTAGGGCAGGAAGCGCGGACACTAACAGGGAAGATTATGACAAATTTTTCCGCGGCAAGCGGAGGCACCAAAGGCCGAGCGCCGTTGGTTCGGCTCAGTATATTTGGCCTCGCTCTCGCCGTGGCAGGGTGCGGCGGCAACCCCAGCGCCATCAAGGAAAGAGACCTGAGCGGCGGCCGGGACGCCAAGAGGCAGGCGGCCCAGGGGCTCGGCGGACAAAATCAGGAGGTCGGCAGCCTGTTCGGTCCGGGCGGTCTCCTTGGTAGCGGCAAGGATAAGAAGGACGACGAAGGCACCGGCGTCGCGGTGAATGCCTTCCTTTGGCGCGCCAGCCTCGACACCATCAATTTCATTCCGCTGGTGCAGGCCGATCCGTTCGGCGGCGTGATCATCACCGACTGGTACACGCCGGCCGAGACGCCGAACGAGCGGATGAAGGTGCAGGTCACCATCCTTGACCGCGCGTTGCGCGCCGACGGCGTGCGCGTCTCCGTGTTCAAGCAACAGCAGAATCCCAAGGGGGGCGGCTGGGTCGACGCCCAGGTCGATCCACACACCAACACCGACATCGAGGACGCGATCCTCACACGCGCCCGACAACTCCGCATTGCCCAAGGCGGAAGCTGATCCGCGACCGCTGATCGGTCGGAGCTGACCGGCGGCAGCCGGTTGCGCAATGCACGTGCGCGCACAAAGCTTGACGTAACGAGCCGCAGGGCGCATCCGCTGCGGCCACTGTCGTTTCTGGAGTGAGCCCGTGTCGTCCGCAGTTTCCCCATCCGAGGGGTCGTCGCCGCGTTACAATTTCCGCGAGACCGAAGCCAAGTGGCAGAAGGTCTGGGAGGAGCGCCAGACCTTTCGTGCCGTCATGGAGAAGGGGCGGCCGAAGTACTACGTGCTGGAGATGTTCCCCTATCCGTCGGGGCGCATCCATATGGGCCACGTGCGCAACTACACGCAGGGCGACGTGATCGCCCGCTACAAGCGCGCCAAG
>Ga0081455_10003779_pt1 | contig 17287 bp, 19 predicted proteins | sample TabmetS3T2R1_FD_70207 | JGI IMG/M metagenome (GOLD analysis project Ga0081455, IMG submission 70207) | Tabebuia heterophylla rhizosphere microbial communities from the University of Puerto Rico - S3T2R1 | ecosystem: Host-associated > Plants > Roots > Rhizosphere ...
TTGTTGTCGCCCTTGCCGACCCACGATTTCGCGACCTCTCCTTGGCCGCCCTCCTGCAATTGCTTCATGAGATCGCCGAGCCCGCCGGATAGGATGCTGCCGGCCGCACCGCCCGCGAGCAGGCCGCCGAGGCCGCCTTTCAGCACGTCGCTCAGGCCGCCGCCGGCCCCGCCGGGCATGCCGGCATTGATGGTTTTCGGCGACGGAGCTGGCGCCGGGGCAGGGCCGGGGGCTGCGCCCGGCTGGCTGCCGCCAAAATGCTTCACCGCTTTCCAGGCGAGTAGCGCCAGGATCGCCATTGTCATCGGCGACATGCCGCCGCCGGAATCCGTGCTTGGTTTGGAGGGGCCACGTGGGCCGTTCTGCATGCCGTTCAATACGTCGAGCAAACCCATGGTTGTCTCCCGCAAGCTTGTTTGCCCCCGCGGGCAAAAAGATAACGGCGGCCCATGACGGTTACAAGGCGGCGGGTGGCTTCGATAGGCAGCCGGCGCTTCGTCTGCTATCGAATTGTGGCGCTGGCGAAGAGGTAACCGGATGAATTCTGAACGGCCGATCGGCATCGCGGGGGCGGGCAGCATCGGCTGTTTCGTCGGCGGAATGCTGGCGGCAGGCGGCCGACGCGTGGCGTTGCTGGCGCGGCCGCGTGTGATCGGCGAAATCGAGGCGCATGGCCTCCGCCTGACCAGCTTTGACGGAATCGACCGGCATCTTGCGGCCAATCAGCTCACATTGTCGGAAAATTCTGGCGTGTTTGCCGATGCCGCAATTGTGCTGGTCACCGTGAAAAGCGCTGACACCGCCGAAATGGCCGGAATCATCGCCAAGCACGCGCCGGATGATGCCGTGATCGTCAGCCTGCAAAACGGTGTCGGCAATACCGCGCTGCTCCGCGAAAAATTGCCGGGGCGGCGGGTACTCGGCGGCATGGTGCCCTACAACGTGATCGCATTGGGAGAGGGACGTTTCCATCGCGCCACCTCCGGCGACATCGTGATCGAGCAGGACGCGGCGGGCACAGCCGAAAAGCTATCGGTGCCCGGCCTCAGGTTTCGCGCCACCGACAACATCGTGGGCGTGCAATGGGGAAAGCTGCTCTTCAATCTCAATAACGCGCTCAATGCGCTGGCCAATCTGCCGCTGCGCCGGCAGCTCGCAGAGCGCTCCTGGCGGAGGCTGTTTGCGGATCAGGTGGCGGAAGCTTTGGCGGCGATCGAGGCAGAAGGCATCAAGCCGGTTGCAACGGCGCCGCTTCCGATCAGCTGGATGCCGCCGCTGCTGCGATTGCCTGATACTCTGTTCGAAGTGGTGCTCGGACGCACCATGAAGATCGATCCCGAGGCGCGCTCCTCGATGTGGGAAGATCTGCAGCGCGGTCGCCGCACCGAGATCGACTATCTGCAGGGCGTCATCACCGAGATCGCGGCCCGGCGCGCCCTCGCCGCCCCGCTGTCACGGCGCATTGTCGAGCTGATCCGCAAGGCCGAAGCCGACGGCAAGGGTTCACCGGGCCTGACTCCGGAACAAATCCGGGGCTGAAGCCTTTGCCTTGAAATCGCGCGGATACGGCATGAATCTTGGTGGATGCGGAGGATGCACATGAAGCGAATTTGGATAGCGCTTGCGGCCATGGCGGCGATCTCGGCCGGCGTGTTTGTCGCACCGGCCCGTGCCGTGCCGCCGACGGCGACGCCATCGCCGGGCTATGACGCGCGTCTGCAGGAGAGCCGCGGAGGCTCGGCGACCATCATCTATACGCCGGCGCCGCGGCCGCCCAAGCCGAAGCCGAAGAAGCCGCCGCAGCAGTAACGCATTTGCGGTGCCAGATTTCTCGGGTGCGCAATTGCGCACCATCGTTCGCTCTGACGCGTGCCCCGGAATGACATCGCGAAGCGATGTCAGCTCTTCTTGCCCTTGCTCGGCGTGGCGCCGAACAGCTTCTTGATCTCGTTGATGCTTTCCGAAAGCCGGGGCCAGTCGCAGGAGAAGGTGCCCTTCGGGCAGCCGGTTATCGAGCGCGTCCGCGGCGGCGGCTCGGTCGCGGCCCGCGCCGATTGTTTGGCGGGGCTTGCCACCGGCACCGGCACCTTTTCGTCGCTCTTCAGCGCGACTTTCTGCGATTGTTGCTGCTGCTCCTGCTGCTGTTTTGCGGCGAGCGCGGCGCTGGTCGAGTTGCGGCGTTCCCGCTCGAGATAGGCGATGTATTCCTCGTCGATCTTTCTCTGCTCGTCGGGGGTCGGGTTGGGGCCCGCAATGTCGAAATTGCGGTTCTGCATGAAGTCGAAATAGGTGTAGCCGCCGCCTGGCTTGCGGCGGCCCGCGAACTTGGCGTTACACTCGGAAAGCTTCGCGGTCTTCTCTTCCTTGCTCGACGCCTTCTCGGCGGCCTCAGCGCATTCCTCGAAATCGGCCGGCGCGCCGCGCCACCACTGCGCATGGGCGCCCGTCGGCGCCAGCACCAGCAGGCCCCCGATCACGGCAACCGAAAGCAACGCGCCTGACGCGGTTCCCAAGGGTAGAAGTCTCACACCACAATTTCCGAGAGATTGTCGCCCATTCCCGGGCGGCTTGTCACCCCGGAACGGGGCATTTTTCCGGCAGGACCTCAATTTGCCCAGTTTCCACGCAGCAGGCCTTGAATTTCCTCTGTTTTTCGGGCGCCGAACGGCGGCAGGTTGCCACGGTTGGGGCCGGCCCGGTTGCGCTCAGCTGTGTCGGAACGATACGATTCGCCCAAAAGAAAACAGGGAGGGCGACCATGGGTTCACGGTTGGGCGGCATCGCAGTTTTTGCGGCAGGTCTGCTGTCGCTTGCGGGCATCGGCGATGTGTCGGCGCAGGCCATATCGCGGCAAGTCACCCTGGTGGTGCCGTATTCGGCCGGCGGCGGCACCGACACCGTGGCGCGCCTGATCGGCAACCAGATGTCGCGCGCGCTAGGCCAGCCGGTGGTGATCGAGAACGTAGTCGGCGCCGGCGGCACGCGCGCCAACGAGCGCGTCGCCCGTTCCGAGCCGAACGGCACCACCGTCCTGATCAACCATGTGGCGCTGCTTGCCGCCCCCAGCCTGTTCACCAACCTGCGCTACGACACCGAAAAGGATTTTGAGCCGGTCGGCCTCGTCAACAACGCGCCGATGCTGCTGGTCGGACGCAAGTCGATCCCCGGCGATCAGCCAAAGGATTTCGTCGCCTGGATCAAGGCACAGGGCGCCAAGGCCAACTTCGCCCACGGCGGCATCGGCACCAACAGCCATCTTTGCGGGGTGATGATGGGCAATGTGCTCGGCTTCAAGCCGACCTTCGTCGCCTACCGCGGCTCCAACCCTGCGATTACCGACCTGATGGCCGGACAGATCGACCTGCTCTGGGACCAGGTAACCAACGCGCTGCCGCAGGTGCAGAGCGGGATGCTGCACGGCATTGCGATTACCTCGACGGCGCGGCTCGACGAATTGAAGGACGTGCCGACCACAGCCGAGCTCGGCATGCCCGAGATCAACTACACCATGTGGCACGGCCTGTACGTGGTGAAGGGCACGCCGAAGGAGATCATCGCGGCGCTGAACGACGCGCTGCGCAAGGCGGTCACCGACCCCGATGTCGTCGCCAAGTTCAAGCAGCTGGGAACGGTGCCCTACCCGGACAAGGAGCTGTCGCCGGAGGCGCACGCCCGCCTGTTCGCCGCCGACCTGCCGCGCGTCGCGAAGCTGGTGGAAGCCTCGGGCGCCAAGGCAAGCGAGGCGCAGTAGCGCGGAGGTACCGGCTACCGCCATTTGCCTAAATTTTTACCTGTCGCGGTTATTTTGCGAGAAATTTCATCGCGAGCGCGATTCAGGATTTCTTAACCAATGAAATTCCCCAGCATGCGCGGGATTGCCGGCCGCGCTTATATCGGCCTGCGCAGCCAAATACTGCTGCTGGGCGTCGCCGGAACCATTGTGGTCGGTGCCATCTATTTCGCCGGCTTGCTGTTCGAACAGGGCAGCCGCGAGGTGGCCGATCGCTTTGCAAAACTCGAGTCGCTGACAGCGCGCGTTTCCGAAGGCCTGCTGCAGGGCCGCGAGATCGCCACTGGATTCCTGCAGAAGCCGAATGACAAGAAGGTTGCCGCGCATGACGAGACGGTGAAGGCGGCGGCCGGCCATCTCGCCGCCATCGAGGGCATCGCGGGCCAGTTGGCGGAAGGCGATCCGCTCCGGCAGGCCCTGACGTTCCGCGCGGTGATCGCGAGCTACAACACACGCTTCTCCAACGTCGTGTCGGCGCAGAAGGTCGTCGGTTTCAATGAGAATGACGGCCTGCAGGGCAAGCTGCGTGCAGCCGTGCATTCGATTGAATCCAAGCTCAAGACGTTCGACCAGCCGCGCCTGTCGGTCCTGATGCTGATGATGCGCCGTCACGAGAAGGATTTCATGCTGCGCGGCGACGAGAAGTATGGCGACGAGCTGAAGAAGCGCGCCGACGAATTCACAGTCGAGCTGAAGAAGGCCGATCTGCCCGAGGACGGAAAGGCCGACATCACCAGGCTTCTCGATACCTACAAGAGCTCGTTCCTCTCCTACATGGTTGGCCGGGGTACCCTGCTTGAGGAGGCCGACGATCTCGCGCAAATCTACGACCGGCTGCGGCCGAACCTCGATGGCGTGAGGCGGGCCGCCGACCAGAGGCTGGAGTCCGTAAAGGCCGACCTCGCCACGGTGGAGCGCTACATCATCTGGTCGGTCTGCATCACTGTCGCGGTCATGATTGCGGTCGCATTGCTGTTCGGCCGGCGGCTCACCGCGCCTCTGGTCAAAATGGTGCGCGCCATGGAGCAGCTTGCCCAGGGCAATCTGGATCATGCGCTGGACCGGATCGCGCGCCGCGACGAGATCGGCAAGATCTCCGACGCCTTGCAGGTGTTCCATGGCAAGCTCGCGGAAAATCGCCGCCTGGCGGCCAACCAGGAGAACGCCAAGCGCGAGGCCGAGGCGCAGCGCAAGCAGACCATGCTGCAGATCGCCAACGGCTTCGAGAAAACGGTCGGCGAGATTGTCGGGACCGTTGCGGCGGCCTCGGTCGAAATCGAGCATGCGGCTGACGGCCTGCAAAGGACGGCGGACGCCACCAACACGCTGTCGGCGACGGCTGCCGCCGCGTCCGAGCAATCCTCGGCCAGCGTGCAGTCCGCGGCTGCGGCCTGCAAGCAGCTGGTGTCTTCTGTGGCGGAAATCAGCCGGCAAGCCGGCGAATCGCAGCGGGTTGCCACGTCAGCGGTGGCGCAAGCCGGTCAGACCAATGCGCAGATTGCCGAGCTGTCTCAGACTGCCGATCGCATCGGCGAGATCATCAAGATGATCTCGGGCGTTGCCGATCAGACTAACCTGCTGGCCCTGAACGCGACCATCGAGGCTGCGCGCGCAGGCGAGGCTGGCAAGGGTTTTGCCGTGGTTGCCGCCGAGGTGAAGGCGCTGGCAGGACAGACCGCAAAGGCGACCGAGGAAATCAGCAAGCAGATTGTCCAGATTCAATCGGCAACCGGGCATTCGGTCGATGCGATCAAGGGGATCGGCAGCACGATCGAGACGATTGCCGAAATCGCAGCCTCGATCGCAAGGTCGGTCGAGCAGCAAGGCTCGGCAACGCAGGAGATCGCCCGCAGCGTCCAGCAGGCGGCGCAGGGCGCCACCCAGGTCTCAGGCAATATCGGGGAGGTCAGCCGGGGTGCGTCGAACACCGGAGCTGCCGCCAGCCAGGTCCACAGCTCTGCGCAGGCGCTACTGGCTGAAAACAATCGGCTGGCCCACGAGGTCAGGCAATTCCTCGCGACAGTTCGCGTAGCCTGACCGGCCATGCCGCGCGGCGGTGCAGCCCGGCGTCGCGAAGCTGAGGGAAGCCGCGGGCGTCAGGCAAGCGAGGCGCAGTAGCGCTATAGAGTCTGTCTCGGGAATCACATGCGCGATCCCGAGCGCGTGTCCCTCAATTGCCAAGCGCATTGCCCTGAGACACGGCACAGCTCGCCGCACCGGGGCTCACCGAGAGAACCTCGACAACCCCGCCGCCTATCAATCGCTGCTTGATGGAACCGCCGCCGCCTTTGCCGATAACGACCGTCGCAGAACAGCTCGAAAACGCCGCATCGAAGGTTGCGGCGATCTGACGGGCGCCGCCGCTTATGAAGGTATTGGTGGCGGTCATGCGCTGCCCTGAGAACCCAACCGCGCGGGGCGCAAATCCGGTCTGATCCCTCGACCCACCCACCTGGTCAGATGAGCCGGTCCGCCCGACACTCAGTCGATTGAAGACGCGATCGGCGCTGCTCACATAGGCCGTAAATACGAATGGGACGGATACGGTCTGCTCCTGGCCGCCAGTGGCCGGATTGCGCTGTCGGCGCTGCTCCGTCCAGCTGATGACGACCGATTTGCCGCGAAGTTGTTCGGGTGCGGCCACCGCCGGGAGAACCGAGCCGGCGAGACAAGTAAGAATTGCCGCAACAACGGAGATCTTCATCGGACCCTTCAAGTCGATCGACACTGATCGATAGTTGCATGGAGCCCGAGAAACGGCAACGGAAGGTCTCCAACCGCAAGGGTGTTTACGATCGACCCGCCGTGGCGCAATGCACGCGCGCTATTTCAGCATCTGCGGCACGATCAGGCGCGGCAGGAACAGGCAGACTTCCGGCCAGACGATCAGCGCCGCCAGCACGATCATCATCGGCACCAGCATGATGATGGTGTCTTTTAGCGCGTAGCGGAGGCGGACGCCTGCGACGGCGCAGGCGATCATCAGGCACAGGCCGTAGGGCGGCGTCACCAGGCCGAAGGCGAGCGAGACGATCGAGATGATCGCGAACTGCACGGGGTGCAGGTCGACCGACCTGGCAAGCGGTTCCAGCACCGTGCCGACGATGATGATGGCGGGAATGGCGTCGAGGAAGCAGCCCACCACCAGGAAGCAGAAGCAGATGAAGAAACCCGCCGCGATCGGCCCCATGCCCCAGGTCGAGACGTTGGCCAATAGCTCCTGCGGTATCCGGTAATAGGCGAGCAGCCAGCCGAATGCGCTCGCGGTGCCGACGCAGAACAGCGCGACGCCGGCGAGCCTGCCGGTATCGAGCAACGCCTTGTACAATTCGCGCACGCCCGTCTCGCGATAGAAGAAGGTCGACAGCGCGATGGAATAGAGCACGGCGACGCAGGCGGATTCGGTCGCGGTGAACCAGCCCAGCAAAATGCCGCCGACGATGATCAGCGGCGTCATCAGGGCAGGCAGCGACCGCCAGGCCGCGCAGATCATCTCGCGCCAGGTCTCGCGCTTGTAGGTCGGATAGCCGCGCCGCACGGCGTAGACGTGCACGGTCGCCATCTGCGCGCCCGCGATCAGAAGCCCCGGCACGATGCCGGCGAGATACATCGCCGCGATCGAGGTCGAGATCAGCCCGCCCCATACGATCATCAGGATCGAAGGCGGAATGATCACCGCCAGCACCGCGGACACCGCCGTGATTGCGATGGAGAAGGAGAGGTCGTAGCCCTCCTTGGTCTGCGCATCGATGAAGATTTTTGACTGGCTCGCCGCATCCGCGGTGGAGGAGCCGGAAATGCCGGCGAAGAACACCGACAGCACGACGTTGATCTGCGCCAGCGATCCTGGCCAGCTCCCGACCATCGAGCGCGACAGCTCGACCAGGCGGTCGGTGATGCCGCCAATGCTCATCAGATTCGCCGTCAAGAGGAAGAACGGCACGGCGAGCAGGATGAAGGAGTTGTAGGCGTTGAACGTCTCCTGCGCCAGCATCATCATCGACAGCCGCGGCTCGATCAGGAGGATCGGCAGGCAGGCGAGCCCCAGCGCAAAGGCGACCGGCACGCGCGCGATCAGCAGCGCGATGAACGTGCCGAACAGGACGGCGGCGGCCTGACCCGCGGAGAGCACGGTGCCGGTCATCGCGCTCTCCCGAACAGGATCTTCGCCTCATCGATGATCTGCTCGCCCGCGAACACGATCCAGGTGAAGCCTGCCACTGGCCAGGCGATGTGAATGAGCCAGAGCGGCAGCTCGGCAAGCTCCGACGTCCGGTGCCAGGCGAAGCGGGTGAACTCGATGCCCGCAATCACGAACACCAGCGCCAACGCCAGGATGCCAAGCCGCGCCAGGATTCGCACCGCCGCCTCGGCCCGCCGCGACAGGTCCGGCCAGACGTCGACCTCGAAATGCAAGGCTTCCCGCACCCCCACCATCGCGCCGATCATGATGGTCCAGATGAACAGGAAGCGCGCCATCTCCTCGGTCCAGATGTAGGAGGGGATCAGCGAGGTGTAGCGCGAGACGATCTGCAAAGTGACGGGGAAGATCAGGATGCCGAGGCAGGCCGCGAGCAGAAATTCGAGGAGTTTGGCATAGAGGGCCGTCGCTCGGCGCCAGAGCGACGGGCTTGACGGCGTCGGGATGTCGGTCATTGGCACTCCGGGCGGGCGGCAGGTTCAAGCGGCAAGCCATGAGGCTTGCCGCTCTCGTTGCAGTCGCCTCAGGCGACGTTGATCTTCTCGTAAATGGCCTCGGCGCCGATCTCCTTGGCGTAGGTCGCCATCACGGGGTCGGCGAGCTTCTTCATGGCGTCGCGTTCCTCGAATGGCACGCGCTTGAGCTTGCCCGCCTTTTCCAGCGTATCGAGCTTGACGGCTTCCTCGCTCGATTCGAGCTGGCGGCCGAAATCGCCGGCTTCCTTGCCGGCCTTCATGATCGCGTCCTGCAGCGGCTTGGGCAGCGTCTTCAGCGTCTTCACCGAGAAGCAGATCGGGCGAATCGACACCGCATGTTGCGTCAGGCTCAGATGCGGTGCGACCTCGTAGAACTTCATGGCCTCGACGCCGGCCGCCTCGTTCTCGCCGGCCGCGATCACACCGTTCTGGATCGCGTTGTAGATTTCGTTATAGGCGATCACGGTCGGGCTCATGCCGACGGCGGCAAAGGTTTTTGACCAGATCGGCGCGCCCTGCACGCGCACCTTCAGGCCCTTGAGATCAGCGAGATTCTTGAGCGGCTTGTTGGCAAAAATGTTGCGCACGCCGCCGCCGGCATAGCCGATCAGCACGACTTCCGCCTTGGTCGCGATCTCGTCGGCGACCGGTGCCAGGATGCCCGCCTCCACCACCTTGTTCATGTGCTCGATGCCCTTGAACACGAAGGGCGCATCGATGAACGGCGCGGCCTTGGCGAAGGTCGACATATGCGCGGGCGAGACGATGCCGTAGTCCACGGCCTTGCCCTGCGACATGTACTCGAAATACTGCTTCTCGAGCCCGAGCGAGGAATTCTTGTGCAGGGTGAAGTTGACGGGCTGGCCGTAATATTTCTTCACCAGTTCCTCGAAACGGGTCAGCGCCTTGGTGAAGGCGTGGTCGTCGTTGAACTGCACGGCGCCGTTCAGCGATATGGGCGCTTGGGCCCGGAGGATCGACGGCATTGCCATGTGGGCGGCCGCCGTTGCGGCAAGGCCGGTGAGTACTGTCCTGCGCTTCATGGATTGCTCTCCCTGTCGTGGCCCGCCGTTATCCCGGCGGCGTTTTGCGTTGGTGAGCTTGCCGCCCACCCGTATTGTTATCGGGATTGTCGCCATTCCCGGCGCGCTTGTCACGCCGAAAGCGGCGTTCGCGCCGCTGCAATCGCTGCCGCGCTGCAAAAGAGAGTGCGCATGATTGCGATCATTTGGGCCAGGGCCCGAATCAGCATTACACTTCACGAAGCATCTTGATTTTCTGCCGAGCGGGGATGAGCGAACCGGAAATCCAGAACCAGATCGTCACCCTGCAAAGGTGGCTGGCCAGTGCATGGCGCCGCCTCGGCGATCCCTCACTCACCCCGTTCGACAAGCGCGAACTGCGAAACCAGATGAAGCAGGCTGACCTGGCGCTGCGCCAGTGCCTGACGCTGTCGTCCGAGCTGAAATCCGCGCAAAGGACGAAGGGCAGGGAGGCTTCCCGCACCTTCGCCAAGCCGGATCTGCGGCGGTTCCTCGCCTAGATTGCTACAGTGCTTTGGATGTTCACGAGCACTGAGTAGGGCCGCCCCAATCGGTATCGGCACCGACGCGTTCTTTCAACACGCAAAGCGCAAGACTGCTAGGCCAGGCTCTCGACGAAGCCCCGGGCGACGGGGTCATATGTCGCCAGAGTCTGCAACAGCCGGCGCTGCTCGGGCGCAAACTCCGGCGACGGAACAGCGCCACAGGATGTTGCATCCACCTGGTAGCGCTCCGCGGCATCCGACAGTCTTCCTGGCCCGTCCAGCCGAAAGGACACTGACGAGAGCGGTCCGAACCACAATGCCCGCGCCAGGGTCGGCCAGTGCCGCGCATCGGGCTCAACTCCTGCGGCGCGCGAAAACAGCAGGGATATCACGTTGGACGGCCGTGCTTGTGCAAGCCCGCGGCCAGATCTGTAGGACGCAATCCCTGCCCGCATTCGCTCGGGGGTCGGTGCCGGTATCACGCCGGCCCAGACATGGGCGATCCAGCGCGCCTGTAGTTCCAGGGATGGGAAGTACGGCCCGTTTAGCTCGTACAGGCCCGCGAACGCCAGCCCGTCAAGATCGGGATGGAACGTATATTCATAAAGATCGGCGTGCTGGGCATTGAGGTCCAATATGGCGCCGATTTCCCGATCCAGGAAAGGGAGGTCGAGGGCGTAACCGGTGCCGAAGACGATGGCGTCGACCTCTTCGCTGCTGCCGTCTTCAAATGCAACGCGGTTGCCGTTGATGTCGGAAATCCACGGACGCACGGTGATGCGGCCCTCGGCGACCAGCGGCAGAAAGTGCTGGCTGAGACCAACGCCGGCCACAAAGACATTGGGATGCGGCCGCGGGGCGCCATATTGTTCCGGGCTGCCGCACGTGCGCAGCACGAACGCCTTGCGGATTTCTGCCGCGATCTCGGCTGGCATCATGGTCTGGGCATGCGCACCAAAGCGGCTCAGGCCAATCTGGTCGTGCGGAACGCCGGCCAGCAATTTCAGCAGGATGTAGCGCTGACGGCGCGCTGCGGCAACGACGCGAGCTGCGCCCAACGATGCGAGGTCGCTCGCGATCTCCAAGCCACTGATGTTGCTGCCACCCACCAGCACCCGCAGCCCGCGAAAGCGCTCCGGCTGCTTGTAGCGAAATGCGTGAATTGCCCCGCCGCATCCGGTGAATTCCCCGAGTCCGCGCACCGGTGCCATGATCGGCCGTCGATAGCGTCCCGTCGCAATGACCACGCGGGGAAAGTTCTCGATCGCTACTGCTCCGTTCGGGCGAGCGATCCGGAGAGCCCAGCCTCCGGACCCGCGCTCGATGTGCTCAAGTCGAGTGCCCAGACGTATGCAGCGCTCCAGGCGGAAATGCTCCGCATAGCGATGGAGGTAGGCCAACATCTGGCGGTTGGTCGCATAGACCGCTGTCTCCGGCAGGTGAGGCAAGTCGCTGAAGCAGGTCATCAGCGCACTGGTGTTCGTCACCATCGAGGGCCATACGCCGCTATGCGGTGCATCGGAGTTCCACTGCCCACCGAGGCTTTCGCTGCTTTCAAAGATTTCCGGTTCGAAGCCGTGTTCCGCAAGAAACCTGGCGTTGACCAGACCCGCCGGTCCCGCCCCGACAACCGCAACCCTGCGCTCGCCGTTCGTGGCTTTCATCGAGGGCCAACCGTGCATCTCTCGGTAGACACGATAAGATCGCACCAAGTCGAACCGAACGACCTTACCCCTTGCCGGGTAAACCGGATAGCCGGCCGCAGAGCGGGCTGGCGATGGCCCGCCCGCTCTGGTATGAGGCTGCCGATACCCCACGCGGGTGCGCGGTCCCGTAGCTCAGCTGGATAGAGCGGCGGTTTCCTAAACCGTAGGTCGCATGTTCGAGTCATGCCGGGATCGCCAAAATATCAATGCGTTAGTGCCGCCGCTTGGCGGCGTTTTTGTTTTTGGCTCTTTTTTGGCTCTCCCTAAAAGACCACCGTGGTGGAAGTACCGGATGCGGGAGGGTGAAACGTCCGGGCTGGCGCTCGCTGCTTGAATAGTATCACGGCGCCTGAAAAGTCGCCGCCTCAACCCTCCTCACAAGCATCGCAGCGTTCAGTAAATCGCCGGTGGTGAGCTCGCTCGTCTCGATCGCTTCGTCATCGATACGTATGACCTCGATGCGAAATTCTCCCCGATCGGTGAGCCAAAATGTCACCGTCACGTTGCCGAGACGGTAGACCCTCGGAAATTCACCCATGCTGCACCTCCGCTGTGGACCGGAGATTCTACAGTGGCTTGCCGAAGTAACTGTGTCGCGGTTAGAGCACTAAGCGGCAGCGAAGGCTCGGCTATGGAGCCGCCTCTTGAACGAGACCAGGAAGTCGCCGACTGTTGGAGATTTCAGCCGTCAGGAGAACTCTGTCCTTTCATTGGGCCTTGGGGCATCGCGACGATTCGGTCCGCAAGGCGATGCTTGAAGTCGGGACTCGCAATATTTGTTGTCTGTTGGCGTCGAACAGTACCGTCACTCCGTTGGCTTGACCGAGATACATCATGCAGGACCCTTGGATGTCTGCGACGACAGAAGGGGGCGCCTGCTGTAGTGACGAGATCGTCACGTGCTGGGTACGCCACGCAACGCTTGGAAAACCGGATACTTCGAATCCCTTCCTCGCGGAGTTGGAGTCGCGCCACGCATGCACGACCCACGCGCCTGCAAAAATCAGCGTCAGCGCTCCCGCAATGATCATGGATGTGTTGATCGTCCGGCAGACAATTCGATTGAAGGCAGACGTCTGTTCGAAGGTAGGGGTATTAATGAAATCCGAAAACTTATAAAGCGCAATCGCGACGGCTAGTACAATGATTGCGACCCACCAATTGACCTCCTCTCTCAGTTTGAAGGCGTACACGCCTGACGCGACGAAGACAGCCAAGACCCCGAGTCGATGAAGGACATACGCGAGCGTCCCCCAAGGTTGCTCTTTCCCAGCGGTCCACAGTGTTCCAACATAAGAGCTAAAATGAGCCCAAGCGCTGAAGAGGGACATAATCGACGGAATCAGGATGATGACATTGGCAAATATCAACAGGAGCACAAAGACAACGGCGCTCTCAAGGCTTTGAGTAAAGCCGACGCCGACTTCTTCCGGCGACGCACCAAGGCGTTCGTAAAAGAGCGATGCTGCGAAGCGATGAACGGCAAACAAGGCAGCGAACAGCGCCGTCAACACTCCTGTGAGGTTCTGCCATTTTCCCGACCAGTTACTTCTGACGAGGCGTCCAAGCCAGCTTGATGCAGTACCTTCAGCAAGTTGCGCGCGCGGACGAGACCATTTCTCCCGCTGACGTGACCAAAACCCCGCACTCTTGGGCACATGACTGTCTTGGTCTAGGTTCATGTCTGCTACTCCCCTCATTCACCCCGGGGCGGCATGCATGCTCCATGATCTCTGTCGATGTACGGACTTCGCTATGATCGAGGGGATCCTCAGAGCATGTTGCCGACGATCTTCGTCATGTCGTCCGCCGAGAAGGCCCGCAGCGTTTCGGAGCGAACATTGCCGAGCGCGCCGAGGCTCAGAGTGAGCGACATGGCGGATGGTTCGTCTGGCGCCTCAATGATGGTCACAACGTCGTATTTGCCCTGTGTCCAGAGGAGGTCTTTCACGGTCACTCCAAACGTCTTCGCCATTGCCTTGAAGGCATCTGCCCGCTTCGGGGACTCCTTGACGTTGCGGATTCCCTGATCGGTGAACTTCGCCAGCACGACATAAGTCACCATGGTCGTCCTCCCTGGTTAGGGCCCGGCGCAACCCCGCACGAGGCGGAAGCCTGTTCCCGCCGCTATGCTGGGGGAGGCAAGGGCCGCGCGAAACTGAGCTCGTGACCATCGAGGTCGGTAAGATGAAAGTAGCGCTCTCCCCATTCGGCGTCGCGAGGCACCGTTGTCGGCTGAAATCCGGCCGCCAGCGCGCGCTTGTAGAATTCATCTACATCGGCGACGTAAAAGACGATGCGCCCCCACCAGGACCAGCGCTCTCCGTCAGGCTGGGTGGTCAGGTTGAGATAGGCCGTCCCCGCCTGGAAGCTGGAAAATGAAGAATCTTCGCCGCCGTACAGAATCTCGAACCCGAGCGAGCGGTAAAATCGGACAGCGCGTTGCATGTCGTGGGTGCCGAGTGTGATGGCGCTGATTCCCTCGATCATGATGGCGCCTCGGGGCGGTGAGATTGACCTGCACCGCCAGATTGGGTTCGCAAGCCATCCCTCTCTAAAAATGGAGCTGGATGACGATTTGACAAGAGGTCATCCCGTTAGCCTTGCGCCCTGGCGGGGGCGGTGGATCGGCGCTGGAATGGCATTTTGAGCGGCAGGGCCGCTGCGGCCTTCGGGCGCTTGCGGCCGGCCGCCGATCCCGCCAGCGGAATATCCAGTCCTGCTATGTCTGGTTGGATCGAAAAAGATGGGCTTCCTGCCCAGCGCCGTGCCATCCTGACCCGAGCAGCGAGGGGACCGATTAGCATGAGCATCACCATTGCGATGACCGAAGTGGCGAAACCGCCGGCCAAGCTGATCGAGGCGTTCAGGAACGCGCCGACATCGGTCATATCGGACAATCTGGCGCGGCTCGCGGGCTCCGTCGGGCTACGGCCGTTTCATCGCGCGGGCCGGATGGTCGGCACGGCGTTTACGGTGCGGACGCGTCCGGGCGACAATCTTGCCATTCACCGCGCGCTGGAAATGGTCGGCCCGGGCGACGTGATCGTGGTCGACGGCGGCGGCGATGAGTCGCGCGCGCTGGTCGGCGAGATCATGAAGAACATCGCGCAGTGGCGCGGCGCCGAGGGTTACGTCATCGACGGCGCGATCCGCGATGTCGCGTCCTTTGCAGCCGGCGACTTCCCCTGCTTCGCGCGTTCGGTGATCCACCGCGGTCCCTACAAGAGCGGCCCGGGCGAGATCAACGTGCCGGTGTCGATCGGCGGCGCCGTGATATCGCCCGGCGATATCGTGGTCGGCGACGAGGACGGCGTGGTGTCGTTTTCGCAAGCGGCTGCGCCGGCGTTGCTGGAGGCGGTCAAGGCGCAAATCGCGCGCGAGGAGGCGACACTGGTCTCGATCCGCGAGGGCCGCTACCAGGGCAGCTACGGCAAGAGCTGATCGGCAGCAACGAACACAAGGACAAGCGATGAGCCAGCGCGACGAATTCCACAATATCGACAATCCCGTCGATGGCCTGCTCCGCGAACTCGCGAGTGGCGTGTCGACCCGCATCTTCTCCGGCGAGCACGCGATGCTTTCGGTGGTGACACTGGCGCCGCATGCGCAGGGCACGCTGCATCACCATCCCGAGGAGCAATGGGGTGTGCTGCTGGAGGGCTCGGCGATCCGTGTTCAGGGTGACGAAGAGATCGAGGTGAAGAAAGGCGACTTCTGGCGCACGCCGGGAAATGTGCCGCACACGATGCGGGCTGGACCGCAAGGCGCCCGCGTGCTTGACATCTTCAGCCCGCCACGGCCGGAGTACAAGAAGCCGGGTTCGGGCTTTGGGACAAGCTAACGCCGCAAGAAAATAAAGAGCGCGGCGGTATCAGGAGGAGACACAGGCATGAAGTTGACAAGACGCGACGTGCTCGCGGGCACGGCGGCGTTGGCCGTTGCACCGGCATCTGCACCAGCTTTGGCGCAATCCGGTACCATCACGCTGGTGGTGCCGTTCCCGCCGGGCGGATCGACCGACGCGCTGGCGCGGCAGCTGCAGTCGCCGCTGCAAACGAAGCTGGGCCGCGTCGTGATCGTCGAGAACAAGTCGGGCGCTGCGGGCTCGCTCGGCGCGGCGCAGGTCGCCAAGGCCGCGCCTGATGGGTCTTCGTGGCTGGTGACGTTCGATTCCCATGCGGTGATCCCGACCATCCTTGAAAAGCCGCCGCTCGACGTCGAGCGCGATCTCGTGCCAGTGCTTCTGGTCGGCACCGCGCCGTACGTGATCGCGGCGAATGCCGACCTGCCCTACAAGAACTTTGCCGACGTCATTGCCGCGGCGAAAGCAAAGCCCGGCTCGGTGAAATATGCTTCCGTCGGCATCGGCACGCTCGGCCATCTCGCCATGACACTGCTCGGCAACAAGGCCGGCGTCGACATGCAGCACGTGCCCTACCGCGGCGGCGGACCTGCCATGAACGACGTGCTCGGCGGCCATGTCGATCTCATCGCGGGCTCGGCGGCGCTGATCACGCCGCAGCTCGAGGGCGGCAAGCTGCGCCCGATCCTGCAGCTCGGCCGCGAGCGGCTGCCGGCGCTGAAGGATACGCAGACCGCGATCGAGGCGGGCTTTCCCGATTTCGAGACGCTGGCCTGGTGGGGCGTTTTTGCGCCCAAGGGCACTTCGGTCGATATCACCAGCAAGATGGCGAAGGATATCCGCGAGATCCTAAGCGAGCCGGCCAACTCCACCAAGCTGCGCGAAACCCAGATGATGACGCTGATCCTCGCCGATGGCGCCGAGTTCAACGCCTTCTTCACAAAGCAGCTCAATTTCTGGGGCAAGGTCGTTCGCGACAACAATATCAGGGCGTAGGCGGATGGCCGCCTTGCCATCGCGGATAGTGCGATGACCTCGGCGCGGGAATTGACGATCGATGTCGGCAGCGCCGGGCATGTCTCGGCACTGCTGACGCGTCCGAAAGATGCGCGGGCCTGCTACGTGTTCGCCCATGGCGCCGGTGCCGGCATGCGTCATGCCTCGATGGAGGCGATCGCAACGGGTCTCGCCGAGCGTGGCATTGCGACGCTGCGCTATCAATTTCCCTACATGGAGAAGGGCAGCAAGCGGCCCGATCCGCCGGCGCTCGCGCACGCGACCGTGCGCGCGGCAGTCGCTGAGGCCGCAAGGAGTTGCGCCGGATTGCCGCTGATCGCCGGCGGCAAATCCTTTGGCGGGCGGATGACCTCGCAGGCGCAGGCGAAGGCGCCGCTTGAGGGCGTCAATGGGCTCGCCTTTTTCGGCTTCCCCCTGCATCCGACGGGAAAGCCTTCGGCGGATCGGGCGGAGCATCTCGCAGACATAAAGATACCATTGCTGTTCCTGCAGGGCACGCGCGATGCGCTGGCGGAATTGAACCTGCTCAAGCCGGTCGTGAAGGATCTCGGCAACGGGGCCACGCTGCATCTAGCCGAGGGCGCCGATCATTCCTTCCGTGTGCTGAAGAGCTCGGGACGGAACGACCGCGAGGTGCTGACGGAGATTCTCGACGCGTTTGCGGCATGGGCAGACGAGATCGTGCGCTAGTCTCTCAGTTGTCG
>Ga0081455_10003780_pt1 | contig 17286 bp, 14 predicted proteins | sample TabmetS3T2R1_FD_70207 | JGI IMG/M metagenome (GOLD analysis project Ga0081455, IMG submission 70207) | Tabebuia heterophylla rhizosphere microbial communities from the University of Puerto Rico - S3T2R1 | ecosystem: Host-associated > Plants > Roots > Rhizosphere ...
GCGCTCGTGCTGTTGCTGCTCGTGCTCGTCAAGCAGGTCGAAGGGCTCGTCGGCGAGCGCGTCGGCAAGCGCCAGGAGGCGACGGAGCGCATCGCCGAGTCTTGGGGCGGCGCACAGACGACCGCCGGCGTGCTGCTCGCGATCCCGGTCGAGACGACGCGCACGGTGGTCGAGCAATCGGCCGCGGGACGCGAGACGCAGCGCACGGAGACCCAGCGCAACGTGCTCTACGTGCTGCCCGACACGCTGTCCGTCGTCGCGGATGCCGGCACGGACCGGCGCCGTGTCGGGCTCTACGAGAAGCCCGTGTATCTCGCGCACGTGAGCATCAGCGGGCAGTTCTCGAGCGCCGACTTCGCATCGCTGCGGGAACCGCGGGAAGGTCGTGACGTGAAATGGGCGGAGGCGCGACTGCTCGTGCTGAATTCCGAATCGCGCGCGCTGCGCGCCGTCGACGAGCTCTCGGTCGCGGAAGAACGCCTGCCGGTTTCCGCCGACGCCTATGCGGGGCTCGCCGGCATTTCGACGGCGGTGCCCGCCGCGGCGTTGCGCGAACGCCCGGAGCTACCGTTCCATCTCAAGCTCACGCTCGCGGGCAGCTCGCGCCTCACGTTCTTGCCGCTCGCGCGGCGGGCCGACATCGAGCTCAAGTCGACCTGGGCGGATCCGAGCTTCGAAGGCGCCCCGGCGCCGCTCGATCCGTCGGTTTCGGACGGCGGCTTCAGCGCGCGCTGGTCGGTGCTCGAGATCAACCGCAATTTCGGCCAGAGCTGGTACGACGCCGAAGTCCGCCCGGGCGAGCCGGCCGAGCTCGCGTTCGCGCGCAGCGGGGTCGGCGTGACTTTCTTCGAGCCCGTGGACATCTACCAGCGCAACTACCGCGCGGTGCACTACGCGATCCTGCTGATCGCGATCACGTTCCTCACGTTCTTCCTCTGGGAGCATCTCACGGGCAGCGCGATCCACGGGATGCAGTACCTCATGGTCGGCCTCGCACTCGCGTTGTTCTATCTATTGCTGCTCGCGCTCTCGGAGCACCTGGTGTTCGACGCGGCCTACGCGATCGCCGCGGGCGCGCTCGTGGCGTTGATCACGGTATACCTCACTGGCGTGTTGCGCGATCGCCGTCTCGCACTCGGTGCCGGCGCGGGCCTCGCGACGCTGTACGCGATGCTGTACTGGATCCTGCGCTCCGAGGACTACTCGCTGCTCATGGGGTCGCTGCTGCTGCTCGGCGTGCTCGCGGTGCTCATGATCGCGACGCGACGCATCGACTGGTCGAGCGTCGCGCGGCTGCGCAATGCCGAGGAGGAGGGACGGTAGCGGCGCGCGGCGGACCCGCGCGCCGCTGACGAGCTAGGCGGCCTTGGCGGCGAGCTGGCGCAGCACGTACTGCAGGATGCCACCGTGCCGGTAGTAGTCGCGTTCCTTCGGCGTGTCGATGCGGACGCGCGCTTCGAAAGTGACGGGGGCGCCCTTGGGCGGCGTCGCCGTCACTTTCACGGTCTTCGCCTCGGCGTTGTCGAGCCCCGAGATCTCGAATTCCTCGTTGCCCGTGAGGCCGAGCGTCGCCGCGCCCTTGCCGGCCGGGAACATCAGCGGGAGCACGCCCATGCCGATGAGGTTCGAGCGATGGATGCGCTCGAAGCTCTCGGCGATGACGGCGCGCACGCCTAACAACATGGTGCCCTTGGCTGCCCAGTCGCGCGACGAGCCCGTGCCGTATTCCTTGCCCGCGAGGATCACGAGCGGCGTGCCTTCCTGCTTGTAGCGCATGGCGGCATCGAAGATCGACATCTGCTCGCCCGACGGGATGTGCACGGTGACGCCGCCCTCGGTGCCCGGCGCTAGCAGGTTGCGCAACCGGATGTTCGCGAATGTGCCGCGCATCATGACCTCGTGGTTGCCGCGGCGCGCGCCGTAGGAATTGAAGTCGACGGGCTGCACGCCCTGCGACACGAGGTACTTCGCGGCGGGGCTGGTCTTCGAGATGTCGCCCGCGGGCGAGATGTGATCGGTGGTGACGGAGTCGCCGAGCAGCGCGAGGCAGCGCGCGTCCGCAACATCGGTGACGGGTCGCGGCGTCATCGTCATGCCCTCGAAGTACGGCGGATTGCGCACGTACGTCGAATGGTCTTCCCACGAATAGATCTTGCCGGCCGGGATCCTGATCGACGACCAGTTGGCGTCGCCCGTGAACACGTTGCCGTAGCTCTTGCGGAACATGTTCGAGTCGAGCGTCGCGTGGACGGCGTCGGCGACTTCCTTGTCGGACGGCCAGATGTTCGCGAGCAGCACGGGCTTGCCGTCGGGGCCCTGGCCGAGCACGTCGCTCTGCAGGTCGACGTTCATGCTGCCCGCGAGCGCATACGCGACGACGAGCGGCGGCGAGGCGAGGAAGTTCATCTTCACTTCGGGATGCACGCGGCCTTCGAAATTGCGATTGCCCGAGAGCACCGAGGTCGCGACGATGTCGCCCGCCTTGATGCCCGCGGAGATCTCGGGCTTGAGCGGCCCGGAGTTGCCGATGCACGTCGTGCAGCCGTAGCCGACGACGTTGAAGCCGATCGATTCGAGCGGCGCCAGCAGCCCGGCCTTCGTCAGGTAGTCGGTGACCACGCGCGAGCCGGGCGCGAGGCTCGTCTTGACCCACGGCTTGGCCTTGAGGCCGAGCTTCGCGGCATTGCGCGCGAGCAGGCCCGCGGCCATGAGCACGTAGGGATTCGACGTGTTCGTGCAGCTCGTGATCGCGGCGATCATCACCGCGCCGTCGCGCAGCTCGACCTGCTCGCCATCGAGCTTGATGTGCGCGTGGCCCGTGGCGTCGGGCGAGCGCTTCTTGCGCTCCTCGGCCATCGGCTTGAGCGACGCCTGGTAGACGGATTTCGCCTTGGACAGCGGCACGCGGTCCTGCGGACGCTTCGGGCCCGCGAGGCTCGGCTCGACGGTCGCGAGATCGAGCTCGAGCACGTCGGTGTAGTCGGCGGGCTTCGCGCCGTTCACGCGCCACATGCCCTGCGCCTTCGCATAGGCTTCGACGAGCGCGATCTGCTCGGGCGGACGGCCCGAGAGCTCGAGGTAGCGCAGCGTCTCCTCGTCGATCGGGAAGATGCCGCACGTGCTGCCGTATTCCGGCGCCATGTTCGCGATCGTCGCGCGGTCCGCGAGCGGTAGATTGGCGAGGCCGTCGCCGAAGAATTCGACGAACTTGTCGACGACTCCCTTCTTGCGCAGCATCTCGGTGACGGTGAGCACGAGATCGGTTGCCGTGCATCCGGGCTTCATCGAGCCCGACATCTTGAAGCCGATGACCTGCGGAATGAGCATCGTGACCGGCTGACCGAGCATCGCGGCCTCCGCTTCGATGCCGCCGACGCCCCAGCCGAGCACGCCCAAGCCGTTGATCATCGTCGTGTGCGAGTCGGTGCCGACGACGGTATCGGGATACGCCTGGTTCTTGCCGTCGGTGTCGTTGTGGAACACGACGCGACCGAGGTACTCGAGATTGACCTGGTGCACGATGCCCGTGTTCGGCGGGACGACCTTGAAGTTGCGGAATGCCGTCTGGCCCCAGCGCAGGAACGCATAGCGTTCGCCGTTGCGCTCGAACTCGATCTTGTTGTTGGTCGCGAGCGACGTCGCATGACCGTAGTCGTCGACCTGCACGGAGTGATCGATGACGAGCTCGGCCGGATTCAGCGGATTGATGCGCTCGGGATTGCCGCCGAGCTTCTGCACGGCCTCGCGCATCGCGGCGAGGTCGACGACGCAGGGCACGCCCGTGAAGTCCTGCATGATCACGCGCGCGGGCGTGAAGTCGATTTCGTAGGACGGGGTCGCCTTCGCATCCCATTCCAGGACGGCATCGATGTCGTCCTGCGTGACGTTCACGCCGTCTTCGTATCGCAGCAGGTTCTCGAGCAGGATCTTGAGCGAGTAGGGCAGGCGGGCGACCTTCTCCTGCGGCAGCCCCGCGAAACTCCAGTAGTCGTACGAGCGCGAACCCACCGTGAGTGTCGCGCGGTTCTTGGACGTGCCGGTCATGAATCCTTCTCCTGACAAACCTGCTCAAAACAAGCGGCGCATTCTAACGCAGGCCGCTGCCGCTATTGCGTGACCTCGATGACGCCGCCGCCGAGGCAGCGATCGCCGTCATAGAGAACCGCGAACTGGCCCGGCGTGACGGCGCGCTGCGGCTGCGCGAAGTGCACGGAAATCGAGCCATCGGCGCCGATCCGGGTGCGGCAGTCCTGGTCCGCCTGGCGATAGCGGACCTTGATCTTCGAGGCGAAGTCCGGTGCGTCGTTGCCGATGGCCGCGGGCGGTACGAGCCAGTTGCACGGGCCCGTCGACAGCCGCTGGCTCACGAGCAGCGGATGATCGTGTCCCTGCACCGCGACGAGCTCGTTGCGCGCGAGATTCTTCGCGGCCACGTACCACGCGTCCTCGCGCGCGCCCGCGCGACCGCCGATCTCGAGTCCGCCCCGCTGGCCGAGCGTGTAGAACGCGAGGCCGCGATGGCGGCCGAGCACGTCTCCGGATTCATCCACGATGTCGCCGGGCGTCGTTGCGATGTAGCGCGAGAGGAATTCGCGGAACGGACGTTCTCCGATGAAGCATATCCCGGTGCTGTCGGGCTTGTCGTACACGGGGAGGCCGGCTGCGCGCGCCAGCGCGCGCACTTCGGATTTCGCGAGCTCGCCGAGCGGGAACAGCACGCGCGCGAAATGCTCGCGCGCGACAGCGTGCAGGAAATAGGACTGATCCTTGGCGGCATCGCGTGCCTTGAGGAGCACGGGCCCGTCGGGCGTCTGTTCGATGCGCGCGTAGTGACCGGTGGCGAAAGCCTGCGCGCCGAGTCGCGCAGCGTGATCGAGGCAGAGGCCGAATTTGATCTCGCGATTGCAGAGCACGTCGGGATTCGGCGTGCGACCCGCGCGGTATTCGGTGAGGAAGTAATCGAACACGCGCGCGCGGTAGTCGGCCGCGAAGCTCACGCGATGCAGCGGGATGCCGAGCTCGGCGGCACTGGCGCGCGCGTCCTGGAAATCCTGCGCGCCGGTGCAGTAGTCATCGTCGTCTTCCCAGTTGCTCATGTAGAGCCCGTGGACGTCGTGACCGGCGCGCCGCAGCAGCAGCGCGGCGACGGCCGAGTCGACGCCGCCGGACATGCCGACGACGATCTTGGCAAGAGAATTCACCGCGGGATTTTAATGGGGACACTCCCCATTTCCTAGAAAATGGGGACAAGGCTCGCGCTTGGGTCGGATGCAGGCGCTCCAATCGAGCCCTGACCCCATTTTCTAGAAAATGGGGAGTGTCCCCACTACAAATTGACGATGCGGTCCACGGCGAGCGCGCTCTCGAGATCGAGCGTCGCAACGGTATCGAGCGGCTGGCGCCGTCCCGCGAGGTAGTCATCGAGACAGCGCAGCACGAGCGGGGAGCGCAGCCGCGCCTCCTGCGCGCGCAGCTGTTCGTGCGTGAACCAGGCGGCACGGACGATCCCCGTGTCGAGTGGCTGCGCGGGGCGATGGTCATCGACCGTCCCGCAGAACGTGAAGCGCAGGAAAGTGCGCTCGGTCGACGGGTTGCGCCACAGGTAGATGCCCACGAGCGCCTCGGGCGCGAACCGCCAGGCGGTTTCCTCGCGCGTCTCGCGGATCGCGGCTTCGAGCAGGGTTTCGCGGTCTTCGAGATGCCCCGCGGGCTGATTGAGCACGAGGCGGCCCTGGATGCGCTCCTCGACCATGAGGAAGCGGCGGTCGCGCTCGACGACGGCGGCGACCGTGACCTCGGGATTCCAGGACATCGGGACTAGCTAGCGCGCGGCCTGGCGAGCGAGCTCGTCGGCGTTGCTCGCGTGCCAGATCTCGTCGAACTCGTCGAGGTACTGGCGCGCAACGGGCGGATTGCTGAGGTCGGCGACGCCGTCCCATCGGTCCGCATGCACGCGGTACACGATCGCGCGATCGTCGGCGATGAGATAGCCGCACGCCCGCTGCTTGTGCACGCCGACCGCGGCGCGGATGTCGATGCAGCTCGTCAGGCGACGGCCCATCGCGATGAATCGATTGTTGTCGCGCAGCAGGCGGCCCGAGTCCGACAGCAGCACGCGCACCTTGGCGAAGCGGCGCGCGAGCACGAAGCGCTTCACGATCTCGAGGAAGGCATTCTGGTCGTAGAGATCTGGCTCGAGGTCGGGGGTGTAGATGGACATGAGCCGCTGCGCGCTCGCGGCGACGGCATCGACGGCCGCGCGCATCTCCTCAAGCGAGCTGATCACGCGCACGTGGTTCTCGCCGCGCGGCAGCGACGGCAAGGGCGCGGACGGCGCTGCATTGCGCCGCGTGAGCCGATTGAAATCGAATTCCCCTGCCGTCATTGCGACGACTACTCCCCGCTTCCGGTCTGATGTGACCTGTGCACGGTCAAGAGTAGGAAATCCTCCTCCAATCCCGGTGCCAACCACGTCACGCTTCGGGGCGAATGCCCAAAAACCCGCATGAAAGCGTGTGACAGCTCCCACTTTGGACGGCGTCGCTTGCATCGCCCATCCGGAAAAACCGCGAGTGGCGGCCACCGCATTCCGCGGATCGCGCGACGGCCCGCCGTCGCGCGTCTTCAGATCGCGCGCGCCATCTCCGCGGCGAGTCCGAGGTATTGCGCGGGCGCGAGTGCCTTGAGGCGCGCGCGTTCGGGCGCGGGCAGCGGCAGCTTGTCAATGAAGGTCCCGAGTGCTGCGGCATCGACGGCGGTGCCGCGCGTGAAATCCTTGAGCAGCTCGTAGCCGTTGGGCACGCCGGCCGCGCGCAAGGCGGTCTGCAGCGCTTCGCCGAGCACCTCGTGTGCCCGGTCGATGTCCGCCGCGATGGTCTTCGGATCGGCGGCGATCTTGCCGAGCCCCCGCTGCAGCGAGCTCCAGGCGATCAGCGCGTGTGCGAGCGCGGGACCCGCGTTGCGCAGTACCGTGGAATCGGTGAGGTCGCGCTGCCAGCGCGAGATGGGTAGTTTGGCCGCGAAGTGATGGAGCAGCGCGTTCGCGATGCCGAGATTGCCCTCGGCGTTCTCGAAATCGATCGGGTTGACCTTGTGCGGCATCGTCGACGATCCGACTTCGCCCGCGACCGCGCGCTGGCGCAGGTAGCCGAGCGAGATGTAACCCCAGACGTCCCGCGCGAAGTCGATGAGGATCGTGTTGACCGCCGCGAGCGCGTCGGAGTATTCGCCGATCCAGTCGTGCGGCTCGATCTGCGTGGAGTATTCGTTCCACACGAGCCCCTGCGACTCGACGAAACGCCGCGAGACCGCGGGCCAGTCGACCTGCGGCAGCGCCGCGACGTGGGCGTTGTAGTTGCCGACGGCGCCGTTCCACTTGCCGAGGATCTCGACGGCGTCGAAGCGCCGCTTCGCGCGCCGCAGCCGCGCGACGACGTTTGCGAACTCCTTGCCGAGCGTCGTCGGGCTCGCGGTCTGGCCATGCGTGCGCGAGAGCATCGGCAGCGCGGCGTGCTCGTGCGCGAGACCGCGCAGCTTGTCGATGACCTTGCCGAGCTCGCCCGAGAGCAGCGTGCGCGCGGCGCGCAGCATGCGCGCATACGCGAGGTTGTTGATGTCCTCGGAAGTGCAGCCGAAATGCACGAGCTCGAGGACGGCGGGGGAGGCGCCGACCCCCGTGAGCTTCTCGCGCACGAAGTATTCGACGGCCTTCACGTCGTGATTGATGCGCACCTCGATGGCCTTGACCGCCGCCGGCGCGTCGTCACCGGGCTCGAGCGCGAGCGCCGCGGCGAGCTGCTTCACGCCCGCGGGCAGCGGCTGACCGAGGATCTGCGGCACGGATTCCGTGAGCGAGAGCATCCAGGCCGCCTCGATGCGCACGCGCTCCCGGATGAGGCCGGCCTCCGACAACAGCGCGCGCAGCGGTTCAGCGCCCGCGCGGTAGCGTCCATCGACGGGAGAAAGCGCTGACAGGGCGGCGGAATCCATGCGCAAGATGCCTCGGAGGCGGGCTGATAAACTCGGGCGCGCATGATATCGCAACGCGACAGCCGCACAGAGCACGACAGCTTCGGAAACATCGAGGTCGCGGGCGACGCGCTCTGGGGTGCGCAGACCGAACGGGCACGACGCAATTTCGAATCGCTGGGTGCATCGTTGCCCGCGAGCTTCATCGCGGCGGTCGCGCTCATCAAGGGCGCCGCGGCGCGCGCGAATGCGAAGCTCGATCTGCTGCCCGCCGACGTGGCCGCGGCCATCGACGCCGCCGCCCGTGAGGTCGTCGCGGGCCGGCATCCCGCGCAGTTTCCCTTGGCCGTCTACCAGACGGGCAGCGGCACCAGCACGAACATGAACGTCAACGAGGTGCTCGCGCATCTCGCGACGCGCAGTCTCGGCAAGACCGTGCATCCGAACGATCACGTCAACATGTGCCAGAGCAGCAATGACGTGATCCCGAGCGCGATCCATCTCGCGGCGCTGCTCGCGGTGCGCGACGAGCTGCACCCGGCGCTCGCGCGCCTGCGCACCGTGTTGCTCGACAAGGAGCGAGCGTGGGCCGACGTCCTCAAGACGGGCCGCACGCATCTCATGGACGCGACGCCGATGACGCTCGGCCAGGAAGCATCGGGCTGGCGCGCGCAGATCGATCTCGCGATCGAGCGGCTGCGCGCGAGCGAGCCGCGGCTGCGCGCGCTCGCTCAGGGCGGCACGGCCATCGGCACCGGCATCAACGCGCACGAAAAATTTGCGGCGACGTTCATCGCGGAGCTCGAGGCGGCGACCGGGCTCGGCGTCACGGCCGCGTCCAACTACTTCGCCGCGCAGGGCTCGCAGGATTCGGCCGTCGAATTCTCGGGGCAGTTGCGCGCGCTCGCGGTCGCGCTCATGAAGATCTGCAACGACCTCCGCTGGATGGGCAGCGGGCCGCTCGCCGGGCTCGGTGAGCTCAAGCTGCCGGCGTTGCAGCCGGGCAGCAGCATCATGCCGGGCAAGGTCAACCCCGTGATCCCCGAGGCCGTGACGATGATGGCCGCGCATGTCATGGGCCTCGACGCGGCCATCGCAATCGCCGGTCAATCCGGCAACTTCCAGCTCAACGTGATGCTGCCGCTCATCGCGCGCAACCTGCTCGAGGAAATCGGGCTGCTCGCGCGTGCGTCGCGTGCTCTCGCCGAGCAATGCATCGCGGGCATCGAGCCCGATTGCGCGCGACTCAACGAGGCGCTCGCGCGTAATCCCATCCTCGCGACGGCGCTCAATCCCGTGATCGGCTACGAGAAGGCCGCGTCGATCGCCAAGCGCGCCTACGCCGAAGGGCGGCCGGTATTCGACGTCGCGCTCGAGATGTCGGGGCTCAGCGAAGCGGACCTGCGCCGGTTGCTCGATCCCGCGGCGCTCACGCGCGGCGGACTGCACGGCGGCGGAGGCGGGGGTTGAGCGCGGCACGCGGAGTCGCCGATCTGAGGGACCGGATCCTTCGCCGATTCACAGGCACGACGCCGCAGCACGAGCTCGCCGACTGGCGCCTGCTCGGTCTCGACGCGGAGCGCTCGCGCAAGTTGCAGCGGCTGCTGCCCGCGGAGCCCATTCCGGCGGCCGTTCTCGTGCCGTTCGTCGATCGCCCCGAGGGCATGACCGTGCTGCTCACCGAGCGCGCCTCGCAGCTCGCGAAGCACGCGGCGCAGATTTCCTTTCCCGGCGGGCGGCTCGAGCCTTCGGATCCCGATGTCGCGAGCGCGGCGCTGCGCGAAGCGCGCGAGGAAATCGGCCTCGATCCGGGGCGCGTCGAGGTGTTCGGCTATCTACCCGATCACCTCGTGATCAGCGGCTACCGCGTCACCCCGGTGCTGGGGCTCGTCACCCCGCCCATGGAAATCGCGCCGAATCCCGACGAGGTCGCCGACGTGTTCGAAGTGCCCGTCGAGTTCTTCTTCGACACCGCGAACCACAAGGCGCGGCTGCGTCGCGTCGGCGATGAAGACATCCTGCTGTTCGATTTCCCGTGGCGCGAGCGGAACATCTGGGGCGCGACGGCCGGCATGCTGCTCACGCTCGTGCGCATGACGAACGAGGAGCGGCGCGCATGAGCGACGCGGACTCCGCCGCCGCGCTCGCGCGGCTGCTCGAGATCATGCGCCGGCTGCGCGACCCGCGCGACGGCTGCCCGTGGGATCGCGAGCAGACGTTCGCGACCATCGCGCCGTTCACGATCGAAGAAGCGTACGAAGTTGCCGACGCCATCGGTCGAGACGAGCCGGACGAAATCCGTTCGGAGCTCGGCGACCTGCTGTTCCAGGTGGTCTTCCATGCGCGCCTCGCGGAGGAGCGCTCGTGGTTCGACTTCGCGGGCATCGCGAACGCGATCTCCGACAAGCTCGAGGCGCGGCATCCGCACGTCTTCGCCGGTGCCCGCATCGACTCGACCGCGGAGCAGAACCGCGCGTGGGAGGAGCACAAGGCGCGCGAACGTGCCGCACGGGGCGACGGTGGCGCCGCGAGCGAGCTCGCCGACGTCCCGCTCGCATTGCCCGCGCTCGCGCGCGCCGCGAAGCTCGGCAAACGCGCGGGCCGTGTCGGATTCGACTGGCCGGATGCGGATGGCGTGCGTAGCAAGATCTCCGAGGAGCTGCTCGAAACGGACGAGGTCGCGCGAGGCGACGCGACGCGCCGTGCGGAAGAGCTCGGCGACCTGCTGTTCGCCGTCGCGAACTGGTCGCGTCATCTCGGCGTCGACCCGGAAGAAGCGCTGCGACGCGCGAATGAAAAATTCGAGCACCGCTTCCGCGCGATGGAGCGGTTGGCGCGCGAGCGTGGACTGCAACTCTCCGGTCTCGACGCGGCGGCGTGGGACGCGCTGTGGAATGACGTCAAATCGGGCGCCGGCGCGGCTCAAAAACAGCTGAAACCCCGCTGAATTCGCGCATTCCGGGCGTTCAGTAACGATTCATCGGCCCGCCCGCACACTGCCTCCCAAGGTCGGACACCCCGACCGCTGGAGGATGTATGTCGATCATCAGCACGAAGGTTAAAGTGGTTCTCGCAGCCGCGGCGCTCACGGCGGCGAGTGCGGGTGCGTTCGCGCAGGACCGCTACGATCGCTACGATCGCTACGACGACGGCTATGAATACGCGCGCGTCGTCGACGTCGAGCCCATCGTGCACCGGGTCCGCGTGAGTACTCCCGAGCAGGAATGCTGGAACGAGACGCGCTACGACGATCGGTCGTACGGTCCTTCGCAGCAGCGCGCGGGCGGCACGTTGCTCGGCGCCGCGATCGGCGCGGTGATCGGCCACCAGGTCGGTCATGGTGATGGTCGTCGCGCGGCCACGGTCGCGGGTGCGGTCATCGGCGGCGCCATCGGCCGCGACCAGGCGGACAAGCGCGCGGCGCGCAACGGTTACTACAACCCGCCGCCGCGCGAGTACCAGGTGCAGCGTTGTGAAACGCGCTACCGCGACGATTGGGAAGAGCGCACGGACGGCTACCGCGTGACGTACGTGTTTCATGGCCGCCGCCAGGTGACCGAGCTGCCGTACCGTCCCGGCGACCGCATCCGGGTGCGCGTGGACGTCACACCGGCGGAGTGATGTACGAGTTGTTTGCCATGGCGGTGTGGGCGACCCCACTTCTCTTGAAGAGGGGCGCCCACATCGCGTTATCCGCTAGACTCACGCCCGTCATGAGGAAGCTTCGCAAGGGCCTGCTGCCGGTCGCGCTCGTCGTCGCGGGCTTCGCGCCGCTCTCGCAGGCCCACAGCCAGCCCGGCCCCCCGTACGACAACGGCGCCGCCGCGCGCGATCCGCGCGTCGCGGCCATCGTGCGCGACGGCATCTCTCTCGATGAAGCGGTGCGCCGCGCGGAGCGGCAGTATCACGCGCGCGTCGTGCGCACCGACGTGCAGGACGAAGACGGCCGCCGCGTCTATGTGCTCAAGCTGCTCTCCGAGGACGGCCGCGTGATCACCGTGCGCGTCGACGCCTCGACGGGGCGGGACCGCTAGATGCGCGCGCTCGTCGTCGAAGATGAAGCCAGCTTGCGCGAAGGCCTGCGCGATCAGCTCGCGAAGCAGGGCTTCACGGTCGACGTCGCCGCCGACGGCGAAGAGGGACTGTTCGCCGCGAACGAGTACCCGCTCGACATCGCGGTCGTCGACCTCGGGCTGCCGAAACTCTCGGGCCTCGATCTCATTCGCAAGGCGCGCGCCGCCGGCAAGAAATTCCCGATCCTCATCCTGACCGCGCGCGATCGCTGGCAGGACAAGGTCGAAGGTCTGCAGGCCGGTGCCGACGACTACGTCGCGAAGCCGTATCACTTCGAAGAAGTGCTCGCGCGCATGCAGGCGCTGTTGCGCCGCGCGGGCGGCTGGGCGAGCCCGGTGCTCGAGTGCGGCCCGATCCGCCTCGACACGCGCACGCAGACCGTCGCGCTCGCCGGCGCGCCCGTCGAGCTCACCACGTTCGAGTACCGCATCCTCGAGCACATGATGCTGCGCGCGGGCGACGTCATCTCGAAGACCGAGCTCACCGAGCGTCTCTACGACCAGGATTACGAGCGCGACAGCAACGTCATCGAAGTCTTCATCGGACGCTTGCGCCGCAAGCTCGATCCCGGCGAGACGCTGCATCCCATCGAGACATTGCGCGGGCGCGGCTATCGCTTCGCCATTGCACGCGATCCGGGCGCATAGCCCGTAGCGGACCCGGGAGTGTCGCGACCGTCTCTCAGGCGCCGGCTCATGCTGTCGGTGATCGTCGTCCTCGTCGTGTTCTTCGGCCTCACGGTCTTCCTGCTCGATCTCATGTTCCGTCACGCCGCCGAGCGCAGCCTGCGCGAGGTGCTCGATGCGCACATGGTCGCGCTCATCGCGGCCGCGGACCCCGACGGTCCGGAGTCGGTGACTCCGACCGCGTTGCTCGATACGCGTTTCGAGACGCCGGGCTCGGGTCTGTACGCCGAGATCCGCTCCGCGAGCGGGGAGAGCATCTGGCGCTCTCAATCGACCACCGGTACCGACGTGCAGTTCGGTCCGCCGCTCGAGGGCGGCGAGCGCCGGTTCTTCAAGACGCAGATCGCGGATACGCCCATCGAGCTCGCCGTCGCGAGCCGCGGCATCGTCTGGCCCGACCTGCACGGACAGTCCGCGCGCTTCACGTTCAGCATCGCGTCGAATCTCGAGGCCTATCACGAGCAGGTCGCGGCATTCCGCCAGCAGCTCGTCGGCTGGTTCGCGGGAATCGCGTTGCTGTTCGTCGCGACGCTCGCGCTGCTCATCCGCTGGCTGTCGCAACCCGTGCAGCGGCTCGAGCGCGAGATCAAGGAAGTGGAAGCCGGCGCGCGCGACTCGCTCGGCGAGAATTGGCCGACCGAGCTCGTCGCGGTGACGAGCAACCTCAATGCGCTGCTCGAGGGGGAGCGCCAGCGCATCAAGCGTTACCGCGACACGCTCGGCAACCTCGCGCACAGCCTCAAGACCCCGCTCGCGGTGATGCGCCAGACGCTGGGCTCCGACACCGCGCGCACACAGCCCGAGCTCGGCAAGGCGCTCGATCGCGAGATCGACCGCATGACCGACATCATCGAGCACCAGATGAAGCGCGCCGCGGCAAGCGGTGGCGTGCTGCTCGGCCAGGCGCCCATCGACGTCGCGCCGATCGTGACCGACCTGCGCGTAGCGCTGCTCAAGGTATACGGCGCCAAGGACCTGCTGTTCGCGACGGAGGTCGCCGCGAACGCGCAGTTCATCGGCGACCGCAACGATCTCACGGAGCTGCTCGGGAACCTGCTCGACAACGCCTGCAAGTGGTCGCGCTCGCGCGTGCGCATCACGGTGTCGGTGGATCCCGCCGCGGATTCGCGCTCGGCGCTCGTGCTCATGATCGAAGACGACGGGCCGGGCATCGCGGAAGCCGATCGCGCGAAGGTGCTGCAGCGTGGCGGCCGTGCGGACGAGGCGACGCCGGGATACGGGCTCGGGCTCTCGATGGTGCACGACACCGTGGCGCTGTACGGCGGTAGTTTGAAGATCGGCGAATCGCCGTTTGGCGGTGCGCGGTTCGACCTGCGACTGCCGGGCCGCCACGCGTGAAGCAGCCGCTGCGTCGGCCTACCTGACGCGCCGCGAGCGGAACTCGACACCCGCCGCGCGATAGATCCACTCGGTGGCGCGCCCGTCGGCACCGGTCACGAATTCATTCTCCGGTCCGTCGTCCTGCGGTTCTGCCGCGTCGAAGAACACCGTGGCGCTGAGCGGCAGCAGCTCGCCTTTCTCCTGGCCTTCCGTCTGTGCGTACAGCTTCGAGCCCTCGCGCCAGACTTTCGAATGGATCGGCTTGCCGTCGGCGCGCAGCTCGTATTCGCCCACGCAGCGGTCCAGAACCGCGGGGTCGATGGCGACGGACTTGCGATCCGGCCTGCCGACCATTTCCGCGTTCGACACGAGCTGCCAGCGCTGGTCGCGCAATAGATAGGTGTCGAGCTTGCGCAGCCGCACGATGCGCTCGCCGCCGTCCTGCGGATGGTGCTCCACGACGACGTAGGTGAGCACGGCCGTGTCGCCGTAGTCGTGCGCTTCGAAATCCTGGATCTCGACGGACTTGCCCGTGCCCATCTGCAGGGCCTCGACCTCGGTACGACGCGCGACGCGCAGGCCGCGGCCGATCCAGATGGCGTCGGTCGCCACGTTCCGGCCCCAGGATTGTTTGTCGGTGGGACTGTTGCGTTGGGTGACGAGATCGAGGAAGAGGGCGGTGCGGTTCGCGGCGGCGAAGGCGGGAGCGACCAGGATTCCGACGATGAGGCAGGCGAGCTGGCGACGCATGGCGAGGTCCCCTCTAACGAAGATAAGGGGACAGATTTATTTTTCGCGAGGCGCGAAAGAAAATCAGTCCCCCAAATCGAACTTGATGCCCTGCGCGAGCGGCAGCTCGCGGCTCCAGTTGATCGTGTTCGTCTGCCGGCGCATGTAGGCCTTCCACGAATCGGAGCCCGATTCGCGGCCGCCGCCCGTGTCCTTCTCGCCGCCGAATGCGCCGCCGATCTCGGCGCCCGACGTGCCGATGTTCACGTTCGCGATGCCGCAATCGCTGCCCGACGCCGAGAGGAATGCCTCCGCGTGTTGCAGACGGTCCGTGAAGATCGCCGACGACAGGCCATGCGCCGATGCGTTCTGCATCTCGACGGCCTCTTCGAGCGAATCGAACGGAATGAGGTAGAGCACCGGTGCGAACGTCTCGTGCTGCACGATCGGCCAGTCGTTCTCGGCGCGCACGATGGTCGGCGCGACGAAGTGGCCCTTGCCCGCAAGGGTCTTCTCGCCCGTGATCACCTTGCCGCCCGCGGCCTTCGCCTGCGCGATGGCCTGCGAGTAGCGCTCGACGGCAGCAGCATCAATCAACGGACCCATGAGCGTCGCGGGATCGATCGGATCGCCGATGCGCACCTGTGAGTACGCATGCGCGAGCTTCTTCTCGAGCTCCTCGAGACGCGAGCGGTGCACGAGCACGCGCCGCGTCGTCGTGCAGCGCTGTCCGGCCGTACCGACGGCGCCGAACACGATGGAGGGCACCGCGAGCTTCAGGTCCGCCGACTCGTCGACGATGATCGCGTTGTTGCCGCCGAGCTCGAGCAGCGCCTTGCCGAGGCGACGCGCGACGCGCTCGCCGACCATGCGGCCGACCGCGGTCGAGCCCGTGAACGACACGAGCGCGACTCGTCGGTCGTCGACGAAGCGCGTGGCGAGCTCCGTGCCCGAATCGATGAACAGCTGGAAGATGGCCGGCAGATCGTTCTCGCGCATCACCTCGTTGCAGATGTGCTGGACGGCGAGAGCGGTGAGCGGAGTCTTGGGCGAGGGCTTCCACACCGAAGCATTGCCGCAGATCGCCGCGAGGAACGCATTCCACGCCCACACCGCGACGGGAAAGTTGAACGCGGTGATGACGCCGACGACGCCGAGCGGGTGCCACTGCTCGCGCATGCTGTGGCGCGGGCGCTCGGACGGCATCGTCTTGCCGTAGAGCATCCGCGACTGGCCGACGGCGAAGTCGGCGATGTCGATCATCTCCTGTACCTCGCCGTCGCCTTCCGCCTTGATCTTGCCGTTCTCGAGCGTGACGAGCGAGCCGAGCGCGTCCTTGTGCTCGCGCAGCAGCAGGCCGAACTGGCGCACCGCTTCGCCGCGCCGCGGCGCGGGGACGTCGCGCCAGGCGCGCGCGGCTTCCGCAGCGGACGCGACGACGGCGTCGAGCTCCGTCGCGGTCGCGGCGGTCACGCGGCCGATCGCCCGCTGGTTCGTCGGATTGATCGATTCGATCGCGGGTCCGCTGCCGCACCAGCGATCGGGCCCGGCGCAGGCACCGGCGTGCTCGGCGGCAAGGCCGAAGCGGGCGAGCAACGGAGCAGCGCGGCTATCGAGCTCAGCCATGATTCGTTCCTCAACTGGGCGCGCACATGACGACGAGGTCGGGCCCGTCGCCTTCGGCGATCCACCCCTTCGCCACCATCTGGTCGCGCACGGTGCGATCGGTCATGTAGCGATGATTCGCGTCGGGCCGGTTGCTGAACACGCGGTAGATCGGCGCCATCCCCGCGGGACACACGCCCGCGGTCGGCAACACCATCTGCATGAACGCGGGGTCCTCGAGCACGAACGTCGGATTGTTCGCGGCCGTGGCGTTGCACTCGACGGTGCCGCGCCCGAAGAAATGCGAATCGCCCTTCGCCGGCGGGATGTAGAAGCGGCACACCGGCGACGTCGCGGCGAGCGCGCTCGTGGACGCCTTGAACCCGTAGCCGGTGCGTGCCCACTTGGTCGGCGTGTTGCCCGCATCGAGATTCGCGATCTCGGCCGGCACCCACGTAATGAAGTAGTGATCGAGCGACGCGTTGTAGAACTCGACGACGTTCACCGTGCCGGCCGGCGCCGGCGCCAACGCCGCCGCGGCACGCACCGCGGCGTTCGCGTCGACGATGCCGGCGCCGCAGATCGCCGTGTCGCAGCTCGACCCGGCGGGGAACGGCTTCGCCGTCGTCGTGAGGATCTCGTGCACCTGGTCCACCGTCATGCCTGGCGCCACTGCCAGCATCAGCGACACCACACCCGACACCATCGGCGCGGCGAAGCTCGTACCGCCGGTGTTGGTGAACGCGTCGGTGGTCGGCGTCGTTTTTCCGGCGTTCGACAGCGTGATGATCCCCTGATTGCCGGAGATCGCGCTGTACTGACCGCCCGGCGCCGCGATATCGACCCCCGCACCGAAGTTGCTGTAGCGCGCGAGGCTGCCGGC
>Ga0081455_10003781_pt1 | contig 17286 bp, 12 predicted proteins | sample TabmetS3T2R1_FD_70207 | JGI IMG/M metagenome (GOLD analysis project Ga0081455, IMG submission 70207) | Tabebuia heterophylla rhizosphere microbial communities from the University of Puerto Rico - S3T2R1 | ecosystem: Host-associated > Plants > Roots > Rhizosphere ...
TGAAGTTCTCCTTGTAGCGGTCCGCATCGACGAGGCCACTCAGGGTCTGAAACGGCAGGTCCTGCCGATTGACCGGGTGAGTGATGAACAGCGAGTAGCCCGGCGGCAGCTCGATGGTCCAGAAATTGATGAACTTGATGAGGAAGCTGTCCTCCTCGAAGAAGGGAGTGCCGGCGACCTGATTGTTGTCATGGAAGTCGATCGGCGCGCGCTGGAAGCTGGTGAGCGCGCTGATCGGAACGTCCCGATCCCAGGAGAACGTGCCGTTCTCCACGCGCAGGTCGGCCGCCAGCGGCATCAGAAAGCCGTAGGTCATGGCGTCGATGAAAGGCGGGCATTTCTTCACCGTCATCTGCTCCTCGTTGAGCAGAGCGCTGAAGGCCATGTGCGGCATCGCCTTGAACCAGTTCGGCAGGCCGAGGAGCGCCTGCATCGGTCGCGGCAGATCTGCCGCGAGCTCGGGCGGGCAACGGAATCTGATCGTCTTGTTCACTAGCTCGTCCATCAGATGGCCCCAGGACAGGATGCTCGGCCACCGCGGGTCTGCGGATCACCGAGCCACGCTCTCATTGTAGCAAGCAAGCCCGCGCTCACCAATCGGGACGGGCGCGCCGCTCACGCGGGCAGGACGACCCGAACCCCATCAAGCACGTATTGCACCGCGAGTGCGGCAAGCAGCACGCCGAGGAGGCGTGACAAGACGACGTTGCCGGTGATGCCGATCATGCGATCAACGCGATTGGCGAGCACGAAGACGCCAAGGCAGAGCGCACACACCAGCATCACCACGCCGATGAGGACGGCAAGTGCAACCGGCTTGCCGCTGGCTTGGCCCGCGAGCAGCAGCGTTGCGGTGATCGCGCCCGGGCCGGCCATCAGCGGGATCGCGAGCGGAAAGGCCGCGACGTTGCGCACGTGCTCTTCGAGCGCGTCCTCGGCCTGCTTCGACTGGCGCTCGATGCGTACGCCGAAGACCATCTCGGAAGCGACCGCGAACAGCAGGAGCCCGCCCGCGATGCGGAACGCAGGCAGCGTGATGCCGAGCTGATGCAGCAGCCAGTCGCCGACGAGCGCGGTGCCAGCAAGGATCGCGGCCGCGATGATGCAGGCGCGCACCGCAATGCGCCGGCGCGCTTGTTGTGGCAGGCCCTGCGTCACCGCCAGGAAGGTCGGCACCAGTCCGACCGGATCGACAACCACGATCAAGGTCACGAGCGCGGAGATGAGATAGTCGAGCGGCATGGTGGGACTGGGGATAGAGGTCAAATGCGTGGTCGCCCACTATATATGCGATTGCCTAGATTTGCGGCATTGACCTTCAATGCGGCACGGCTAGTCCCGTTGCGAAACCCCCATGTTTGCTCAGTTTCTGAGAGATCGCGGCTTGGCATGTCGATTGCTTGCTCCTTCGCCAGTCAACGAAGACTGCCGTCCGACGGTCGCTGACGCCAACGCGGGCGCAAGCGCAGGGACAGTCCCGGGCTCACCATGGTGTGAAGCCCGGCGCAGTCGTCGTGGCGCCATCCTGACAGCGAATCTTACGCATTCAGTGGCTCTCACGCATTCCTGACCTCCGACGGACGCAGTTGGACTGTCAGGAAGCGAGATGAAGCAGGCTTCAGGATCAAAGCGACCAAAGCTTGTCGTCCTCGGCAACGGAATGGCGGCCGGCCGCGTGCTCGACGAGCTGTTCGCCCGCGCGCCGGACCGCTACGACGTGACCATCTTCGGTGCCGAGCCGCGGGTCAACTATGACCGCATCATGCTCTCGCCTGTGCTCGCGGGCGAGAAACGGTTCGACGACATCATCGTCCATAGCGACGATTGGTATGCGCGGCATCATGTCGATTTGCGCAAGGGCGAGACCGTCGTCGCCATCGACCCGTCTGCTCAGACCGTGCGCACACAATCCGGCGTCGTCGAACGCTACGACGCGCTGATCATTGCGGTCGGCTCGCGACCCATCCTGATCCCGGTTCCCGGCGTGGAGCTCGCTGGCGTCGTCACCTTCCGCGATCTCGACGATGTCAACGCGATGCTGGCGGCGGCGCAAAGGGGTGGCCGTGCGGTCGTGATCGGCGGCGGACTCCTCGGCCTTGAAGCAGCCGCCGGCCTTGCCGCCAAGGGCATGAAGACGACCGTCGTCCATCTCATGCCGACCCTGATGGAGCGTCAGCTCGACCCCAATGCGGCCTACCTGTTGCAGAAGGCGATCGAGAAGCGCGGCATCGAGATTCTCACCGGCGCCAATACCAACGCGATCCTGGGCGACGACAGGGCGACGGCGGTGCGGCTGGAGGACGGCCGCACCTTGCCGGCCGATCTCGTCGTCATGGCGGTCGGCATTCGGCCGCACACGGCGCTCGCCAAGGACGCCGGGCTCAAGGTCAATCGCGGCATTGTGGTCGACGATTTTCTGCGCACCAGCGAAAAGAATATCTTTGCCATCGGGGAGTGCGTAGAGCATCGCGGGCAATGCTATGGGCTGGTCGCGCCGCTCTATGAGATGGCAAAGACGCTCGCCGCCGTTCTCGCCGGCGAAATCGTGACCGGCTATGCCGGCTCGGTGCTGTCGACCAAGCTCAAGGTGACCGGCATCGATGTGTTCTCCGCCGGCGATTTCTCGGAAGGGGACGAGAAGGACGAGATCGTGCTGCGCGATCCCGCGCGCGGCGTCTACAAGCGCGTCGTGCTGCGCGAGAACCGCATCATCGGCGCGGTGCTCTACGGCGATACGGCCGACGGCTCCTGGCATTTCGACCTGCTGAAGAAGGGCGCGGACGTCACGTCCATGCGCGACATGCTGATCTTCGGCCAAGCCTATCAGGGTGGCGGTGTGCTCGATCCCAAGGCCGCCATTGCGGCCCTGTCGGACGACGCGGAGATCTGCGGCTGCAACGGCGTGTGCAAGGGAACGATCGCAAAAGCCATCACGGCCAAGGGGCTGACCACGCTGGAGGACGTTCGCGCGCAGACCAAGGCGTCGGCATCCTGCGGGCAGTGCACCTCGAAGGTCGAGGCGCTCCTTGCTGCCACCTTGGGCGACGCCTATGCGGCCGCCGGCCGCAAGGCCATGTGCAAGTGCATCGATCTCACCCACGACGAGGTGCGCGCCTTCGTCCTGTCGAAGGAGCTCAAATCGCTGCCGGCGGTCATGCAGGAGCTCGGCTGGAAGACCTCCTGCGGCTGCCCGTCCTGCCGCCCCGCGCTCAACTATTATCTCCTTTGCGCCTGGCCGGGCGAGTATCGCGACGATGCGCAGTCGCGCTTCATCAATGAAAGGGTGCACGCCAACATCCAGAAGGACGGCCGCTTCTCGGTCGTGCCGCGCATGTGGGGCGGGCTGACCAACCCGAAGGAGCTGCGCGCGATCGCCGACGTGGCGGAGCGCTTCAACATCCCGACCGTCAAGGTGACCGGCGGCCAGCGCATCGATCTTCTGGGCGTGCGCAAGGAGGACCTTCCAGCGGTGTGGGCGCAGCTCAGCGCCGCCGGCATGGTGTCCGGGCAGGCCTATGCCAAGGGCCTGCGCACCGTGAAGACCTGCGTCGGCAGCGAGTGGTGCCGGTTCGGCACCCAGGATTCGACCGGGCTCGGCGTCAAGCTCGAGCACTTTCTCTGCGGCTCGTGGACGCCGGCCAAGGTGAAGCTCGCCGTGTCCGGTTGTCCGCGCAATTGCGCGGAGGCGACAGTGAAGGACATCGGGATTGTCTGCGTCGAATCCGGCTACGACATCCATATCGCGGGCGCGGCCGGGCTGCATGTGCGGGAAACCGATCTTCTTGCCCACGTCGCCACCGAGGAGGAGGCGATCGAATACGTCGCCGCCGTGCTGCAGCTCTATCGCGAGAAGGCGACCTATCTCCACCGCATCTACAAGTGGGCCGAATTGACCGGCATCGACAAGATCCGCGCCGCGATCGTGGACGATCCCGAGGGCCGGCGCGCGCTGGTCGAGCGGTTCCTGAAGTCGCAGCGCGCGGCGCGCAAGGATCCATGGGCAGAGCGCGCCGCCGGGCGCGAGCTGCACGAGTTCATGCCGCTCGCTGTGTTGACGCCGGTTGCGCCGGCTCCCGTCGAACCGGCCCCCGTTGAATGAGCGATGCGATGAAACAAGGCAACGACTTCTGGTTCGACGCGGGGCCGCTGCATGCCATTCCGCAGCGAGGCGCGCGCACGATCAAGACGCCGCGCCGCGAGATCGCGGTCTTCCGCACCGCGAGCGACGAGGTGTTCGCGCTCGAAAATCGCTGCCCGCACAAGGGCGGTCCATTGAGCGACGGGATCGTGCATGGCCGCAAGGTCGCGTGTCCGCTGCACAACTGGGTGATCAATCTCGAGGACGGAGAGGCGACCGGGGCCGACAAGGGTTGCGCCCGGACCTTCCCGGTCAAGCTCGAGAACGGCCGCATCTATCTCAACATGAGTGTCGCGGCCGCGCCATGAGCGAGCGGCCGGCGTTTTTGTTTTGACCACGAGCAAGCAAGGGGAAGACGGCTGCAATGGCTTATCTAGTGCCTTCGGAATTCGTCACCAAGATGGTGGATGCGGGGGAATCCAAGATCTTCATGTCCACCCGAGATACGGTCGTCCGCGCCTATATGGCCGGCGCAATCCTTGCGCTGGCGGCCGCGTTTGCGGTCACGATGAGCGTGCAGACAGGCTATCCGATCATCGGGGCGATCCTGTTTCCTGTCGGCTTCTGCATGTTGTATTTGCTGGGTTTCGATCTGCTGACAGGCGTGTTCGTCCTCACCCCGCTTGCCTGGCTCGACAAGCGTCCGGGCGTGACCATCGCGGGTATCCTGCGCAACTGGTGGCTGGTCTTCATTGGCAATTTTGCCGGCGCATTCACGGTGGCTGTGATGATAGCCATAGTCTCGACCTTCGGCTTCTCGAGTCCCCCCGATAAGGTCGGGCAGACGCTCGGGACCATCGGCGAAAGTCGTACGGTCGGCTACGCGGCCCACGGCGCGGCCGGCATGCTGACGCTGTTCATTCGCGGCATGCTCTGCAACTGGATGGTCTCGACCGGAGTCGTCGGCGCCATGATCTCCACCTCAGTCAGCGGGAAGGTGATCGCGATGTGGATGCCGATCATGCTGTTCTTTGCGATGACCTTCGAGCATTCCATCGTCAACATGTTCCTGTTCCCGTCGGGATTGATGCTGGGCGGAAAGTTCTCGATCTGGGACTACTTCATCTGGAACGAGATCCCGACCGTGGTCGGAAATCTAATCGGCGGCCTCGCCTTCACCGGGCTGACCTTGTACGCCACGCACGTCAAGACCGGACCGAAGCGCGTCCTCGACTGATCGCAATTCGCATCATGAGGCAGCCGCCTCGCGATCCAATTGGCGATCTAATTGGGGTCAGAGTCCAATTTTCCCAAATCGACTCTGACCCCAATTCGGGCTCCTCACGTGGAAGGATCGATGCCGCGCGAATTGAAAATCTCGGTCGGGCAGCATTCCGACAAGGGCCGCAAGGAGACCAATCAGGATTTTCACGGCGTCTTGATCCCGAACGAGCCGCTGCTCAGCCTGAAGGGCATCGCGGTCGTGCTCGCGGATGGGATCAGCTCCAGCAATGTCAGCCGGGTCGCGAGCGAGTCGGCCGTGAAGGGCTTTCTCACCGACTATTACTGCACCTCGGAATCCTGGTCGGTGAAGACCTCGGCCCAGCGCGTCATTGCGGCGACGAATTCCTGGCTGCATGCGCAGACGCGGCGCAGCCGGTATGCCTATGACAAGGATCGGGGCTACGTCTGCACCTTGAGCGCGATGGTCATCAAGTCGAACGCCGCGCATATTTTCCACGTGGGCGATTCCCGAATCTACCGCGTCAACGGCACGACGCTGGAGCAGTTGACCGATGACCACCGGGTCGTCCTTTCATCGGAGCAGAACTACCTGAGCCGTGCCCTGGGCATCAATCCGCAGATCGAGATCGACTACCGCGTGCTGCAGATCGAGAAGGGGGATGTCTTCCTGCTGGCGACCGATGGGGTCTACGAGCATGCCGGCGCGCGCTTCATCTTCAATGCGATCAAGGAGGGCGCGCAGGATCTTGACGCCGTCGCGCGATCGATTGTCGCGGAGGCCTATCAGAAGGGCAGCGCCGACAACCTCACGCTCCAGATCGTGCGGATCGATGAACTTCCGGACGGCCAGGCGAGCGAAGTATTCGGGCGGCCCCTGGAGTTGCCATTGCCGCCACTGCTCGAAGCCCGAACGGAGATCGACGGCTACAGGATCGTGCGCGAGCTGCACGGCAGCAGCCGCAGCCATATCTACCTTGCGGTCGACACAGCAAACGACACGCTGGTCATCATCAAGATTCCCTCGATCGAGCTGCGCGGCGACCCGGCCTATCTCAGGCGCTTCATAATGGAAGAGTGGGTCGCTCGGCGCATCAACAGCGCCCATGTGCTCAAGCCGTGCCTGCAGTCGAGGAAGCGCAGCTATCTCTACGTCGTTATGGAATTCATCGACGGGCAGACGCTCACCCAATGGATGATCGACAATCCGAAGCCCGATCTCGAGGCGATCCGCGGCATTGTGGAGCAGATCGCCAGAGGGCTGCAGGCCTTTCACCGGATGGAGATGCTGCATCAGGATTTGCGGCCGGACAACATCATGATCGACCGAACCGGAACGGTGAAGATCATCGATTTCGGTTCAACGAAGGTGAGGGGGGTCATCGAAGCGACGCCGGCGATCGACCACGACGACATCCTGGGAACCGCCCAGTACACCGCGCCCGAATATTTCCTGGGCGAGAGCGGCTCGTCGCGCTCGGACATCTTCTCGCTCGGCGTCATCACGTATCAGATGCTCACCGGACGGCTGCCCTATGGGGCGCAGATCGCGCAGGCCAGGACGAAGTCACTGCAGCGCCGCCTGAAATACGCCTCCGCGCTCGACGACAATCGCGAGATCCCGGCCTGGATCGACGAGGTGCTCAAGAAGGCAGTCAATCCCGATCCGTTCAAGCGCTATGACGAGCTGTCCGAATTCGTCTTCGACCTGCGGCATCCGAACAAAAATCTCGTCGGCGCGTCTGCCGCGCCGCTGATCGAGCGCAATCCGCTGCTGTTCTGGAAATGGCTCGCGATCATTCAGACGTTTGTGATCCTGCTGTTGCTTTTTCTTCGGTTTGGCCTCCGCCACTAGGGCACGGCATTGTCGACATTTCGTTTCGAGCGCTAGTCAGACTTGATATCGATTGGCAATTCAAACTGAAAGATCGAGCCGTGGTTGACGGCCGGCGAGACCCAGATCCGACCGCCATGGCTTTCAATGATCGAATGGCAGATGAAGAGGCCCATACCCATCCCGGCCGCTTTGGTCGTGAATAGCGGTTTGAAAATCCGGTCAATGTTGGATGGATCAACCCCGGTTCCAGTATCTTCAATCGACACACGTACCATGCCGGGTGTGATCTGATCGGTTTGCACTTTCAAGATGCGAGGCCGAACCGAAAGCATGGCCTCGATGCCATTCATGACGAGGTTCAAGATAACCTGCTGCAATTGCACCTTGTCGCCCTGCACGGCCGGAAGGTGATCGTTCAATTGTGTTTGAGGCTCCACGCCATGTTTCTGCAACTCGATACGCACGATCGACAGAACCGTCAGGATGACCTGGTTGATGTCAATCGGCGTTTTTTCAGGTGCATCCTTCTTGATCATCGCGCGAACGCTTGTGACGATGTTGCTGGCGCGGTGGCTGGCCGCCACAATGCCGTCCAAGGCGGCTCCTGCCTTTTCAAGGTCAGGCTTGTCCGCGCGGATCCAGCGTAACGCCGCGCTGGCCCTTGCCGCTATGCCGGCCAGGGGCTGGTTGATCTCGTGAGTGAGAGAGGACGACAGCTGCTCGGCGGCAACTCTGCGGTTCATGTAAGTCAGCTCGGCCATCGCACTGCGCGATTGCATCTCGGCACGATGGCGCCGCCCAATCTCATAGATCAGCCAGCTGAACAGTGCGGTCTGCAGCAGAAGCGTCGCACAAATCGCGATGATCTGTAGCGGGTAGCGCTCCCATGCGCTGACGTCGCGGAAGCGGATCTCTCTCCCGAATGGCAGGCCGGATTCAGCAACGTTCCATCGCTTCAGCTCGCGCCAGTCGAAGACCGGTTTGACGAACTCGCCAGCCATGACGGGGATCGACGAAATATTTTCCCCGTTGAACAAGCGTAAGACGATTCGCGCAGTCGCTTCGCCGATCGGCGCCGCCTGAAGGAGAAATCCTCCTGTCCCGCCGTGTCCAAGCCGGGTCTCCAGATCGATGACGATGGGACGATTGGCGACGTCAGCAATGAGTGCAAGCGCATCATTGGGATCGTAGCGTGCACCACCGCTGCCGATGGACAACATCGTGTAGAAAATTGCGGCATCCGGCGGCAGCGTGGCAACTCGCTTGCGCAGCTCATCCATCGGAAAGCCTGTGAGGTCGATAAGCTCCACGGCCTTGTCGATTGCCAGGAGGTCGTTCGTGTAGTGGCGCCGATAGGTCTGCTCCTCGAGAGGGTCGCCCACGACCGCGATTCGCTTGAGCCCCGGAACGAGCGCCTTTGCGGTGTCTAGTGCGTGGCCTATCGTCCTTTTGATCGTGATTCCGGTTGTATTTGGCGGCAGACTCACATGAGCTGCCGTTCCGTCGTCGACATTGGAAAAGACGATCGGTATCGCGGGGTCCAGATCCGTCCGCAAGCGCGCTGCGAATTGCAGGGCGTCGAAACCGTCGGCGACAATGACACCGATAGGTGTCGAGCGATACTTCTCCTTGATGAATGTGTGAAGGAGGCGGTCGTATTCCGGACCCTTGAAGTGGCTGTACTCCAGGCTCTCTGAATAGACGGTGATGGGACCATGGGGGTCGGCCTTCAGCGTCGAATGAAAGGATTTGAAGAGCTTGGCGAAATGCTCGGTGTACGGGATGGACTGATCGAGGACGAGAACCGTTCGAGGCGACGGGTTCTCACGCAAAGGGTCCGCAGCCAGGGGGCTCGCGCAGAGCAGACACGCGACTGCTATTGTCGCTATGTGCAGCAAACGACTCATGTGATGCCCGGCGAAGCAACCGACCGCTAAGACATTGGAGTCGGAAGCGCACTGACGTCAATGGCGGTGTAGGCTGCGCATAGATCGCTAAACCTTTGTATAGATGATCGCCGTGGGCGGTGAGCTAACATCTCCGCTGTGCCCGCTTCCCCCGGGTGCTGCGACGGAGCTCCGGCCGCCGATCGCGTTTCGTACAGTGTCCTCCAAGCGGCCGGGGCTTCGGGCAAAGCCCTATTGCAGGTGTTGTTGCGTCGTTGCTTCTCGGCGCAGGCGAGGTGTGTGCAGACACTGGTCCTAAGAAGATGCCTTCGCACAGAAGCGGGAGGATTGTTGTGCCGCGCGCCACTATCATTCTCGTGTTGTCGCTCGCTTCGGTTATTCCTGCTCGCGCCGACGTGCGCATCGTAGCAAGTCCAGGCGGCGAGGTTGGCTCGTATCTGGAGCTGTTTGCGAAGGTCCGCGAATCCGGCCAGCGGGTGATCATTGACGGCCCCTGCATGTCGGCGTGTACGCTGGTGCTGAGCACGATCCCGGAGGATCGCATCTGTGTCACGCGACACGCCCTCCTCGGCTTCCATGCGCCGCGGCGACTCGATCAACAGGGTCGGCTCAATGACGCACCCGACGCGACGCGCCTCATCACGGCGACCTATCCAGCCGGCGTGCGCGCCTGGATTGAGCGCAAAGGTGGCCTGACGCAAAGGCCGATCTTCCTGAGTGGACGCCAGCTTGCGGCGCTGTATCCGCGTTGCCAGTAGTGCGATCGCGCCGCTACGGCACCGACGGCGGCGGCACGCGCCGCCTGGTGGCCTGCTCGAACGCGTAGGCGAGTGCGAGCAGCCGCGGCTCGCTGCAGGCGCCCCCCGCGAAGCTCACCCCGAAAGGCGAAGGCTTGGCCTTGAAACCTTCGGGGATCGGAATGCTGCGGTCATTGGGCAGCATGGCGAACGGCACGATCACGGTCGGATAGCCTGCGCGTGCCGATAGAAGAGCGCCGACATTGGCCGGAAACAGAATGGCGTCCAGACGTTCGGCGCGCATGACCTCGTCGATGCCGTGGGTGGCCGAGAGCGCAACGTCCTTGGCGCGGTCCTGCTCATAGCGCGCACGATCGGCGTCGACGTCCATCTCGTCGGAAATGTCGAGCTGCGACTGGCCGTATTTGAGCGCGCCCTGCTTGGCGTGCGCGAGGTTCCATTGGCGCAGCTCAGCAAGCGTCTTCACCGGCGCCGTGGGGCCGAGGCTTGCCAGCCATTTGTTGAAGTCGCGCTTCATGCCGTACTTGAAGACGACCGAGCAGATGGCATCGATGGCCTTTTGCCCGTCGATGCCGCGGCAGACCGGCCAATGCATGGAGTTTCTGCTCGGGTCCGGATCGACGATGCTCGGAATGTCGGCGGGGTCGACGACGACAGCGCCCTGCGCCTTGAGCGCCGCGATGGCCTCGTCCATCGCCTCGGCCTGCTCGGGATTGAGCCCGCCAAACTTGAACGGCAGTCCGGGCGGAGTTATCGCTTCGTAGTAGAACGCGCGCGGGATGCCGATGCGCGCGCCTCTCAGCGCATTGCCATCGAGAAAGCTCGTGTAGTCGCGGTCCGGCGGCACCGTGCAGGGCTTGACCGGATCCTGCGTGTCAGGCTGCGCGTCCTCGAGCGCGCCGAGCAGGGCGGCGGCATCGGCGACCGTGCGCGCCATCGGGCCGGCGGTGTCCTGGTCGAGCGTGAGCGGAATGATGCCGTAGCGGCTGATCCGCCCGACCGTTGGCTTCACCGCCACCAGCATGGTGGAGCTGGCGGGGCTGAGCAGCGAGCCGGAGGTTTCGGTGCCGACATTCGCGGCCCAGAAGCTCGCGGCGGTGCCGATGCCGGAGCTCGAGCCGCCCGGCGACAACACAGGGCGGCCGTCGGCCGTCGCTTGGCGCGGATCGCGCCGCGGGTCGTAAGGGTTCATCCCATAGCCGCTGATCGCATTGTAGCCTGACGGCATGGGTGTGGGCGGGCCCGCGATCCAGTTGGCAAGCTCGGTCATGCCGGTCTTGGCGATGATCACGGCGCCCCCGTCGCGCAGGGTTTTCACCAAGGTCGCTTCGTACGGCGGCACGAAGCCGTCGAAAGCAAGCGCACCGCCGGTCGTCGGCATGTCGGTGGTGTGGATGTTGTCCTTCACAGCAATCGGAATGCCGTGCAGCGGGCCGCGCACGCGGCCTTGTGCGCGCTCGCGATCGCGCTCCTCGGCCTCGCGCAGCACGTTGGGATTGACCGTGATCACCGCTTTGAGCTGGCGGTCGTATAAGGCGATGCGCATCAGGTATTGCTGAACAAGCTCACGCGAGGTGACGCGCCCGCTTGCCATCGCCTTCTGCATGTCGGCGATGCTGGCTTCGACGACGCTGAATTCGGCTTGCGCCGGGCCGCTCCATGCCGCGAGCAGCAGGACGACGAAAAGTCGTTTCATGGCGCTCCTCCCCGAAGCCGGCTGCAACGCCGAATGCACGTGACGATGGCAACTCGTTTTTCGCACAATCCGCACCAGATGGCCACGCCTTGCGAGGCAATCTATGGCGTGGATGGTGGCGGAATGCGCCGCTTGGTGGCCTGCTCGAATGCGTAGGCAAGCGCGATCAGCCGCGGCTCGCTGCAGGCGCCGCCCGCGAAGCTCACGCCGAAAGGCGAGGGCTTGACGTCGAAGCGTCTGGGAAGACTGCGAAGGACCGGCGCATAGACCACCATGGCGAATGGCACGATCACGGTCGGATAGCCCGCGCGCGCCGACAGAGAGGCGCCGAACCCGCCGGGAAACAGCAGCGCGTCAAGTCGTTCGGCGCGCATGATCTCGTCGATGCCGTGCGCGGCGGCGAGTGCAATATTCTTGGCGCGGTCCTGCTCATAGCGGGGGCGATCGGTTTCGACGTCGATCTCATCGGTAGCGTCGAGCTGCGATTGCCCGTACTTGAGGGTGCCCGCCGGGGCGTGCGCGACGTTCCACTGGCGCAGCTCGGTCAGCGTCTTCACCGGCGCTCTGGGACCGAGGCTTGCGAGCCACTTGTTGAAGTCGCGTTTCATCCCGTATTGGGGAACGATCGAGCAGCCGGCGTCCGTGCTCTTCTGTGCGCTAACGCCATTGCAATCCTTCCAGTGCAGATAGTTCCTGCCAGGCTCCTTCTCGACGACGCTCGGAATGTCGGCAGGATCGATGATGAGGGCGCCCCGCTGTTTGAGCACAGCGATCGCCTCGGCCATCGCCTTGATCTCGTCCGGATAGAGCCCGCCGGACAACGGCTGATCGCCGGGCGGTGTGACGGACTGGTAGTAGAACGCACGCGGAATGCCGATACGGGCGCCCGCAAGCGCATCGCGGTCGAGAAAGCGCGTGTAGTCGCGGTTCGGCGGCGGCGTGCAGGTCTTGACCGGATCCTGTGGGTCGGGCTGCGCATTCTCGAGCGCGCCGAGCAGGGTGGCGGCATCGGCGACGGTGCGCGCCATCGGGCCGGCGGTGTCCTGGTCGAGATTGAGCGGCATGATGCCGCGGCGGCTGATCCGGCCCACCGTTGGCTTGATCGCCACCAGCATATTCAAGTTGGCGGGGCTGAGCAGCGAGCCCGAGGTCTCGGTGCCGACATTCGCGGCCCAGAAGCTCGCGGCGGTGCCGATGCCGGAGCTCGAGCCGCCCGGCGACATCACGGGGCGGCCATCCAAGCTCCCGTCGCGCGGATCGCGCCGGGGGTCATAGGGGTTCATGCCATAGCCGCTGATCGGGTTGTAGCCAGGTGGCATCGGCGTGGCTGGACCAGCAATCCAACTGGCAAGCTCGGTCATACTGGTCTTGGCGATGATCAGGGCGCCCGCATCGCGCAGGCTCTTTACCAACGTCGCCTCGTAGGGTGGCACGAAGCTTTCGAAGGCGAGCGCGCCGCCGGTCGTCGGCATGTCGGTGGTGTGGATGTTGTCTTTCAGCGCAATCGGAATGCCGTGCAGCGGGCCGCGTAGCTTGCCTTGTGCGCGCTCGCGATCGCGCTCCTCGGCCTCGCGCAGTACGTTCGGATTGACCGTGATCACCGCGCGGAGCTTGCGGTCGTATAAGGCGATGCGCGTCAGGTATTGCTGCACAAGCTCGCGCGAGGTGACGCGCCCGCTCGCCATCGCCTGCTGCATATCGGCGATGCTGGCTTCGACGACGCTGTATTCAGCCTGCGCCGTGCCGCTCCATGCCGCGAGCAGGAGGGCGGCGAAAAGTCGTTTCATGGCGCTCCTCCCCAACGCTGGCTGCAACGTCGAATGCACGTGACAATGCCAGCTGGCTTTTCGCATAATCTATTGGAGATGGCCATCAGTGAGGCTCGTCATGCGCGCGCTCTTGAAGATCGTTGCAGTCACGCTGATCGCTGCGGCGTCCATGCCGGCCTTCGCCCAGGACTATCCGGCTCGGGCGATCCGCCTGATCGTCCCCCTGACGCCGGGCTCGGGCGCCGACATTGCGGGGCGCATCATTGCCAAGTCCATGAGCGAGGCTTGGCACCAGCCCGTGGTCGTGGAGAACCGTCCGGGCGCGGGCGGACTGATCGGTACTCAGGTGGTGGCCAAATCCGATGCCGATGGCTACACGCTGCTGGTTCAGTCGGCGTCGCATGCCGCCAACTCCGCCATCTACAAGAGCCTGCCTTACGATCCCCTCAAGGATCTGATCGATGTCGCCCGGCTCGGCGTGACGCCTTATGTCATGGTCACCGCGCCGAACGGCCCATACAAGTCGCTCAAGGTGCTGATCGACGCGGCCAAGGCCAACCCCGGCAACATCCCATTTGCATCCGCGGGAGTAGGGAGCTCCACGCATCTTGCGGCCGAGTACGTGGTCGATCTCGCCGGCATCAAGATGCTGCATGTGCCCTATAGGGGCTCGCCCGAAGCGATCCAGGATACGATCGCGGGGCGCACCGCGTTCTACATGGCGCCGATCAACACGGCGGTTGGTCTGGTGAATGAGGGGCGGCTTGCGGCGCTCGGCCTGTCCTCACGCCGACGCGCCGAGGTGATGCCCAATGTCGTGCCGCTCGCGGAGCAGGGTTTCCCGGACTACGACGTCTCGCTCTGGTTCGGCATGTGGGCGCCCGCGGGCACGTCGCCGGCAATCGTACAGAGGCTGAACATGCAGGTCGCAAGCGCGCTGGGAAATGCGGAGGTGGTGGAGCAGTTCGGCAAGCTCGGCATCAGCCCGTTGCCGATGCGGCCCGACGAATTCGCACGCTTCGTGCGCAGCGAGATGTCGATCTATCAGCGCATCGTCAAGCAGGCCCAGATTCCGCAGCAGTAGGGATTTCACGAAGCCGGCGGGCGGTGGATTTGAGCAAGCAGGCAGCAGCAATAGGTCCTTGGCGACACGCTGCGTGGTTGCATGTAGGCGGGCTTGTTGCCATCGGCTTTCCTGGCGATGTCTTTCTATTCGCCCTGAGCTGGAATGGGCGAGGGCTCTTTGATCTGCGAACCTTTGAGCAGATTGCCAGGGATCATGAAGACCCGACCGGTGCGGATTGGCTTGCTGCGGATCATCTCAGTGCTTTGGGCATTGGCGAGTTCAGCAATCTTATAATTCCCATTGTTGGGCTTTGGGGAGGAAAGGGTCATACAAGAACACCCGATGGTTGGCGGTTGGAAAATCAAGTCGAGCAAGGCATCGTTCTGTCCAGCTCGCTGATAGACCCCGCCGGCTCAGTCGTCATCCCAGTGCCGTTGACCTCTGCAACCGAGTATCGCGCAGTCTCCTTCAGTCCTTCCGGCCGGTTGCTGATATTGGCTTGCAGTAGCGACATTCAGCTTCTGACGAGAGATTGACGCTCTGGCCGGCATTCCACAGCAGTAGGGTCAATCGCCGGACCAGCCCGTAATCGCCACCCAGATCAGACGCAGGCCGAGCAGCGTCAGGATCGTGCGGAACATGATCCGAAAGGCGCGCTCGCCCATGCGGTCAAGCGCCCGTTCGCCGAGCCAGTTGCCGACCGCGCCTGTTGCGATCATCGCAGCCATCAGCGGGATATAGCGGCCGATCGCGAAGCCGACGAAGGCAAAGCCCACAAGCTTGGCGACGTGCGTGATGCTGATAAGGGCGCCGAAGGTCGCCACCTGGCTGTAGCGGTTGGGCGCGGTGCCCGCCATCAGCGGCGCGAGCAGCGTGCCGGTCGCGCTCACGAACATGCCGAGAAATGTGGTGCCGAAACCCAGCACCACGAAGCGCGTGCGTTCGGTGCCGATGCGGCCGAGCTGGGGCAGCCAGGTCGCCACAATGATGAAGAGACCGAGGATGCCCTGCAGCACCGTGATCGGCAGCGCGACAAAGATCTTGGCGCCCGCCGCGGCCCCGATGATGGCGCCGATGATGAAGGGCGCGAGCGTGCCGCGCATGACGTGGCGCCACATCATGGCGGTGCGGGTGACGCCCGAGCCGAGCTGCACGACCGTATGGATCGGGAGCAGCACCGCGGGCGGCAGCACCGAAGCCATGATGGCAAGCAGCAGGAGCCCGCCGGCGGCTCCGGTGGAGATTCCGAGAAAGGAGGTGACCAGCGAGGCGGCGGACAGGCCGAAGAAGACAAGCGGAGTGATCTCCGGCATTCCCAGAAAGTCCATTCCACCTCCCCGATGCGGCGGCGCGGACCATCAGGCCGGCGACATTTCGGATGAGCCCGAGGACCTGGGAACTGTCAATGGCGCGCCCCGCAAACGGCCGCTCATTCGGCCCGTTTGGCAGCGCAAAAAGTGAGTCTCAGGGCTTGCGGATAAGCCATTGAATACGCATATGAAAATAGCTGAACTTAAGGGGCTTTTTGGGGTGGCGCACCCCCTTTGAATCGGCTATGGACACGTAAACTTATCCGTCGGGAATTTCCTATTGGCTGAGAACGACGATCAACCGCCTACGGACGGCGGTCCCTCCGACATTCGCCCCGTGTCGATCACGGAGGAGATGAAGCGTAGCTACCTCGATTACGCCATGAGCGTGATCGTGGCGCGTGCGCTGCCGGACGCCCGCGACGGCCTCAAGCCGGTGCATCGGCGCATCCTCTATTCGATGCACGAGAACGGGCACACGCCCGACAAGAAATACGTGAAGTCGGCGCGCGTGGTCGGCGACGTGATGGGCAAATATCACCCGCACGGCGACCAGGCGATCTACGATGCGCTGGTGCGCATGGCGCAGGACTTCTCCATGCGCCTGATGCTGATCGACGGGCAGGGGAACTTTGGCTCGATCGATGACGATCCGCCGGCGGCCATGCGCTACACCGAGTGCCGCCTGGCCGAGCCCGCGATGTCGCTTCTCGACGACATCGACAAGGACACCGTCGACTTCCAGCCCAACTATGACGGCAACGAGAAAGAGCCGGTCGTCCTTCCGGCGCGCTTCCCTAATCTGCTCGCGAATGGCGCCGGTGGCATCGCGGTCGGCATGGCGACCAACATCCCGCCGCACAATCTCGGCGAGCTGATCGACGCCTGCGTCACGCTGATCGACAACCCCGGCCTGAGCATCGATGAGCTGATCGCGATCATACCGGGCCCGGACTTTCCGACTGGCGGCATCATTCTAGGCCGCGCCGGCATCCGCGGCGCCTATACGGTCGGGCGCGGCTCGATCGTCATGCGCGGCAAGGTCGAGATGGAGACGCTGCGCAAGGAGCGCGAGGCGATCGTCATCACGGAAGTGCCTTACCAGGTGAACAAGGCCGCGATGGTCGAGCGCATCGGGGAGCTGGTGCGCGAGAAGAAGATCGACGGCGTCGCCGAGATGCGCGACGAGTCCGACCGCCACGGCATTCGCGTGGTGATCGAGCTCCGGCGCGAGGCAGTACCCGACGTCGTGCTCAACCAGCTCTACCGCTACACCCCGCTGCAATCGACCTTCGGCGCCAACATGGTGGCGCTCGAAGGCGGCCGTCCGCAGGTCATGAATCTCAAGGACCTGCTGATGTCCTTCCTCGCGTTCCGCGAGGAGGTGGTGTCGCGGCGGACCAAGTACCTTCTGGCCAAGGCGCGCGACCGCGCCCACGTCCTGGTCGGGCTTGCGATCGCGGTTGCCAATATCGACGAGATCATCCGGCTGATCCGTACCTCGCGCGACGCCAACGCGGCGCGCGAAGCGTTGATGGGGCGCGACTGGCCGGCGCGTGATGTCGAGGCCATGATCACCCTGATCGATGATCCGCGCCACCGCATCAATGCCGACGGCAGTTA
>Ga0081455_10003782_pt1 | contig 17285 bp, 17 predicted proteins | sample TabmetS3T2R1_FD_70207 | JGI IMG/M metagenome (GOLD analysis project Ga0081455, IMG submission 70207) | Tabebuia heterophylla rhizosphere microbial communities from the University of Puerto Rico - S3T2R1 | ecosystem: Host-associated > Plants > Roots > Rhizosphere ...
GACTTCGCCGGCTGCACCGAGAGTTTTCGCGGCTATGACGGTATCCGCACCGTTGCAGCGGCCATCGAGAAGGCCGGCAAGGCGGAGCCTGCGGCGATCAAGGCCGCGCTGTGGGACATCAAGATCAAGGGCTTGAACGGCGACATCGTCTTCCGCAAGGCCGGCCCCGAAGGCAAGGAGAGCGGCCAGAGCCAGCCCAACGTCTATCTGATCGAAATCGTCGACGGCAAGATCGGCATGAAGACGCTCTGACGTCAGGTTGCTGACCGGCGAGGTCCGCGGGCTAAACCGCGACCTCGCCTGGACAGGGGGCATTCGGAGTTACCTTGAGCGAGTTTCTGCAACATCTGATCAATATGCTTGTGCTCGGCGGCACTTACGCGCTGCTGGGAATCGGGCTCACCTTGATCTTCGGCATCATGAACGTCGTGAATTTCACGCACGGCGTGCTCTATACGTTCGGCGCCTACGTCATGTTCATCGTGGTGCATCAGCTCGGCGTCAATTTCTTTGTCGCGCTGCCGCTTGCCGTGGTAGCCGGATGGCTGCTTGGCGCAGCGATCGAACTGACGTTGCTGCGGCCACTACGTGGCTCCGACATCGACACCACCATGCTGGTGATGATCGGCGCCTGGATCGCGATGCAGTCCGGCACGTTATGGATTTGGGGCGGTGTCGCGAAGTCGGTATCGACCCCGTTTCCCGAGGCGCCGCTGGTGCTCGGACCGGTCTCGGTGTCCTGGCTGCGGCTGTTCGTGCTCGCCGCGGCGGCGCTGCTGATCGTGGTCACCTATCTCCTGATCAACAGAACAAAACTTGGCTGCGCGATGCGGGCGACGTTCCAGGATCAGGACACCGCCTCGCTGATGGGCGTCAACGTCGACCTGATCTACACCTCAACCTTCGCGATCGGTTCGAGCTTGGCGGCGGCGGCGGGCGCGCTGCTCGGCCCGGTCTATGTGATCTTCCCGCAAATGGGCGATCTCGCCGCCGTCAAGGCATTCGCGATCGTGATCCTCGGTGGGCTCGGCAACATCACCGGCGCGGTCATTGGCGGCTTCATTCTGGCGCTGGCTGAGGAATTGGGCGCCGGTTACGTCTCGTCGGGTTACCGCGATGCCATGGGTTTCCTGATCATCATCGCGGTTCTGATCTTCAAGCCGACCGGGCTTTTCGCGCGCTCGGAGCGTGTCGGATGAAGCTCGCCGTCACCATTCTGACGATCGCAGCATTGGCATCGGTCCCGCTGTGGCTGCGCGATCCGTATCTCATGAATGCCCTGATCACGACAGGCATTTTCATCATCGGGGCGATGAGCCTCAATCTGCTGCTCGGGTTCACCGGCCAGCTCAGCCTCGGCCATATCGCGTTCTTCGGCATCGGCGCCTATGTCAGCGCCTTGACCTCCCTGGGGTTCGACGTCGGTCTGCCCGGAGGCTTCCGCATTGTGCACGAACCCTGGCCGCCGGCTGTCGGCTTCGTACTGGCAATCATTGTCGCGGGGTTGTGCGGATATCTGGTGGGACTGCTGTCGTTCCGGGTGCGTGGTGCCTATTTCGTGATCGTGACGATCTCGTTTGCCGAGGTCGTTCGACTGGTTGCTCTGAACTGGGTCGAGTTGACTCAAGGCCCCCTGGCGCTGACCAATATCCCGTCGATCACAATCGGATTGCCGGCGCTCGGCAGCCTGACGCTTCGCACCAAGTTGCAGAATTACTATCTCGTGCTCGCGGTCGCGGTCGCAACCTATCTGCTGATCTCGCGTCTTGTTCATTCGCATTTCGGCCGCGCCATGCGCGGATTGATGGAGAACGAAACGCTGGCGGTGTCGGTCGGCATCGACGTGACCAAGACGCTCACCCTGGCTGCGGTGATTTCGGCCGGGATCGCCGGAGCGGCCGGCAGTCTGTATGCGCACTACATCCGCATCATCGATCCCGAAGTGTTCGCCTTTATCAATACGGTGACCATGGTGATCATGGTCATCACCGGCGGCAAGGGGTCCCTTGCGGGGCCTGTCGTCGGCGGCCTGATCTTCGGCTTGTTGCCCGTGTTCCTGCGTCCGATCATGGCGCCGGAGGCGCAGTGGATCGCTTATGGCGGGGTCCTGATCGTCATTCTGTTCGTGCTGCCGCGCGGCATCGTGCCGTCGCTCGCGCAGCGATGGGCGAAATGGCGGAGCCGGCCACATGCGGCTGGCGCGGTGAGCTTTTCCGAGCGTGACGTCAAGGAGAATGCGTGATGGGGTCTGCCGCGACGGCGCTGAAGGTCGAGCAGGTCGCCGTACGTTTCGGCGGGCTCGTGGCGCTCTCGGACATGAACTTTACCGTTGGTGAGGGCGAGATTGTCAGCCTGATCGGCCCCAATGGCGCCGGCAAGACGACGGCTTTCAATGTCATGACGGGCTTTCTGGATCCCACCCACGGCTGCGTGAGCTATCGCGGTACAGCGCTCAATGGCTTGAAGCCGCACCAGATCGCCGACCTCGGGTTGATCCGCACCTTCCAGCGCACCAGTGTTTTCCCGAACGACACCGTCTACGACAATCTGCTGGTCGGGCTGCACCGTCAGGGCAGGGTCGGTCTGTTCGAAGCCATTCTGGGCCTGCCGCGCGCGCGGTCTTCCGAGCGCAGGTTGCGCGAACGCGCCAGCGAGCTTGTCGAGTGGGTCGGCCTCGCGCGCCGCGCGCACGATCTTGCGGGCTCGCTGTCCTATGGCGAGCAGCGGCTCGTCGGCGTCGCGCTGGCGCTGGCGGCGGAGCCCTCGATGCTGTTGCTCGACGAGCCTGTGTCCGGCATGAACGCGTCGGAAACCCACACTTTCGTACAATTGATCCGCAACATCAGGGATCGCGGCGTCACCATACTGCTCGTCGAGCATGACATGCCGATGGTGATGAGCGTCTCGGACCGGATCGTGGTGCTGAACTACGGCCGCATCATCGCCGAAGGCCCGCCGGACGTGATCCGGAACGATCCGGCCGTCATTGAAGCCTATCTCGGGCAGGGAGCGTCACGTGCTTGAGATCCGCGACATGGTGTGCGGCTATGGCGGCGTCACCGCGCTGCGCGGCATTTCGCTGGAGGTCAAGGCCGGGCAACTCGTGGCCCTGATCGGGGCCAACGGCGCCGGCAAGAGCACCACCTTGCGCGCGATCTCGGGGCTTGTTGCCCCGCGATCGGGATCCATGCTGTTCGAGGGCAAGGAAATTGCGGGCGCGAAGCCGCCGCACGTGGTCGCCTGCGGAATTGCGCATTGTCCGGAGGGGCGACGTGTGTTCCCGCACATGACGGTCGAGGAAAATCTCGACATGGGAGCTTATCTGCGCACGGACGCTGCGTGCATCTCGGCGGAACGCGACCGGATCTATGCCGAGTTTCCGCGCCTTGCCGATCGCAAGCGCCAGGCTGCCGGCACCTTGTCGGGCGGCGAGCAGCAAATGCTGGCGATCGGCCGGGCGCTGATGTCGCGGCCACGGCTGATCATGTTCGATGAGCCGTCGCTTGGGCTTGCCCCCAACATCGTCGAGCGCACCTTCGCCATCATCCGCGGCATTCGCGATTCCGGTACGACCGTTCTGCTTGTCGAACAGAATGCCTTTGCGGCGCTCGAGATGTGCGACCATGCCTACCTGCTTGAGGGCGGACGCATCGTCCTCTCCGGTGCCGGCCGCGAGATGATCGAGAACGAGCACGTACGGAAGGCCTATCTTGGCGGATGAACCGTACCGAACGGTCGCGCTCGCCGGCGAAGAAATGTGGATGCCGGTCTGCGGACTGAGCCGGCTGATCTCGCAAACGATCGTTTGCGCGCGCGTAACCGGCGTCGATCTGATTTTGATCTGGACCCAGGGCCGCGCGGTGGCCTGCGAGCGGCTGTGCCCGCACGAACAGGCCGACCTCGCGCTCGGGCACCTGTCGGGCGGACGCCTGTTTTGCCCGCGTCACGCGGCATCGTTCGATCTGCGCGAGGGCAGGATTTCCTACGGCTGGCCGAGCCGGCCGCTGCGGATCTACCCGACCCGGATTGAGGACGACCAGGTCTGGATCGACGCCACAGCGGTCAATTCGCGGGCGATCTAGCCGCTATCGGCCAACGAGCTTTCGGGCGATATCCACCAGCGCCCCGTCGGGACGCCGTAGCTCACCGAGAATGCTGAAGTGGTTGGCACCCTCGATCGCGAAAATCGCGCCGGGCGCGTTGGCCGCAGCGCGCGCTTCGTGAAAATGGATCGAATCGAAAACCAGCGCCGGCAGCTCCGCCGCGCCGTAGACGATGTCCAGCCGCTTGTGGACGGCGGGCAGACGAAGCGGCGAAAGTTTCTCGACCTCCTGATCGGTCAGCTTCAATGCATTGTTCAGGCCGGTATCGCGGATCGGCGCCAGATCGTACACGCCCGAAATCGCCAGGCCTGCGGCGACGCGGGGGTGATCGAGCGCCATCGCGACGAGATGGGCGCCGGCTGACCAGCCCGAGAGCACCACGGGGCCGGACACGCCGTAAGACTCTCCGTTCCGGGCCAGCCAATCGAGCGCCTGTGATATTTCACTCACGATCTCGGTGAGCGATGCCTCGGGCGCCAGCGAATATCCGGGAATGGCAACCGACCAGCCATGCGCCGCCACGCCCTCGACCAGCATGGCGAATACATCGCGGGAATTGCGCTGCCAGTAGCCGCCGTGCAGGAAGACCAGGCAAGGGGCAGCGCTGTCGGCGGCCGGATAAAGATCAATCTTGGTGCGCTCGCGGTCGCCATAGGCAACATCCAGAAAGGATTTGCGGGAGGCGCGCAGCGTTTTTGAAGCCTCGTTCCGCTCGGCGATCAGGGCTGCGCTGTCCTTCACCGCAGCGTTGTTGTCATAGGCGGCGTCGCGCTCGGCTTGGGAGAGCGCAGCCCATTTCGTCCGGGGATCGAGGGGACCTGCTTTCGCCCCGGAAATGTCGGTCACGTGTTGCTTTTCCAAAAAGAGGACTTTGCAGCCATTTTAGATCGGCCCACGATGAATGCGTGAAAAATACCGTGCAAGCCCAAACTTTAAGCTAACGTGCCGCCAAACACGCCGCGAAACATTTCAGCAAAGCGGAGTCGGTTATTGCGATGAAAATACATTCTTCAACTGCACCAGGAACGTTATCAGCCACGCAAAAGCATACATGCCCGCGAGGCCGAGAGCCGTTCTGCGATCAATCAAAGAAAGGCTTGTCCACCACCATACGCGATAAAGCCATAGTCCCGCCGTGGCCGCGCCAAGCAGGCAGACCAATACCTTGAGAAAGGACGAGTTCGCGACACCCAAGGCGCCGAACAACAGCGTTGCTGGGACGAGAAACATCGTGCAGGCGGATATCAGAGTCTCGTTCATGGCCCCTCAGGACATCTGCGAATCGCAGATGTGCAGTTTGCAGCAACGAGCACCTTTTTTGGAAGGGCCGAGTATCGGCGCGCATAGCTTGATTTAGGCCTTCCGGCCGCATCCGGTATGGGGCGCGCTATGAGATTGAAATGATCTCAAGCTCGTGGCCGGACGCGCCGACTTCATCCCCGGCAGCCTTGCCCATCAGAAGCCCTGCCACCGGCGATACGAAGGAAATAGAACCGGCCTTGGGGTCCGCTTCGTCCTCTCCCACAATACGATATTTCTGCACGCGCCCGTCGTCTCGCCTGAAGGTCACCGTACTTCCAAAGGCGACGGTGTCGGTCGACGTCGGATTTGGGATGACCTGAGCCGTACGAACTCTCGCCGCAAAGTATCGCGCATCGCGCAAAGGGATTGCTGCTTGCCGCCGTCGTTCATTCACGTCTTCGATCTTTTGTGCGGTCTCGTATGCCTCGCGCGCCTGGTGGAGCTGAAGTTCCAAAGCCTTCAATCCCGCTTCCGTAACAAGGTTCGGATGAGACGAAATCGGGCGGTCGGGGAGCAATGTCTCCGACGCCGTTTCGGCACTGTCTTCCTTGGTGAAGGCAACGCTCAAGCTCAAAACTCCTTTTATGCGAGATATGCAAAAAGCGGCCGGCGACAAGAGCGCGGACACGTCAAGGGAATTTTAGCCCAACGCTCAACGGCTTCTGCGAATCATATACCGCTGAGCGAGACGGCCGCCATTATCAAAAGTTACCCGTCGCATCATGGAGCGGAACTGCTGCAGCCTTGCTCCGTCGGCAGTTCCTCGGCATTGGGGTCGCCCGGCGCGGTCGCCCAGGCCAGTTCGACGAGCGTCACGATCCGCCGGCCGGCACCGTCAAGCTGGCAAACGATCAGGCCCTGCTCCTCGATGTAGGTCAGCAGTCGTCGTGCACGGCGCAACGAATGTGAGCCGTAGGCGCGGGCAATCGCTGCATCGCCCGGGCAGGGCCAGCCTTCCTTCGCCGCGCGGGCGATCATCATGAAGACACCCTGCATGTCCTCCGGCAGAAGCGAGGCGCGGACGGAGACATCCTGCCACCCGTCATCCTCTGCCATATCGGAGCCGAGCCCGGCGCGGGCGCGCGTCAGCATGCGACGGAAGTCACCCAGGTCCGGCACGGCCGAACCGAGGCCCTCGATCCGGCAGCGGACCACGAACTCCTGATAGAGGACGCCGATCGCGCGGAATCCTGCGTCGGGTTCCGCCATGATGGCGCGCAGAATACGGTCGACCCGCTCGCGCCGCTCCGCCAGTTCCTCGGCGCTGAGTGGCTGTTCCACCGCTTCGGGACGGATCTCCAGCGCCGCTGATTTCGCCGCCATGAGCTGGTTGAGGAGATCCGGCGGCGACCGGCGCTGGGGCCGATTATTCTCGGGCGGCGGTGCTGCCAGGATGATGGCGTGCGCATCCGGTGTTGCTTCCGGCAGAGGCATCAGGCGCGGGGTCGCGTTGCGTGGTGTGGTGTCCGTCGGACCAATGCGCAGACCCAGCGGACGGCGGGAGAGGGCCGGTCCCAGCGCCATGAATTGCCCGCGCTCCAGATCCCGGAAGGCCTCTGCCTGTCGCCGCTCCATGCCCAGAAGGTCGGCGGCGCGCGCCATATCGATATCCAGAAAGGTTCGGCCCATGAGGAAATTGGACGCCTCGGCCGCGACGTTCTTGGCGAGCTTCGCCAGTCGCTGGGTGGCGATGACCCCCGCAAGCCCGCGTTTGCGGCCGCGGCACATCAGGTTCGTCATGGCGCCGAGCGAGAGCTTGCGCGCCTCGTCCGAAACTTCGCCGGCGACTGCCGGCGCGAACAGCTGTGCCTCATCGACCACCACCAGCATCGGGTACCAATGGTCGCGGGCGACCTCGAAAAGCCCGCTGAGGAAGGCGGCGGCGCGCCGCATCTGATTCTCGGCGTCAAGTCCCTCAAGATTGAGCACGGTGGAGACACGATGGATGCGCGCGCGCTCGCCGGCGACCTCCAGGCCCCGCTCGGTGTGGTCCTCGGCATCGATCAGGAGGTGGCCGAAACGGTCGGCCAGCGTCACAAAGTCGCCTTCGGGGTCCAGGATGGTCTGTTGCACCCAGGGCGCACTCTGTTCCAGCAGCCGGCGCAGCAGATGGGATTTGCCGGAGCCCGAATTGCCCTGCACCAAAAGCCGAGTCGCCAGCAGTTCCTCAAGGTCGAGGTTAGCCGGGGCGCCTGCCGTCGTCTGTCCCATCTCGATCGCAACGGTCATGTCCCGACTCAAGCTCTCCTTAGCGGACGCGGGCTTAACAACCTGATCGCACCCCGTCGAGCGCCCATGTCCGACTACTCCGTGTTCTCCACGGCTGGTCGAACGCGATCAGAGGTTGGGAGCGACGCCCGGTGACGGACAATCATTTTTGAGCGCCCGCACCGCATCAAAATCGTCACACCTCGCCCCCTTTCATCATCTCGACACATATGTCATTGTAGAAATACAAATGATCAAGGCCGCGCCGTCGAGGTGCTGACCCGGGCGTTGCGAGGGAGAATCGCCATGAACAGGAAAACTGCATTCATCGCGGCTTTGTTCGGGGTTTTGGCGTTCGCCGCTCCAGCGCAGGCGGCGCGTGTCGAGGTGCAATGGTGGCACGCCATGAGCGGCGTGCTGGGCGATCGGCTCAACGAGCTGGTCGAGAAGTTCAATGCATCGCAGGACAAATATACCGTCGTTGCCGTCGCCAAGGGCAATTACGACGAGGTCACCAATGGCGTGATCGCAGCCTATCGCGCCAAGCGGCCGCCCGAAATGGTGCAGATCGCCGAGCGCGGCTACATGACGATGCTGCTCTCGGGCGCGATCGTGCCGGTGCAGGAACTCATGGACCAGAAGGGCTACAAGATCGACTGGCCCGACTTCATCAAGCCGGTGGCGAGCTTCTGGAGCTACAAGGGCCGGATGTCGGCGATGCCGTTCAACTCCTCGACGCCGATCTTCTGGTACAACAAGGAGCACTTCCGCAAGGCAGGCTTCGACAAGCCGGCCGACACCTGGCAGGAACTGGAGGCGCAGCTTTATGCCATCAAGGCCAAGGGCGTAAGCGAGTGCGGCTCGGTGCTGCCGGGCGACTTCTACTGGAGCCTGCTGGAGAACTACAGCGCCATCAACAACCAGCCCTATGGCACGCTCGCGAACGGCTTCGACGGGCTCGGCACCGAATTCGTCTACAACAAGACCAAGGTGGTCTCGCAGGTCGCCCGCCTGAAAAAATGGCTCGATGATGGCGTCCTGCAGATCGCAGGCCAAGGCTTCAGCCCCGAGCAATTATTTACTTCCGGGCGCTGTTCGACCTTCGTCAACTCGACTGCCTCGCACGGCAATATCGAACGCAACGCCAAGATCGAGTGGGGCGCCACCTTCCTGCCGCACGAGAACGACATCAATCCGCCGCTCAACAGCACGATCGGCGGCGGCGCCATATGGGTCCTGAAAGGCCATACCCCGGAACGTTACGATGCGGTCGCGGCCTTCCTCGATTTCGTCGCCCAACCGGAGACGCAGGTGTGGTGGCATGGCGTGACTGGTTACGTCCCGGCGACCAACAAGGCATACGGGTTGGCGCGCGAGCGCGGCTATTACAAGGATCATCCGACTCGCGAGATCGCGGTGCTGCAGCTCTCCCGCGGCACGCCAAACGAAAATTCGCGCGGCTTCCGCTTTGGCAACTTCGTGCAGACGATGCTGGCGCAACGCACCGAGGTGGAAGCGGTGTTCACCGGTCAGAAGCAGCCGCAGCAGGCCATGGATGACGCCGTCAAGCGCGGCAACGAGATCCTGCGGCAGTTCGAGAAACTGAACGCCGGAAAGGATACCGAGGCGGACGGCAAGCCGAAATGAATGCAGGCTCGCCGATCGTCTTGTCCGAAGCGTCCGCGGCGCAGGTGGCGCAGCCTTCCGGCCTGACCAGAACGCAGCATGCGCCCTCGGGTGGGACCGTCATCGGGCGTAGCTCGACGGAGTCCCGGCCCGGTAAGGCGCGGACGCTCAAGCGCGACCGACCCGATCGTGAGCCGGGACTGAAGCGGGCGAATTTCGGCCACGGGCCCGGCCTGCCGACACTGTTGCTGTTGCCGCAGTTCCTGATCCTGGTGTTCTTCTTCTTCATCCCGTCGCTGCGCGCGCTGATGCAGTCCGTGCTGCTGAGCGATCCGTTCGGCAACAATGTCCAGTTTGTGTGGTTCGACAATTTCAAGGCGCTGTTCGCAAACGGCGAATATCGCCAGTCGATCATCACCACGCTCTGGTTCACGGTCGCGCAGAACGTGATTACGCTTGCCGTTGGCGTGGTGCTGGCATTCGCCACCGACCGCGTGGTGCGCGGCCGTTCCGTCTACCGGACCGTCATCCTGCTACCCTATGCGATCGCGCCCGCGATCGCCGGCATCCTGTGGGCGTTCTTGTTCAATCCTGTCGTCGGCCCGCTGGCCCATATGCTGCACGCGCTCGGGATTGGCTGGGACCCCAACCGCAATCCGAGCGATGCGCTGTGGCTTGTGATTATGGCGGCGTCCTGGAAACACATTTGCTACAACTACATCTTCCTGGCCGTCGGCTTGCTGGCGGTGCCGGCCTCGCTGATGGAAGCGGCCGCCGTCGACGGCGCCGGACCGATACGGCGCTTCTTCCTGATTGCGCTGCCGATGCTTGGGCCGACCGTCTTCTTCCTCGCCGTGATGAACTTCATCTACGGCTTCTTCGAAACCTTCGCCATCATCGATGCCGTCACCCATGGCGGGCCGGCCGGCGCGACCAATATCCTGGTCTACAAGGTCTACGTCGATGGCTTCGTCAATCTCGACCTCGGCTCCTCGGCGGCGCAGTCGGTTCTGCTGATGTCGTTCGCGCTGATCTGCACGCTGCTGCAATTCCGCTATTTCGACCACAAGGTCAATTACGGGGTCTGACCGCATGGTGGAACGCGCACCCGTCCTCGACACGATCTGCCACGCGATCCTGATCGCCGGCGCGCTGTTGGTGTGCGTGCCGCTTTACTTTGCGTTCGTCGCGGGCTCGCTGACGATCGCCGAGGTGCAGAAGGTGCCGCTGCCGTGGCTGCCGGGCGACCAGTTCGTCGCCAATCTGCAGGCGGCCTGGGTCAAGGCCGAGTTTGGCCGCACATTCGTCAATTCCATTGTGGTGGCGGTTGGCATCGCCGCCGGCAAGATCGCGGTGTCGTTGCTCTCCGCCTTCGCCATCACCTATTTCCGCTTCCGCTACCGGATGCTGGCGTTCTGGCTGATCTTCATGTCGCTGATGCTGCCGATCGAGGTGCGGATCGTGCCGACGTTCGAGGCGGTGGCGAATGCCGCGCTGCCGCTGCAATGGCTCGCCGAGATGTTGCATCTCGGCGATCTCTGGAAATGGATCAGCGGCCATGACATAGCGATCGCGCTCGAATGGAACATGGTCAATACCTATCCAGGGCTGATCCTGCCGCTGATCGCGTCCGCCACCGCAACCTTCCTGTTTCGCCAGTTCTTTCTCACGGTGCCGGACGAACTGTGCGAGGCGGCACGGCTCGATGGCGCCTCGCCGCTGCGGTTCTTCTGGAGCATCCTGCTGCCGCTGTCGGTTTCGAACATCATAGCACTTGCGATCATCCTGTTCCTGTTCGGCTGGAACCAGTATTTGTGGCCGCTGCTGTTCACCACCGACAAGGACATGGCGACCGCCGTGATTGCGCTGAAGAATCTGATCCCGCGCTCCGACAACGAGCCGGCCTGGAACATCGCCATGAGCGGCGCGCTGCTCACGATGCTGCCGCCGACGCTGGTGATATTGCTGTTGCAGCGCTGGTTCCTCAAAGGGCTCATCGACAGCAGCAAATAGGGACGAAGCATGGTTTTCATCGCCGGACACCGCGGCGCCCGCGACCTTTGGCCGGAGAACAGCCTGCTCGGCTTCCGCAATCTAAGCGGACTTGGCGTCGAAGCGGTCGAGTTCGATATTCACCAGAGCGTCGACGGCGGGCTCGTCGTCATCCACGATCCGCTGCTCGACCGCACCGCGCATGACACCGGCCCTGTCGGCGTTCGCACGCTGAAACAACTGACCGCCACGCGCCTGCGCGAGGCTGGCGAAGAATGCATTCCGACGCTTGATGCCGTACTCGATCTGTACAGCGACTCACCGCTGGAGCTTCACATCGAGATCAAGACCGATGCCTTCGGCAATCCCTATCCGGGCATCGAAGGACGCCTGGTCGAGGCGGTGAAGCGGCGCCGGCTGGAGCGCCGCGCAGTGCTCACCTGCTTCGTCCCCAGCGCGATCGAGATGGTGCGACGATTGTGTCCGCAGGCGCGGGTGCTGGTCTCACTGGATCGGCGATCGGCGGAGATGATGGGGGGCATCCCATCGGCGCTCGACCGTCTCGCCGCCATCCCGGACTGCATCGTCGCGATCGAGAAGTCGCTGCTGTCCCTGACGCTTCCGTTGGCGCTGAAGGTTCTCGGCCGCGAACGGCTTGGTGCCTGGGTGACGAACGAGCCGCAGGAGATCGCCCACTGGCTCGCCCAGCCGGTGCGGCAGATCACCACGGACCGCCCCGATCTCGCGGTGAATATCCGGCGCCGGATGATGTCCGCGCCCGCGCCATCATGATCGGCCTCATGATGCCGCGGCGGCGCTTTCTCGCGGGCTCGCTGGCCAGCGCCGCGGTGGCCTCGCCATTCGGAATCGTGCGTGGTGCACCGGTGACGTTCGGCGCGGATCCCTACACGCTTGGCGTTGCGTCCGGCGCCCCGCGCGAGGACAGCGTCATCTTGTGGACGCGCCTCGCGCCGCGGCCGCTCGAGGAGGGCGGCATGACGCCTGCACCGGTCGAGGTCGAGTGGCAGGTTGCAGAAGATGAGGGATTTGCGCGCGTCGCCGCGCGCGGCGTCGAGCGGGCGACCGCGGAGCTTGCGCATTCCGTGCATGCCGAGGCGAAGGGGCTGCGCCCGGGCCGCGTCTATTGGTACCGATTCCGCGCTGGCTCGGCGGTGAGCCCGGTCGGGCGCACCCGCACCGCGCCAGTCGGGAGCAACAGCCGATTCCGGTTTGCCTTCGCCTCCTGCCAGCAATACGAGCAGGGCTACTACACCGCGTATCGCGACATGGCCGCGCGCGACCTCGATCTGGTCGTGCATCTCGGCGATTACATCTACGAAAAGTCCTGGGGCACGCGCCACGTCCGTCAGCACGGCGTCGGGATACCGACGACGCTTGCCGAGTTCCGCAATCGCTACGCGCTCTACAAATCCGATGCTGACCTGCAGGCCGCACACGCCGCCTTTCCGTGGCTATCGATCTGGGACGACCACGAGGTGGCCGACGATTACGCCAATGACCGCTCCTACACGACACGCGACCCGGAGCGATTCCTGAAGATCCGCACCGCGGCCTACCAGGCCTATTATGAGCATATGCCGTTGCCGCCGTCGGCGCGTCCAATTGGGCCGAATGCGACCATCTACGCGCATTATCGTTTCGGCGACATGCTGGACATGCTGCTGCTCGACGACCGGCAATACCGTTCCGCGCCGGCTTGCGTGAAGGGCGGGCGTCCGACGACGGTGGCGGACTGCGAGGAGCGAACCGAGGAGGCGCGCACCATGCTCGGAGGCTCGCAGGAGCGATGGTTCGATGCGCGCCTAGGCGACAGAAGGGGGCGCTGGACCATCGTGGCGCAGCAGACGCTGATGACCGAAGCCAGGCGCAGGGATGCCGAGGGCGGTGACCGTTACTGGATGGACGGCTGGGATGGATATCCCAATGCCCGCCGCCGCCTGCTCGATTCGATCGTTACCCACAAGGTGCGCAATCCCGTCGTCATGGGCGGCGACCGCCACGCTTACTTTGCTGCCAACCTCAAGCGCGACTTTTCGCGCCCGCGTGAGGCAACCATCGCGGCCGAATTCGTCGGCACCTCGATTACCTCGGAAGGACCGGGCGAAAGCAGCATCCGCAATGCGCTCGCCGGCAATCCGGGCCTGATCTATGCGAACGGTGAAAAGCGCGGCTATGCCGTCGCGGAGCTCGATGCGCGATCCTGCACGGTCGGTTTCGAAGCGCTTGACGACGTCAAGGACGCGCATAGCGCGGTGCGCCGCCTCGCGACCTTCGCGGTCGAGGATGGCGTGCCCGGCGTGAAGGCAGCCTGAATTGAACAGCTTCCAGCCAACAAGGTTGATGCCGATGCCCGCTGAGACGGATTTGATGGCGCTGATGCGCGGCGCCGAGCCCGTGGTGGCGAAAGCGGCCGCGACGCTGGTCGAGATGCAGCGAGCGCCGCGCGCGACCGCGCGCAAAGAACTGCGCGACATCGTCACCGATGCCGATCTTGCCGCGGAACGGGTCGTGATCGACGGGCTGAAGACGATAACGCCGGGGGCGGCGATCCTTTCGGAGGAGCGGGGCTTTAGCGGCGGCGCAAGCGCGTCGCGGTGGATCGTCGATCCGCTCGACGGCACCATAAACTACGCCACCGGTTTGCCGTGGTTCTCGGTGAGCGCCGCCTACCATGACGGCGGCGAGGCGCTGGTCGGCCTCGTCGAGTCGCCACTGGCCGACATCCGGGGGCGCTACGTGCGCGGGGCCCTTGCGACCGTGAACGGCAAGCCGGTGCGGGTGTCGGACACGCGCGCGCTTGCGGACGCGGTGGTGTCGGTGATCCTGACCTCGCACTATCAGCCCGACGAAGTTCGGATGGCGGCGGCCATTGTCGAACGGCTCGGCTCGGCGGTGCGCGGCGTCCGCATCGTGGTCTCGGGCGCGCTCGAAATGACATGGATCGCGACCGGCCAGCTCGATGCCTTTGTGTCGGTCAAGGCCGATCTCGTCTCGCACGCCGCCGCGATGCCGCTGGTGCACGCGGCGGGCGGGCGCGTGACCACGATTGCGGGCGCCGATTCGCGGTTTGACGATTTGCAAAAGATCGCCTCAAATGGCCACATTCATGATGAGCTTTTGATGCTGCTGCAGGAGATTGCGCTGTGAGTGACCAGACCATCCTGCGGGTCGCCTGGCTCTATTACATGGAGAACCTTACCCAGGCCGAGATCGGCGAGCGGCTCGGACTGACGCGCGCGCGAGTCAACCGCATGCTCTCGGAGGCGCGGCATAGCGGCATTGTCAGCATCCGACTCAATTCGGCGTTTGCAAACTGCACCGAGCTCGAACATCAGTTGCGGCAGCAATGCGGGCTCGACGATGCCGTGGTGATCCCGAGTCCGGAAAACCCCGAACTGGTGGCGAGCCTGATCGGAATGGCGGCGGGGGCCTATCTGTCGAAATTCCTGGAAGAGAAGCGCCCGCGCACCGTCGGCATCGGCTGGGGCGCGACCTTGCGCGAAACCATCCGCCACGTCACGCCCGCGGAATATCCAGAGCTCTGGATCGTCTCGATGATGGGCGGACTTTCGCGCGGCCTTGAGCTCAACACCTTCGAGATCGCGGGCGAGCTCGCGCGCCGGCTGCACGCAAAATGCAGCTATCTGGCGGCCCCGATCTATGCCAGCAGTCGGCGCTCGCGCGACACTTTCATGGCGCAGGAAGTCTATGCCGAGGTATTGGACCGCGTCGATCGGATCGATCTCGCGCTGCTCAGCATGGGCGACCTCTCGCCGCGCTCGCTGCTGGTTCGGCACGGACTGCCGCCCGACGTCGGTATCGAGGATTTGCGCGCGGCCGGCGCCGTCGGTGACGTGCTGGGGCAGTACCTCGACCAGTCCGGCCGGCAGATCAACCACGGCATCAACGCGCGCGCGATCGCGTTGCCGATCGAGAAACTCGCGAGGGCACCGACCGTGATGCTGATCGCGGGCGGGACCAACAAGGCGCCGGTCATCGCGGCGGCACTGCTCGGCCGGATCGGCAAGGTGCTGGTGACGGACGAGAAGGCCGCGGCCGGCGCGCTCAAGCTGATCGGCAAGCAGCGGTGAGCCTGTTCTCGGGCTCGACATCGGCACCTCCGCCGTCAAGGCGATCATCGTCGACGCCGAGGATCGCGAGCAGGCCGCGGCGGAAGCGCCGCTTTCGATCGATCGCCCACAACCGCTATGGTCGGAGCAGCATCCGGACGCATGGTGGGCGGCGGCCGCCGCCGTGCTCGACCGCCTCGCAGCCGACCATCCGAAGCTGATGTCCGGCGTCGCAGCGCTCGGGCTGTCAGGTCAAATGCTCGGTGTGGCCTTGATCGACGCAGCCGGTCGGCTGATCCAGCCGGCGCCGTTATGGAATGACGGGCGCGCGGCCGCTGAATGTGCCGAGCTTGGTTCCTGAGCCTTGTTGATGGACTAGAACATTTGTAATTATAAAAAGACATATGTATATTGCGCGTCACTTGCCGGTGGCACCGCCGGAAACAATCAGGAATCAGGGCCTGGACATGCGCGCAGCGGTTCTCCACGACATTCGCGACATCCGCGTCACTGACATCCCGGCGCCGACACCTGCGGCAGACGAGGTGATCGTGCGGGTCAAGGCCGTCGGCGTGTGCGGCAGTGATCTGCATTCCTATCTCGAAGGCGGCACCACCGGCCCGACCCGGATCAATCCGTTCGTGCTCGGCCATGAATTCTCCGGCACGCTGACCCCCGACACCGCGCGACGGGCAGGGTTGCCGGCCGATGCGCTGATGGCGGTCGATCCTGCGATTTCCTGCGGCCGTTGCGAATGGTGTCACCGCGGCCACACCAATTTGTGCCCGAACGTACGCTTCCTCGGCTACGCGCCCAACAACGGCGCCATGGCCGAGTTCGTCTGCGTGCCGAAATCCGCCGTGCATGTCGTGCCTGACAGCATCGATCCCGCCGCCGCGGCGATCCTGGAGACGCTCGGGGTTGCGATCCATGCCATGGACCTCGCGCGCCCGCGACTGATGGAAACGGTCGCCGTGCTCGGTTGCGGCCCGGTAGGATTGCTGCTGGTGCAACTGGCGCGGTTGGCTGGTGCCGGCAAGATCGTCGCCATCGACCCGGTGGATGAGCGCACCGCGCTGGCCTGCGATCTCGGCGCTGACGTTGCTTGCCGCAGCCATGACGAGGTCGCGAACGCAACCGAGGGCCGTGGCGCCGACCTCGTGATCGAGGCGACCGACTCTTCGCACGGTTTCGAGCACGCCGCGCGCTGCGCCCGCATCGGCGGCCGTCTCGTCATCGTCGGCATTCCCGAGAACAATCAATACGTCCTGAGCGGCGCCGAATCGCGCCGCAAGGGGCTGTCGATCAAATTCTCCCGGCGTATGCCGGAGGTTTATCCGCGCGCAATTGCGCTGACGCAGAGCGGCCGCGTCAAGCTTTCCCCGTTGGCCACGCATCGCTTTTCGCTCGACCAGACGCCGGCCGCGTTCGAGCAGCAGGTCGCGCGTCGCGACGGGATCATAAAGGCGATCATCTATCCGTAGATCTGACGTGCGAATGATGTGCCGACGCAGGCGATCCGGCATCTCTGGCTAGCGACCAGTCTTGTCACGGTAGAAGCGGTGCTAGGCCGCCGATGCTGAAATGGAAGCTGCGCATTCAGTCTTGTTTCGTCATTTCTCGATGCTCATTGAGGCGCCTGATTTGCTTCCCTGGATTTAATTGTCCAATCAAAAGCGGGCAGGCGAGGTCGCGAAAGGCGTTCGCTGAAACTCCGGCAACCGCATGATCGGGATCACAGGAGAGCGATAGTAGAGAAAGGAATCCGGCGACCGGGATCGGCGCAAAGCAGGCGGGACACCCAGCTTTTCGGTTGAAATTGATCTAAATGTCAGATTAAACCCAAAATAGTAGGGGTAGGGGCAGCGTTTATGGCCGACGAAAGTGGGGGCGTTTCGCCGTCGACGAATGTCGAGGCGCTGGTTCTCCTGTTGCGTTTCCGGGAGATCGCGGCCGATCCTGC
>Ga0081455_10003783_pt1 | contig 17276 bp, 13 predicted proteins | sample TabmetS3T2R1_FD_70207 | JGI IMG/M metagenome (GOLD analysis project Ga0081455, IMG submission 70207) | Tabebuia heterophylla rhizosphere microbial communities from the University of Puerto Rico - S3T2R1 | ecosystem: Host-associated > Plants > Roots > Rhizosphere ...
CGACTCTGTCAGCTGATGGTGATGTGCCATGCTCAAGAGGCGTGACCCCTACTTTCATCAGCAGACACCTGTAGGGCGATGTCACTCGCCATCCGCTGCAGCGTCCACACCAAGAGAAAGAGAGCCATGCAACGACGCCATTTCTTGCGAGCTTGCGCCGCTCTCATCGCAGCTGGCTTTCCGCGTCCTGGCTGGTCCGCTGCCGGACCGGCCACCCCCACGCTCAGCCCGCTTGGGGAGCCACAGGTCTTCGACTATGCATGGCTCAAGGGGCAGGCGCGGGCGCTAGCCAACGGAGTCTACCAGCCGCCGGTGAGCCATATCCCCGACGCGGTGAAGGCCCTCGACTATGATCAGTACCAGGCCATCCGCTACCGCGCCGACCACGCACTCTGGGCCAAGGACCGCCGGCGCTTCCAGGTGAAGTTCTTTCATCTGGGTTTGCACTACCAGAGCCCAGTACGGATGTACGAGATGGTAGATGGTCAGTCGCAGGAACTGGCCTATGATCCCGCGATGTTCGATTACGGCAAGAGTGGCTTGCAGGGCTCACACCTGCCCCCGAACCTCGGCTTGGCCGGCTTCCGCGTGAATTTCCACACCGACTGGGGGCACGACGTTGCGGTCTTCCTTGGTGCGAGCTACTTCCGTGCGGTAGGTGGCGAGTTGCAGTACGGGCTATCGGCTCGTGGGCTGGCCATCGACTGCGGCATGGACCGCGCCGAGGAATTCCCGATGTTCACGAGCTTCTGGTTCGAACGGCCGGCGCCGGATGCCGGAACACTCACGGTTTACGCACTCATGGATTCGCCGAGCGTGGCCGGGGCATACCGTTTCGACCTCTATCCGGCCGCCACGCTGGTCATGGAGGTGGACGCCGCGCTCTACCCACGCCAGGAAATCGAGCGCCTGGGCGTCGCTCCCCTGACCAGCATGTTCCAATACGGTGAGAACGACCGCCGTAAGGCCAACGACTGGCGCCCCGAAATCCATGATTCCGATGGCTTGGCCATGTGGACTGGCAGCGGCGAATGGATTTGGCGTCCCCTGGTCAATCCGGCGAACTTGCGCTTTAACGCTTTTCTCGACCAGAATCCGCGTGGCTTCGGCCTGCTCCAACGCGACCGCAATTTCGGCCATTACCAGGACGATGGGGCGTTCTACGACCGCCGCCCGAGCCTGTGGGTTGAACCTAAGTTCGGATGGGGCAAAGGCTCCATTCAACTCGTCGAGCTTCCGACGGTCGATGAAACCTTCGACAATATCGTGGCGTTCTGGAATCCGACCGACAAGCCACAACCCGGTCAGGAACTGCTCTTCAGCTACCGCCTGCACTGGGGAGCGCAGACACCTGTCAGCCCTTCACTTGCACAGGTGGTGGCAACGCGCACGGGTATGGGCGGCATCGTTGGCCAGAAGCGCAGATATTTTTCCTGGCGTTTCGTCGTGGACTTCGCGGGTAACAATCTGGCCATGCTCGACAAGGAGGTCGAGGTAGAGCCGGTGATTACCGCCTCGCGCGGACAGATCGAAATCACTTCGGCGCGACCCCTGGAGGCGGTGCGCGGCTATCGCGCCATGTTTGATCTAAAGCCGACCGATGACAGCGTTGCGCCAATCGATCTTCGCCTGTATCTACGCGCCAATGGCCAGCCGCTGACCGAAACCTGGATGTACCAGTGGACGCCGCCAGAACGGCGGCCGTTCTAGCGGCGGCTCGTGAGCACTTATCGTTGAGACTGCTCGCCATCCGCTGATCCGGTGGTAGGCTCTGCCCGCATTGTGCTGCGCTCGATGTGCTATACTGCCGTCATCCTGCCCCCTCTCTAGGCGAGGAAATGGAGCGAGAGGGCCTTCTGACATAGGATCTTTGCTTTACGCTGGGCGAGACTGATAGCCTACCGAATCGACGGAGACATTGGCTTCTCGTGTACGAGGTAATATTGGAGCTGCTGCTGGCTGACCAAGATCACCTTGCTCATGCGCAAGTTTTTCGTTCTGAACTCGGGTCATCTCAATAATTGACGCAACAAAGACGGTACCCGATAAGCTCTTGACTCTGGTCCTCATACTTTTCTCTGTTCGGCCACTTGGTGGAGGTTTATCCCACCCTTACGATTTCCGTACGATGCGGTCGATCTGGGTGATCTGGACAAGCAGGGCCGGCAGGTCCTCCAGGCGCAGCATGTTAGGGCCATCGGAGGGAGCCTGGTCGGGGTCGGGGTGGATCTCCATGAACAGGGCATCACAGCCGGTAGCGACGGCGGCACGCGCTAGATGGGGGACGAATTCCCGCTGGCCAGATGAGGCCGTGCCAGCCCCACCGGGGAGTTGCACGCTATGGGTGGCATCGAAAACGACTGGCACGTCGAAGGAGCGCATCACGACCAGCGAGCGCATATCGGCGACCAGGTTATTATAACCGAAGGAGGCGCCACGCTCCGTCAGCAGCACCTGGTCATTGCCCACCGAGCGGACTTTCTCGACGATGTTCTGGGTATCCCACGGTGCTAGGAATTGTCCCTTCTTGACATTCACCGGTTTGCCGGTCCGCGCGGCGGCGACGACCAGATCGGTCTGACGGCAGAGGAAAGCCGGGATTTGGAGCACATCGAGGACCTCGGCGGCCGGCTTTACCTCCTCAACGGCATGTACGTCTGACAACACCGGTACGCCGACGGCGTCTTTGATCTTCCGCAGAATCTCTAGGCCTTTCTGCAGGCCAGGGCCGCGGTAGGAATGAATTGAGGTACGATTGGCCTTGTCGTACGAAGATTTGAAAATGAATGGCACAGCCGCCTTGGCAGTGATGTCGCGCAAGCGGGACGCCACATCTCGCATAAAAGATTCGCCTTCGATAGCACAGGGGCCGCCGATCAGGACCAGCGGGTGGCCAGCGCCGATGGTGATAGAGCCAATGGTAACGGGGTGCATGGTCATTTGGCTTTATCCTTTGAAGAACAATCCTACCATGGCGAGATTGCCCAACGTCATTACGCTCTTCGCCTAGTCTTCACGCCAGTTCATCCGAATCCCCGGAGCTCGGCATCCCTCAGCCCGCCCTCTCCCAGAGGAGGCTTTGCACAAGAAGTTGGTTTTGGGGCTTATTTTCTAGTCATTAGTCGTCTAAACCTAACAATTTCGTTCCCAATCCTGGGTTATTGTGCAAAGCCCCCAGAGGGAGAGGGCGAATGGGGCCGCTACCCCGCCAGCTTTTTACCGCCATACTTCACGGCGGCGCGGATGAACTCGCGGAACAGGGGATGGGGAGAGCGTGGGGTCGACTTCAACTCGGGGTGGAATTGGCCACCGACAAACCACGGATGCTCGGAAAGCTCGATCATTTCGACCAAGGTCCCATCCGGCGATTGGCCGCTGACGACCAGCCCGGCGTTTTCCAGATGCCCGCGGTATTTATTGTTCACCTCATAGCGATGCCGGTGACGTTCGGAGATGTCCTCGGTGCCATAGGCCGCAAACGCCAGCGAGTCGGAGCACAGTTTCGCTGGATAAGCCCCCAGGCGCATGGTACCCCCCTTGGTTTCAAGGCCAATCTGCTCGGGCAGGAGATCGATCACCGCATAGGGGGTGATGGGATCGAACTCGGAGCTATTCGCACCTTTCAGGCCGCAGACGTTGCGGGCATATTCGATGATGGCGACCTGCATGCCCAGGCAGATGCCGAATAATGGCACCTTGGTCTCACGGGCATAGGTGGCGGCTCGGACCATACCTTCGATGCCGCGCCCGCCGAAGCCACCGGGGATGAGGATTCCATCCATCTCATGCAGAAATGGCTCCGGCCCCTCCTTCTCAACGCGTTCCGAATCGACCCACTGCACATCAACGCGGGCATCGTTCGCGATCCCGCCATGCGTCAGAGCCTCGCTCAAGCTCTTGTACGAGTCCTTGAGCTGGACGTATTTGCCGACGATGCCAATGGTCACCGCCATGCTGGGATTGCTGATCTTGGCGACGATATGTTGCCACTCGCTGAGGTCTGGCCGCTGGCGCGAGGATAGGTGGAGATATTTGACGATGATCTCGTCCAAGCCTTCCTGATGCAAAATCAGCGGCAACTCGTAGATGGGATCGACATCCTTGGCCGTGATCACCGCCTCTTCCTCGACGTTGGAGAACAGCGCGATCTTGGCCTTGAGGTCGCGAGGCAGCATACGGTCGGTCCGACACAGCAAAATATGGGGCTCGATGCCGATCTCCCGCAAGGCCTTGACGCTGTGCTGGGTGGGCTTAGTTTTCAGCTCGTCGGAGGTCCTCATATAGGGCACGGGGGTGACATGCACATAGATCACCCGGTCGCGCCCACACTCGATGCGGAATTGTCGGATGGCTTCGAGAAACGGCAGACTTTCGATATCCCCCACCGTGCCGCCGATCTCGACGATGACCACGTCCATGCCCTGGCCGATCGCGATCAAATGGCTCTTGATCTCGTCCGTGATATGTGGGATGACCTGCACGGTGGCGCCGAGGTAATCGCCCCGTCGCTCCTTCATGATGACATCGTAGTACACCTTGCCGGTGGTAAGATTGTTGGCCTTGGTCATCTTCACGTGGGTGAAACGCTCGTAGTGCCCGAGGTCGAGGTCGGTCTCCGCCCCGTCGTCGGTCACATACACCTCACCATGTTGATACGGGCTCATGGTGCCGGGATCGACGTTGATATAGGGATCAAGCTTCTGCAGGGTGATATTCAGGCCACGGCTCTCCAGCAGCGCCCCGATCGAAGCCGAGGCCAACCCCTTGCCCAAGGACGATAATACACCGCCGGTGACGAAGATATACTTGGTCATGTCGCTCTCCTTAGCATACGCTGGACTTTAGCCGCGTCCTCTGGGGTATCGACCCCGATGGAGACATACGGCGTGGGCACCACTTTGATGCGATACCCGTGCTCGAGCGCACGCAGTTGTTCGAGCTGTTCAAGACGCTCCAGCGGGGTTTGAGGCAACCGTGCGAACGTGAGCAAGAACGTGCGACGATAGACATACAACCCAATGTGCCGCCAGCCCAGGGCCGGCGGCGTTCCGCCGGCGAGACGCAGGCGTGGGACCATGCTGATAATCGGTCCCCAGCCATCCCGATGGTACGGAATGGGAGCTTTGGAAAAATACAACGCAAAGTCCTGCGCATCGACCACCACCTTGGTGATACTGATATCGAAGAGCTCATCGACAGTGGGAATGGGGCACCGCAGGGTGCTCATCACCAGCGTTGGGATTTCGGCAAATGGTGCAATCGCGGCATCGATCGCTGATGGTTCGATTAGCGGTTCATCCCCCTGCACGTTGACGATGAGCTCGGCGTCGAGCCGCGCGGCCACCTCGGCCAGGCGGTCCGTGCCCGTCGGGTGGCTGCGGGAGGTCATCACCGCCGTACCCCCGAATCCTTGCACCACCTGGAAGATGCGCTCATCGTCGGTGGCGACCAGCACACAACCAACGCTTGCCGCCTGGGAGGTGCGCTCGTACACCCATTGGATCATTGGTTTGCCATCGAGATCCACGATAGCCTTGCCGGGGAAACGACTGGAGGCGTAGCGCGCAGGAATAATGGCGACGACCTGTTCACGACTGATCTGAGGGGGCAGGCTCCCTATCGCCTCCGTGGAGGAGGCGCTGCCTGCAACAGCATGGGAACACCGCAAGGACGGACGATCGTTCATGCCTGGTTTTCCAAGGGTTTCTGCTACTATAGCACAGCCGTATTGTGGTCGTCAAACAGCTCCTCAATTTGCCGCAGTCATTCATGTCTGTGTTTATCTGCGTCCATCTGTGGCTCCATCGCCTCAGCGAAACTGGGGAAGGATCTGCCGCGCATAGATTTCCAGGTGCTGACCCAGCTTCTCGTTATTGCAGAGAGGCGACAAGATGAAGTGGCGCACCCCGGCATCGACGAAGCGCTGGAGGCGCTCAACGCACTCTTGCGGGGTGCCAAGCACACAGTAGCGCTCGACAAGATTCTCAAAGGGCTGATGATAACGTTGTGAGAGCTTCTCGACCGCGACACGGCGCCCCTCTTCGTGCGTCTCCCCGACGGCCGTAAACACAAAATTGTACGGGGTAAAACGGCTCATGTCACGTTTCTGTTCCTTGGCGATGGCGTTGATTGTCTGCAAACTCTCGGTGTAGCGCTCCGGCGTGAACAGATAGGGCATGTAGCCGTCTCCCAGGCGTGCCGCGCGCCGCATTGCTGCATGCGAACGACCGGAGACGATGATCGGCGGTCCGCCGGGCTGCACCGGTTTGGGGAGCATAGTGACGTCGTGCAGCTGGAAGATCTTGCCCCGATAGCTGACGTGGTCTTCAGTCCAGAGCTTGCGGCAGATCTCGATGGCTTCGTTGGCGCGTCGTCCGCGCTCATGGTGCGGCACGCCACAGGCTTCGAATTCCTTTGGGAATTCGCCGCCGCCGCCGACGCCGAAAATGAACCGGCCCTTCGACACCACGTCGAGCGTCGACACTGCTTTGGCCACAACTACTGGTGGCCGCAGCGGCAGCAAGTTGATGGCACTGCCGATCTTCAGCCGTGAGGTCTTCCCAGCAAAGGCGGCTAGGGTGATCAAGCCATCCGTGACTGGCCCGTGAAACAGCATATGCTCACCCGTCCACGCCGAATCGAACCCCAGCGCCTCGACGGCCGTTACATGGTCGATATCGGTACCGCGGAGGCTCACACCAAACTGTATATCTGCCATCTATGCCGCTCCATATCAGCCATGGCTCGGTCCTCCCTGCATCACACCAGCCAGCTCATTGTGGGGAGCTTGCCGCGCCTCAATGGCCGCCGCCACCTCGCGGGCACGCAGCGCTCCACGTTCGGCAAACTGGGGACAGAGCCCAGTATAACGCGACGGGTCCAACAAGGCATCGATCTGCGGTGGGGTGAGGTGTGCGGTCACCCGTTCATCTTCCGCCAGGAGGTTGCGGAAAGCACGGCCCTGGGTAGCAGCCCCCTGGGCGGCATCGTACACGACGTCATGGGCTCGCTGGCGCCCGATCTGTTTCCCCAGCTCCAGCATAAGGGATTCCGACATGATGAGCCCGGCCGACAGGTCGAGGTTACGACGCATGCGCTCAGGGAAAACTTGCAAGCCGTTCAGCACGACGATGAGTCGCTGCAGAATCTCGCTCGTCAGCATACAGGCCTGCGTCACGGCCCGATCCATCATCATGCTGGTGGTGCGATCGGCCTCATGTTCGGTCTGCATCGCCTCAAGCGCTAGCGGCACCAGGGCGCGAACCTCCGCGGCGGACGCCACAATGTCCTGGGTGAGCTTCGGATTGCGTTTCTGCGGCATGGTGCTGCTGCCCACCGTGCCCGGTGGCACAGGTTCCTCGACTTCGCCGAATTCCTGCTTCATTAGGGTATAGATCTCGCGTCCGATTTTGCTGCAGGTGGCGGCGAGAATCCCCAGCAGAGCGACATACTCGGCCTGGTGATCACCTAGAGTGCGCGACGGCACCGTCATCGACCCCATGCCGAGGCGGAGAGCCATTTTGTCCTGTGTCACTAGGCCGATCTCACCCAATGACGCCAGGGTGCCGGCACCGCCGCCCAGCATAGCTACGAACACGCGCCCCTCGCAACCTTGCAGGCGCTGCACGTGTCGGCAACATTCGTCGATCCACACCGCCACCTTCGAGCCGAATGTCGCCGGTACGGCGTGCTGGCCGTGGGTGCGCCCCGGCAGTAGCATGTCCTTGGTGCGCTCCGCCAGGTCGGCCATGGCGCCCAGGATGGACGCCAGTTGTGCGAGGAAAATATCATGGGCGCGACGCAGGAGTAGGAGTTGACCTGTTTGCGTGATGTTCTGCGTCGTGGCACCCCAGTGCACATAGCCGCCGGCGTCGCCCTCGCACACGCGGTCCAGCTCCCAGATCAGTGGCACGAGCGAATGGCCGGTGCGTGCCAATCCGGCGTGGATGTTGTCCAAATTTAGCAACGGTAGCTGGGCTTTGCGCGTGATCTCCTCAGCGGCGCTTTGTGGGATGATCCCCAAGTCCGCCTGTGCCTGGGCTAATGCCGCTTCCACGTCCAGCCACGCCTGATAGCGCGATGCTTCTGCAAACAGCGCCCGCACCCCAGGGTCTTCGATGCGGTATGCGGTAGGCTCCCCTGCTTCCCCCAGCATTGGGCGTTCCTCCTCAATATATCACCACGCCCCTGCCCTCATGGTCTGATTCGCACTCATATCGCTTCATAGCCCCACACCCATGGCAATGGCTAGTAGTGTAAGGGGCGACCTCCAGCGGGTCAAGCAAAAGGTGGCATCACAAACGCGGTGCGGTGTGAGAGATGCTGGCGGCTGACGCACAGCTGCCGATCCTGATCCTGCGACAAGATCAGAGGCCGCTGAGATCGCTTGCAAGCGCCGCAGAGACGCATGACGCTTGCCTTGGCCATCGAGCCCGGCTATAGTCATATTGCATATGGAACCTGTGCATGCAACATTGCTGACGTTATGTATGACCCGCGGCCATACGTGCCCCGAGATTCTCTAGGACGAGGTGCTTGAGCTGGGACGGCGCGATTGATCGTCCTCGCATCCAGAGAGCACACTTGAGAACTCGTAGGAGAAGTGCCTCGGTGAAACGATGCCAATACCACCTTGAGGAGGAGAGAGCTATGCAGCGATCAGTCGTTTTGACCGCTCTAGGAGCGATGTTCCTGGCGACGTTGTTATGGTCGGTGGACGCGTGGGCCCGTGCAGGCGGCGGTGGATCGAGCGGCAGTCGCGGCTCGCGCAGCTTCTCCGCCCCAGCGCGCCCCGATTCCAGTCCGGCATCGCCCAGCCGTCAAGCCGTCCCACCGTCAGGATTCCAACAATCGGCACCACAGCGCTCTGGCTGGATGGGCGGCCTGATGGGGGGCATCGGCGGGTTCTTGCTCGGTGGGCTGCTCGGTAGTATGCTCTTTGGCGGCATGGGCGGCATGGGACATGGGCTCTTCGGTGGGATTGGGTTCATGGAGATCCTGCTCATAGCTGGCGTCCTCTATTTTGTGTATGCGTATCTGCGGCGACGCCGGCAGTCAGCACCTGCCTCGTCCTATGGGTATACACCGCCACGAGAATCCGACACCGGCTACTGGCAATCGGGGTCGGCGTCGGCGCCGTCGGCGACCATGGACATTTCAGACGCCGCAAACGATCTGGAGCGTGGCCTGGGGTACATCCGCCAGATGGATGCCGGCTTTGACCCACGACGTTTCAGTGATACGGCCTCAGACCTGTTCTTCAGGGTGCAGGGAGCCTGGATGGGGCGGGATATGTCTCCGGTGCGTGACCTGCTCACCCCTGAGATCTATGAAGGCATGCAAAAAGACTGCGATCGCATGCGCGCCGAGCGTCACATCGACCGCATGGAGAATATCGCTGTGCGCTCGGTCGATGTCACTGAAGCCTGGCAGGAGAGTGGGCGCGACTACGTCACAGTGCACTTCCTCGCCAGCATGCTCGACTACACCATCGATGAGCGGACCAATGATGTGATCAAAGGCAGCCGCAGTGAACCCGTGAAGTTCGAGGAATACTGGACGTTCGTCCGCCCTGTGGGACCGAACCCCTGGCGGCTCAGTGCCATCCAGCAAGCATAATCGACCGTGTGGATGGAAGGAGACCAGCATGCCCGTGGCCGGAACCTCCCTGACCAGTTTGCGCCCGTTGATCCAGGGTACCAACGGAGTTGTCGTCTCAAGCCATCCGAGCGCTGCCATGATCGGCCTGGACATTCTACGGCAGGGTGGGAATGCCATCGATGCCGGTGTAGCAGTTGGCCTGGCGCTGAACGTCGTGCACGCCCACGAGTGCAATTTCCTGGGCGTCGCACCGACGATCATGTACCTGGCCGCCCGCCGGGAGGCGGTGACCATCGATGGCCTGGGAGTGTTCCCGAAGGCGCTGTCGGTAGAGTACTTGCAGCGTCATCATCAAGGCAAGCTGCCAGCCGGCCTCCTGCGTGCCCTGACACCAGGCGCGGCGGATGCGTGGTTCACGGCGCTGGCACGGTACGGCACCATGCGCTTTAGGGACGTGGTCGCCCCGGCCATTGAACTGGCGGAGCGCGGTTTCCCGATGTACCGCTATCTGGCCACAGCAGTGCAGACGGCCCCAGAGACATACCGGCGCTATCCCGGCAATGCCGTGGTGTTTTTGCCCAACGGCCGGCCACCGGTGGTGGGAGAGATGTTCTACCAGAAGGATTTGGCGGCGACGCTGCGCCAACTCGTGGCCGTGGAGGAGTCGCACCGCGCTCAAGGTCGTGAGCAGGCGTTGCAGGCGGCCAGGGATGAGGTCTATAAGGGGGAGTTGGCGGAGAAGATCGTCGCCTTCTGCCAGGCGGAAGGGGGCTTGCTGACCATGGCCGACCTTGCTGACTACCGGGTCCGCTGCGACCCACCAGTGCAGGTCAATTACCGCGGCTACGATGTGTATGCGACGGGACCCTGGGGGCAAGGGCCGGTCTTCCCACAGGCGCTCAAGATTCTGGAAGGCTTTGACCTGCGCAGCATGGGACATAATTCTGCCGCCTACCTCCATACCGTGACCCAGGCCCTCAACCTGGCGTTCGCCGATCGTGAACAGTACATCGGCGATCCGGCTTTCGTCGATGTCCCCATGGACGCCATGCTCTCGGAGGCATACTTGCGTGAGCGTCGATGCCTGATCGATCCCGATCGCGCCTGGCCGGTGATGCCACCAGCCGGAGACCCGCGTCGCGGCAAGGCGACCCTGGATGGTGCACCCCAATCGCCGCGAGAGGCCGTGGCGGCTGCAGGGAGGATGGGGACTGAAGCGGCTGGGACGTCGTATTTCGGGGTTATTGATCGGGATGGCAATATCTTCTCCTGCACACCCAGCGAGGGGGCGAAGTCCGGGCCCATCATTCCCGGCACGGGCCTGGCGCTCAGCCTACGGGGTTCGCAATCCAAGGTCGAGCCTGGACATCCGGCGGCAGTAGGGCCGGGCAAACGACCACGGCTGACTCCGGCACCGGCGCTAGTGCTCAAGGATGGACAGCCGGTGATGGCTCTTGGCGGCTACGGTGGGGATCACATTCCTCAGGGGACGCTGCAGATTTTCCTCAACGCCGTGGAGTTCGGGCTCGATCCACAGGAATCGGTCGAGGAGCCGCGCGTGTACAGCTATAACTTCCCCAACTCCTCCTATCCGTCGACCTATCTCCCAGGCGTGATGCGAGCGGAGGGACGCATCTCGGCAGAGGTGATTGAGGCCTTAAGGCAGCGTGGGCATAGCGTCGATCGGCTGCCGGATTGGTTCGAGGGGGCTTGCCTGTACGGCATGATCATTCGGCATCCGCAGAGTGGTGTGCTGCAGGGCGGGGCCGATCCTCGCGGCGAGGCCTACGCCGTCGGGTACTGAGAGTCTGCACTGCCTCGCCCGCGCCTGCGAGGAAGGGATGGGGTGAGGGGAGCATGCAGCGCATGTCTCCCTCGCCCGAATCCTCGGCCTAGATTAATCATTGCATTATTGACTACAACCGCTGCACAATCCCCATGCCACGGCGCAGAAAATCCTGGAGCGACTGAAATTGCAAGTAGGGATTAAAGCGCTTTTCATCGCCGATCGTGGAGTATGGTCTCGCCGCATAGTTATGACCGGGGAACACGATAGTGCGGTCGTCGAGCTTGGCCAGCTTCTGGGTCAAGCTGTCGTACATATCTTCCGGGTTGCTACCTGGGAGATCGCAGCGGCCACAAGCGCCGATGAACAGAGTATCGCCAGCGATCAGATGATTCTGTACCAAAAAGCACTGCGAGCCAGGGGTATGACCGGGCGTGTGCAGAAAGGTGATGTCCACGTCCCCCACACGTGTGGTGTCGCCACTGTTGACCTTGACCAGATCCGGCCACACAGCCTTCATGAACTCCGCTTCCGCTTTGTTAATATACACTTTGGCCTTCGTGCGATGGAGCAGAGTTTCCACCCCGTTGATATGATCGAAGTGGCTGTGGGTGATGAGAATTTTCGTGATCGTCAGCTCATGTTGCTGGGCCATTTCGACGATGCGATCCACATCCCAGGCGGGATCGACAACCGCCACCTCACGGCTGTGAGGATCGCCGACGAAGTAGACATAGTTCGCCATTGGTCCCAGTTCAACTTGTTTCAAATAAATTGATGAGTTCACGTCAATAGTCTCCTTGTGATAGAGGGTAAAACGATCGTAATACATAGTGATATCTATATCAATGCACAGGAATGCATCGTACGTCGAGATTGCAATGGCCCATCTCATTCATCACTACGTATGACCATGTTTGACACGGCTGACCATGCGTTTTATCAATACGACTTCGGCAAACCCAAGACATGTTCTCCAATGTAATTTAACGCCATCTGCTGCGATACGGGAGCGATTTTGTAGAGCCGAATCTCGCGCCAGAGCCGTTCGACGTCGAACTCCTTGGCGTAACCGAAGCCCCCGTGCGTCTGCAAGGCCCAGTCACACGCTTCAAATCCAGCTTCTGCGGCGCGCAACTTGGCGATGTTTGCCTCCTTGCCACAGGGATGGCCATGGTCGAAAAGCCACGCCGCCTTGAACACCATGAGCTCGGTGCATTCCAGCTTTGAATACGCATCTGCCAAGGGGAACTGGATGCCCTGATTTTTGCCGATCGGTCGCCCGAAGACCACCCGTGATTTGGCGTAATCGATGGCGCGGGCGAGGGCCGCCTTGCCGATGCCCACCGCCTCGGCCGCGATGACGATGCGCTCCGGATTGATGCCCTCCAGGATGTGATAGAACCCTTCCCCCTCCTGGCCGATGAGGTCGTCACGGTGGACGCGGAGCTGATCGATGAACAAGGAATTGGAATCCACCGCATGCCGCCCGAGTTTATCGATTTCCTGGAGTCGACAGGCGCTGGGCTCCAAATCAGCCATGAACAGGCTCATACCTTTGGTCTTCCTGATCACCTGATCGAAGGGAGTGGTGCGGGCCAGGAGCAGGGTCTTCTGGGCATATTTCGCATTCGAGGTCCAAACCTTTTGGCCGGAGATTACCCAGTCATCCCCATCCCGTACCGCGCGCGTCGTGATGCGGGTAGTATCCGTTCCAGCGTCGGGTTCGGTCACTGAAAATGCCATGCGCAGCTCACCCGTGGCTAATTTGGGTAGATAACGGCGCTTTTGTTCCGCTGTGCCATATTTAATGATGGGCATGGGCGGGAAGATACCGAAGTGAATGGGTGCGCAACCCGTCGTGCCGGCTCCAGAGGCGGCGATCTCCAGCAGTAGAATACACGCTTCAGTGATGCCCAAACCGGCCCCACCATATTCCCGGGGCATGGCGATGCCGAGCCAGCCGGCTTTGGCGAACTCGTCAAAGAACTCGTGCGGATACTCGCCGGTCTTATCTTTGATCCGCCAATACTCCCAATCGAACTTCCGAGCCAGATTGCGCACTTCGGTGCGAATGAGCTCTTGCTCCTCTGTAAAGCCGAAATCCATCGATATTCTCCTTGGACCTAGGCCAATGGCTATGAAGACGAACGGGGTGCTTATTGCCTATCGTACTCATTCACCCAGAGGTGGGCAAGAGAATTGACATCGACCTAGGGAGCTTATATCCTAGCCCAAATTGGGGCCTTGCCACTGGTCCCCGCTGGCCTGATGCAATGATCACATCTCCACCTCCACTCCGAAGGGATACATATGCGTCATGGGCGAGACCGCTCTCGCAGATCTCCGGGTGTTGGATCTGACCCACTACATCGCTGGTCCATACTGCACTAAGCTCCTGGCGGATTACGGGGCTGAGGTGATCAAGATCGAGCGCCCTGAGGGTGGCGACCCCGCTCGCCGCTATGGCCCATTCCCACATGACGAACCCCACCCTGAGAAGAGCGCTCTCTTTCTCCACCTCAACACCAATAAGCGCGGCATCACCCTCGATCTGAAAACCTCCGCAGGGAAAGATCTGTTCACTGAACTCGTGCGCCAGGTGGATGTCGTGGTGGAGAACTTCAGTCCGCGCGTCATGCCGAGCCTCGGATTCAACTATGACACGTTGGAACGACTGAATCCCAGCCTGGTGATGACATCGATTTCCAATTTTGGGCAGACCGGTCCATATCGGGATTACAAGGCCCAGGACATTCTGATTTATGCCATGGGAGGCGCCATGCATCAGACCGGTGTAGCGGAGCGCGAGCCCATTAAAATGGCCGGGAACCTCATGCAGTATCACGGTGGCACGATGGCGGCGACGGCGACGCTGGTCGGCGTCTACGGAGCACAGCTTCAGGGGATCGGCCAACACATCGACGTCTCCCTCTTCGAAACCCAAGCCGGTACAGTCGATCGCCGCTCCACCTTCCTCACGGCCTACGCCTACGCCGGCGAAATCATCCATCGCCAGGGCTCCGGACCGCAGGGGATGTTGCCGCACGGCATTTATCCCTGTCTGGATGGCTATGTCTGTATCCATGTGACCAGCGAATGGTGGCCCCGTCTGGCGCACATGCTGGACCGCCCAGATTTAGTCACGAACCTGAAATTCGCCACAGCGGCCGCGCGTGTGAATGTCGAGCATCAGGGCGAGTTCGACGCCCTCTTCTACCCTTGGCTGTTGGAGCGCACGAAGCAGGAGATCATGGAACGAGCGCAGGCGGCTCGGGTGTTGGCAACCGCCGTGAATACCCCCGAGGATGTCCTGAAAGATCGGCATTTTCGGGCGCGCGAGTTTTTTGTTGAGGTCGATCATCCCAACGCTGGCTGTGTGACGCAGCCAGGCCCGCCCTTCCGCATGGCCGAGACCCCCTGGCACATTCGACGCTGCGCCCCACGCCTTGGTCAGCACAACGAAGAAATTTACGGGGGGATGCTGGGCCTGAGTAAAGAAGAATTGATGGTGTTGCGGGAGCAAGGAGTAATCTAGAAGCCAGAGCTGAGGGCTGAGAGCTGAGTGCTGAGTGAAGGGATTCTTGCTACTCCGCACCCATTACTCGGCACTCATCCTGTGGGTTTTCTTTTGAGTGAGTGAAGCGGTGAATATGCTGCCCCTGGAGGGCATTCGCATTCTAGATTTTACCGTGGTGTGGGCCGGGCCGTTCGCCGCCATGCTCCTGGCGGACTACGGAGCAGAGGTGATTCGCGTCGAATCGCTGCGGTTTTTCCCCAGCGTCACGCGGGGGCTGACGGCATATCCTGACCGGGAAGTGAGCCGCACGATGCGAGGGTATGGGTGGGCCTATCCCGACCGCGAGCCCGGGCTGCGCCCCTGGAATCGACATCCGATGTTTAACCCTCACGCCCGCAATAAGCTTGGGATGACGGTGGATCTCAGCCGTCCTAAGGGCCGTGAGCTCTTCACAAGGCTGGTGAGCGTCAGCGATGTCTTGATCGAAAATCACTCAGCTCGATTCATGGAAAATCTCGGGCTGCCCTATGAGGTTCTGTCGCGTAGCAAACCGGACCTGATCATGGTGTCGATGCCGGCCTTTGGGATGAGCGGTCCGTACAAGTATTATCAGGGATTTGGGATCAATGTCGAGTCAGTGTGCGGCTTGACTTGGCTGCGAGCGTATCCCGATGGCGACCTGACCGATACCAGCTCTACCCTTCATATGGATGCCGTCAGCGGGGCTGGAGCGGCATTTGCCATAATGGCTGCCCTATACTACCGACGGCGCACCGGCAAAGGCCAGTTCATCGACTTCGCCCAGGCGGAGAACCTGATGCAGTCCATCGGCGAAAGCCTCATGGATTACACCATGAACGGCCGTGCGCAGACGAGTCTGGGCAATCGACATCCCTTTATGGCCCCGCACGGCTGCTATCCCTGCCGGGGGAGCGATCGGTGGATCATCATTGCCATCGCCAACGACGTGGAATGGGACAGCTTTTGTCAGGTGCTGGGAAATCCGGCGTGGGCTTGCGACGCACGCTTTGCCGACGTGGCCAGTCGGTATCGGCATCAGGATGTGTTGGATGCGCAGATCGCAGCCTGGACACAGCAGCACCCTCCGTGGGAGATTATGGCGCAGCTGCAACAGGCAGGCATCGCTGCCGGCCCGGTGATGCGCGAGTCGGATCTATTTAGTGATCCGCACTTGCATGCCCGCGGTTTCTTTCAGGTGGTGACCCAAGCCGAAGCTGGGACATACCCATATCCCGGTGTCATGTGGACAATGTCGAAAACGCCGACGACATTCCGACACCCACCGGTGCGGATGGGTGAGCATAATGACTATGTCTATCGCGAGCTCTTGAAGCTCAGCGCTACAGAGATCGCAGTACTACGCGCTGAGGGCCACATCGGAATGGACTTTCTTGGAAAGGAGAACCCCAATGCCGGCGATCCCTGAGTATGAGATCTATGCCATGAAGTATGCCGAGCGTCAGGCTGATCTGTCCACGTTCATGCTGGGCGTCGAGCCCGGACGCGAGACGATCACCATCGACTATTTCGTCTGGCTTTTGCAGGGGGGAGCTGAACCGGTTGTCGTCGATACCGGCTTTACACCGCAGATCGCCGAGGCGCGCAAACGTAAGTATGTCGCGAGCCCGGCCGACCAGCTCCGCAAGCTGGGGGTCGATCCCACCGACGTCAAAAAGGTGCTTATCTCGCATCTGCATTGGGACCATTTTGGCGGCTTCAGCTTCTTCCCCAATGCCACATTTTATCTACAGACCAAGGAATATCAGTACTGGACAGGTCCCGTGATGCGCTTCCGAGCGGCGCAAGGGCCGGTTGAAGCCAATGATATGGCTGAGCTGGTGCGACTGAATATGCAAGGGAGGGTGCACTTCGTCGATGGTATTGAAGAAGTCGCCCCGGGGATCTCGTTGCACTACGTCGGTGGGCATACTGCGGGGATCCAGGTGGCACGGGTCAACACGACAAAGGGCCAGGTGGTCGTGGCGTCGGATGCGTCGCACCTGTTCCGGAATGTTGAGGAAAATACCCCCGCGAACTTGATTACCAATCTGCCCGAGATGTTCAGCGCTTTTGACACCATTCGAGGACTCTCCTCTGGGCCGAATCTCTGGTTGCCCGGCCATGACCCCGCCGTGCTGCAGCGCTTCCCGACACACAGTGCAGGCATTGCGTATTTGAGGTAGGGGAGAACGATGGAAGGGTCGATCACTCCATCCTTCCACCATCTGTAGTGAAGGAGAATCCATGGCGCAAATGACGGGTGGGCAGGCAGTCGTTCAGGCACTGTAGCGCGAAGGCGTCGAATGTGTGTTTGGCCTTCCAGGTGTGCAGATCATGGGGATCTACGAT
>Ga0081455_10003784_pt1 | contig 17270 bp, 18 predicted proteins | sample TabmetS3T2R1_FD_70207 | JGI IMG/M metagenome (GOLD analysis project Ga0081455, IMG submission 70207) | Tabebuia heterophylla rhizosphere microbial communities from the University of Puerto Rico - S3T2R1 | ecosystem: Host-associated > Plants > Roots > Rhizosphere ...
TCACCCGAAATAGACATAGTGCCCTGCCCTTGGCTGGGTCGAAAATGCTCGCCCGCCAGCATGACAAATATGAGGCATTGACGCCGGTGATTGCCCGGCCCGGAACCGCATTTTTAGCAGAAAAAGGCGCCACATGGCACGCCAGCACGTTCGGCGACGTTCAATTTGCGGTGTCCTTGTCCAATTTTGATACAGCGCAGACATCACGCCCAAGGGGCGTACCGGCGGCGACGTCAATCGCGTTGATCACGCGAGCCAAGTCGTGCAGGGAGCCGGTTTTTTTATCGTTGCTACCGGGCACGGTAGCATCGCACTCCAGATACATTCGCGACTCACGTTTAGATCGGGATCGCGTGGGGTTTGGAACAGACATCTTCAAGAGGCCACGGATGACGTTGCTACGAGAAAAGCGGCGCGATGATTCGTGCCCAGTCATGAACTGGAAATGGCCGTGACGTCGACTGGTCAATCGGGCCAATCGACCCGTTTCGTCTGCCGATCCTACATGGCTGTGGTGCTGGTGCCGGAACCGCCAATTGTCGAATGGGTCGCCGACATCGAACAAAGGATTAAGGGCGCCGGACGCTTTCTTGCCGGCTCGCCCATCGTGCTCGACCTGTCCGCGGTAAAGCTCAGCAAATCCGCGATCGCGCATCTGGTGGCTGAACTTGATCGCCGCGGCGTCCGCGTCATGGGCCTCGAGAATGCCGATCCGGACGCGGCAGGTGAAGGCCTTCCGCCCTTGGTGCGTTCCAGCCGCGGCGCCACCACAAACCTCGAGGTTGCCGAGGCCGCCCCAGCCCCGAGCCCCCAGCCCAAGCCCGCCACGCTTCTGCTGGACCAGCCGATACGCTCGGGACAATCGATTTTTTTCCCCGACGGCGACGTAACGGTGCTCGGCTCGGTCGGCTCTGGTGCTGAAATCGTGGCGGGCGGGTCAATCCACATTTATGGCGCATTGCGCGGTCGCGCGATGGCAGGATCGAACGGGAATGCGCGCGCCCGGATTTTCTGCAGCAGGATCGAAGCCGAGCTTCTGGCGATCGACGGATATTACTTGACCGCGGAGTCGATGGATCAGCGCCTGCGCGATCGCGCGGTTCAGGCGTGGCTCGAAGACAATGAGCTGAAAATCACTGCGTTGGACTAGACTCACACAATCCCAGGAGATGCAGACAATGGCGAAAGTCGTCGTAGTTACTTCCGGAAAGGGCGGCGTCGGGAAGACAACGACAACTGCGGCTCTAGGCGCGGCGCTCGCGCAATTTGGACAGAGTGTCGTCGTTGTCGATTTCGACGTTGGCCTGCGAAACCTGGACCTGGTGATGGGCGCCGAAAGACGGGTGGTCTACGATTTTATCAACGTGACGCAGGGCGTGGCCAAGCTTTCGCAAGCGCTTATCCGCGACAAGCGGAACGACAAGCTCGCGCTCCTTCCCGCCTCGCAGACCCGCGACAAAGATGCTCTTACCGAAGAGGGTGTTCTGCGCGTGATCAGCTCGCTCAAACAGATGTTCGACTGGGTCATCTGCGACAGCCCAGCGGGCATCGAGCGTGGCGCCACGCTTGCTATGCGCTACGCGGACGAAGCCGTTATTGTGACGAACCCCGAAGTATCGTCGGTGCGTGATTCCGACCGCATTATCGGCATTCTCGACGCCAAGACGGTAAAGGCCGAGCGCGGCGATCAGGTCAAAAAGCATCTGCTCATCACGCGGTACGACCAGGGGCGCGCGGCGCGCGGCGAGATGCTCAATATCGACGATGTGCTGGAGATCCTGTCGACGCCGCTCTTGGGAATCGTGCCGGAAAGCGAGGAAGTGCTTCGCGCTTCTAACCTTGGCTCGCCGATAACGTTCAACAACCCCGCCAGCGCGTCGGCGAGGGCGTATTTCGACGCCGCCCGCCGCCTCACGGGCGAAGACATTCCGATGACGATTCCAACCGAGAAACAGAGCTTGTTCGGCAAGCTGTTTGGGCGGAGAGCAGCATGAATTTTTTCGGCCTGTTCAAGCGCGGGGGATCGGCGCCTGTAGCACGTGATCGTCTCCAGATTCTGCTCGCCTATGAGCGCACCGGGCGCGGCTTTCCCGACCTTCTCTTCGTGCTGAGAGAAGAACTCATGGCTACGATCAAGCGGCATGTTGAAATCGATCCCGAGGGCATCACCGTGCAGATGGAGCGCGGTGATAAGGTTTCCACTCTCGAACTCGAGATCGAAATTCCGAATAACGTTCGCGCGTCTCCAAGTGGAGGGCGGAAAAAGCGGGCGCCCCTGCCCGCACCGCGCCCGGTTTAGAGATCGCGGTCCGCCTCAGCCCGGGCACTGCTTCCAGTAAGCGCTAAGCGCGTGGCGGCCGACGCCGTTCGTGGAACCACGCGCGATACTCGGTCATTTTCGCGCGCTGTCCCGAGGGCGCTCGTCGCTTGCACGTCGACGCCTCTTCGCTCTTCTCGGGGGCGCCCCATCGCAGCTCAACGCAGTCGTTCAGGTTATATGCCATCTCCAGTGCTGTCGTGCGGTCTGCGACATCCTTCAGCGCCAGCGTCCATGACGAACCATCGCTGCGCGTGTAGGAAAACTTGCGGGCCGCAAGCTCAGAGGCAAGCATGTTATCCAATTCTGCTTTAACGTCCGCAACGCTCTTCCCTCTCGGCATGGCATACCGCTCCGGACGCCGCGCTATTCGCTCCGGGAATCCCCGTACGACGTCGATCGCGATCAATAGACGCAGATCGCGCGCTGGCGTCGCGAAGTCTTCCCATGCGCCGGTCGTCTCGAAGATCGCCGCGCCGTCCGGCATCTCCGCCTCGCCGCGTCCGCTGTTCTGAAATTTTCGTCCGTTTTCGACCGACGTCACGCGCGCCTTTACCTGCTCCTCGAGCGCCGTGATCGCCTCCTTCAGCGCACGCAAAGGATCGAGCGGCGCCGGCGACATCACGTCATCCATTCGATCGTAAAAGGCTTCGATCCCGAGCCGCGACTGATCCAGCGAATAGTCGGCATACTGCGGATTTTTCGCGATCTCGCCGTTGGTCAGTCGCCGCAGCGCACCGTTCTCGAGCACGATCGGCCGAAAGCGCTTGAATCCCGGGCTGCCGAGCGCCGGATCCCGGGCGAACAGGAAATTGCCGCGCCAGAACCGTTTTCGCGCGACCGTTCCGTCGGGCTGTCCGTCGACCGCCAGGAACACCCCCGCTCCGCCACCCGCTTGCGGTATGCGCCGCACCAGCATCAGAATGTGCCCGTAGGGATCCGCATAAACCGTTCCCGGACGCAGCGTCTCCTGCTTCAGCGACACAGGGTAGTAGTCGGTGTTGTCGTCATCAGCCTGTGTTCGACCAGTTCCGGAATGAACGCCGTCCCCCAAGGTGCGCAAATAGTCGCTGAATGACGCAGCGAGCCCGGGCCGTTTTCCTGCCTCGGCATTCTGAATGCCTGACCACCCGAAGCACTTCGGCGGCTTGCCGCCGCCGCCGCGCGAGCACTTCGAGTATCCGAACGGCAATCCCATCTTGAACGCGAAGTACGCCCGTAAAAAATATGGAAGATCGGCGCAGTCCGGGCGAAGGACCATCTTCATCTCGTCTTCGCCAAGTCCCAAATGGTTGAACAGGAAGTTGCGCGATCGATCGCGCAGCACTTCATGCAGTGCAGGCCATGACGGCGAGGCATCGAGCGGCGCGTCAAAGAGCTTCTCGATCCAAGCCGAAAACAGGTTTTCAGTCGCCCGATTCCAAGCAGTCCGCACCGGCCAGACGCTGCCTGAAGTAGTGCCTGGCCGCGGCGGCTCGTCGTTTCGCACGGTGATTTCGCGCGTGATCGTGCTGCATTCGGCAGGCGCCCGATCTCGGGCGAGCGTTGCCCGCCAGGTCCCGGCGGCCGGAGAAGCAACCTCGGCCAGCCAGAAGTACGGTGGCCCGCCGAGCCGTTCGCGCGATTTGGTCGAGACCTTCCCATCGGGCGCGACCAGTGAAAGCTCGCCCTCGAGTGGGTGTTCCGCGACAAAGAGGACGCGCAAAGGCGCGCCCTTCCACGGCGCAACCGGCGACGGCAAGACCGCGATCGCCGACGTCTCTTCACAAATGCCGGATGGATCTTTGGCCTGCGACTCCCCCGCAGAGAATGGGAGAGCAAAAAATGGACCTGCGATCAGCGACCATACCGTCGCGACCGCAGCGAACCGGCGCGTTGCAACCACTTGATCCCCCTTCCTGGAAAGGTTCCCTTGCCCCGAACAATACCGCAAAACCGTTGGCTGAATAATGGCAAAATGCCTCGCCCGAAGTTACCACCGTCCATGAAGTATTCCGGCGGCCAAAGAAGCCCTTGCGCGCACCGGATGCCGGCGGAGGCAGCCACAATGGCCGTCCAAACTGCTGAAAAATTCTGTCCAACCGGACGCGCGCGGTCTGTCAATCAGATGGAGCATACCGGCTGATTAGCAAAGCTGAACCAGTGGTGACCCGATCACACCGAATGCCGATTGCGATACTGGATCAAAATCCGGCGCAAAAAACCGATTTCGACTGGCACGCCGTGCCTGTGTTCTAAGTGATCGGCTGAGCCGAAACAGCCCCGAGATTTAATCACCCCCCAAATTATCGGATTCCATTTCCGCCAGACTGCCTCCGCTTCCTTCTGCATCAGCCCAGCAATCGTTTCCGGGACCGGGCCGAACGCTTCAGGCATCACATTTGCGATCTCGGCATCGCGCAGGACGTTCCATTTTGAGAAACCGCCCATCATCGGCGATCTTATCGCAAAAACGACGCGCGCCATTCGCGTTTCCCGAATTGGAAAAGCACACATCACGCACGGTTCGACATTTGAGTAAAGGGTGCAGCGAGACAGATCCTTGCGGCCGAGCATCTGTTGCGCCTTGGAAACGGCCAACAGTTCGGCGTGCCGGGTGACATCGCCATTTTGCGCAACGCGGTTGATCTCTTCGGCAACGATCTTTTGGCCCTCGCAAACGATCGCTGCGAAGGGGAATTCACCTTCTTGCGTCGCTGTTTCCGACAATTCGATGCAGCGCTGCATCATGGCTACATCAATGCTTGTCTGATCTATGAGGTCCACGCTTCGTTTCATCATCACCAAAATGATCGGAAATATAGCGAGCGTGAGCCTTGCAATGCCCTGATAGTCATCAGCAGCACGTTGCTGAAGCTAGCCTTTACACCATTTTTTACAACAACGATCGAGCACATTCAGTTCCGCCCAAAGCGTTTGGCACACTTGCCTCGGAACCTAAATAGACATGATCGCTTTTTGAATCGAGCACAATTCGACAAAAAGCGTAGAAGCGATGTTGTTGCGACACAATTCATTTCGTCCACCCGCTCCGGTGCCGTATCCAAATACGCCCGGTCCGCTCGATCTGGTCAGGACGCTATGGAGTAATCCAATAGAGGCTTGGACAAAGGCTCATTTTGAAGAACCGATTGTGCGGACCAGCCTTCCATTCGGTGACGTCGTCGTTGTGAACGATCCTGCCGCGGTCCGTCGGGTCCTCCAGGAGAATGAGACAAACTATTGCAAGGATCGTTTTCAAAAGCGGATCCTCGCCGTTCTCAGCGGTGGCCTGCTGACGGCGGAAAGCGCGCAGTGGTATTCGCAACGGAGGCTGATCGCACCGCTTTTTCGATCGAGCATGATCAAGGACATGGCGCCGACGATGATGGCCGCGATCGATGAGCTGGTCGGGCGCTGGGCCAAGCGTGACGGTGTCGTGCTCGACATTGCGGAAGAGACCACCGATCTTGCGCTCGATGTGCTCGAGCGCGCCATTTTTTCCGCCGGCCTGTTCGTTGGCAGAGACGATTTGCGGGCGGCAATGCGCACCTACTTCGATGGTCTTGGGCGAATCGATCCCTTCGATCTTTTCGACCTTCCCGATTTTATTCCACGCATCAGCCGCCTCTCCACGCGCCCCGCTATTCGGGTGTTTCACAAGGCGGTGGAGGACATGATTGCGGCACGGGAACGCGATCTCGAGAGGCACGAAACCGGTGCGGCAAACGATGTCCTGATGCTGCTCATCCGCGCACGTGACCCCGCCACCGGCGGCAAGCTCACGTGGCAGGAAATTCGTGCAAACGTTATTACCTTTATGGCCGCAGGCCATGAATCCACGGCCAATGCCATCACCTGGACACTGTATTTGCTGTCGCGTTCTCCCGAATGGCGTGAATGTGTGCGAGCCGAAGCAGAACGGGCGGGTGGCGAAACGCCTGAACTGCTTTTCGATCGGTTGAGCAAGACTCGTGCCGTCGTCGAGGAATCTCTCCGTCTCTATCCTCCACTCGCGGCCATCAGCCGGATGGCGCGAAGCAGCGATGAGCTGGCGGGCATGCGTGTGGAAGCAGGCGCGATAGTCGCGATCGCGCCCTATGTATTGCATCGGCACAAAATGTGGGGAACGCGGGCCGACGAATTCGATCCGGCACGATTTCTGCCGGGCTCACGCGAATACATCGATCGATATGCGTACCTGCCATTCGGCGCCGGCGCGCGGGGCTGCATCGGCTCCATTTTTGCCCTTCAGGAGGCAACGCTCGCGGTGGCCGCCATTACGCGGAATTTCGAACTCGAAGCGGAACCGAATCACGTCGTCTGGCCTGTCCACCGCATAACGCTAAGGCCGCGCGGCGGTTTGCCCATGTTTGTTCGGCGCCGAACTCCCGGCCGGCCGGCGCTCAAGTCAGAGGAGGCTGCCTCCGTCTGACCTTATTGCGCTATCGGGGCAGGCCCGGCTTCATCGGCCCTTGGGTCGAGCAGCGGTGCAGGATCGGCTCGCCGCCGTCCTATCTGCAAGGCGTTGCGGCAACGCCGCCATTGGATAGCGGCAAGAATCGCGTTCGTACTCGGCAGGCTGCTGCGATCAATGTGCGTCGACGCGTCCCACAGCCTGGAGCGGTGAATGGCCTTCGCACAGTGGTAGTAGACGCTCTCGACAGTGACAATGATAACCGTCCGCGGACTTTTTCCGTCGATCGCGAGGCTCGCCGTCAAGGCCGGATCGGCGGATATCGCTGCGCGGCCCTTGAGGCGCAAACTCTCGGCGCAGCCGGGAATCAGGAAGTGGATCGCAACGCGGGGATCCCGAACGATGTTACGCAGGCTTTCGATTCGATTGTTGCCATTTCGGTTGGGGATCAAAAGCGTCTTCTCGTCCAAAATCCGCACGAAGCCCGGAGCGTCCCCACGAGGCGAACAGTCGACGCCGTCAGCCCCGACCGTCGCAAGGGTCAGGTACGGCGCCAATTCTATAAAGGCCCGGTAAGGGGTGATCAGCGTGTCTGTCTCTTTTGCAATCGCAGCCCAGGGCGGAGCATCGTAAAGCGCTTCCAGCGCAGCAACGCTGGTCACCAGATTTTCCGTTATCGACATCCTTCCCCCTTTAGGTCTGGGACCAACCGGCGGTACCACGACCGACTCGAACACCTTTGCACAGATCGGCGTCCATAGTGTGGCAGTAGTACCGCCATGGAACTTAAAACCGCGCGATTTGCGGAACTAGCCGGTGCCATCGGGGTTTCGCGTTACATAGATCTCATTCGGGAGGCGGCAATGCCAATATGCGAAACATGCGGCAATGACTACGACAAAGCGTTTCAAGTCATTCTAAACGGCAAGAATCACATCTTTGACAGCTTCGAATGCGCCATACAGGCCCTTGCCCCGACTTGCGCCCATTGCGGTACGCACGTTGTTGGTCATGGCGTCGAAAAAGACGATACTATCTATTGTTGCGCCCATTGTGCCAAACAGGAGGGTGTCACGCAGGTGCGCGATCGCGCCTGATCAATCACCTTTCATTGGTCAGTAAAACGAGACCATGACCGCCGTTTCGCCATGGTTTTGCGCGAAACGATTGTCGGGTGACAATCCAGATGACTGTCAAAGCTAAACACAAACACCATCAAGCCGAAAACGGTCGCGGTGACCGCGAGCAACGACGCCGTGACATGGCGCTCGACGAGGCGCTGAAGGATACTTTCCCTGCGTCGGATCCTGTTTCGGTCGAGCAGCCAGTGGACGGCATCAGGATTGAGGAAGAAATCGAGCACCGATGAATGATCAGCATCACGACTGCACAACCGGACGGGCGGCAGTGGGTTAGATCGTATTCGGCCCTCTTTGCGCTCAGCGGCCGGCGCGCTGCTGGCGGCGATGTTTCGAAGCCGCTGGCGACCTTTGCTCGCCGATAAACTCGACTGGAGTTCCTTTCGACACGGCGGACGCGAGCTGCAAGGCGTCCCAATTCGTCAATCGGACGCAGCCATGCGATTCGGCTTTGCTGATTTTCGATGGCTCGGGAGTGCCGTGGACCCCATAACCTTCGCCCGATAGACCGATCCAGGCCAAGCCTACCGGATTGTTGGGGCCCGGTTTGATTGTAAATGGCTTTTTGCTTCGAACGCCCTTGAACGCGTAGTCGGGATTATAACGATAGGTGGGGTTTTTCCTCACCACGGTGACTTTCAGCGTACCGCTTGGCGCAGGCTTCTCCTGGCTGCCGACCGTGGCCGGGTAGTAAGCCAACAAATTGCCGTCGGCAGCGAAGGCTCGCAGTGCCTGCTCGCTCTTGTCGACTTCCATTCGGGTGACTTTTTTCGGCAAGTTAGAGATCGAAACATTTGCAACGACAATTCTGGCCCCGGCAGTGGCGAACTTTTGCCCCGGATTCAATGTCGCAAGCAGATCGGGGCTCATGTGGAATTTTTCCGAGATCTTCTCTTTCGTATTCCGATACGGAAGTCCCGGAAGATCCTTCATGTCTTCCATCTTTGCAGGAATTTTCTCTGCGAAGGGACCGCGCAAATCCTCGTCTGAAATCGTGTAATCGACCAGCGCGGGCTGGTCTGACGTCGAAGTCAGTTTCTGCCAGAGCTCCTGAGTGAGCTTGTTCGTCGCGGCGCCCTGCCTTGCGGCGAAGGCAGCGATTGCCTTGTCGAGATTCTCGCCCGGATTTCCATCGATCTCCCCGGGCGAAAAATTCGATCGAGCCAACAGAATTTGAGCCCTGGTTGTGAACGCACGGCTCTTTGCGGGCGGTGCCTCCCATTGGGCCTCATTAACCGCCTGGACATCGAGGGGCTTGGCTATCGCAATCGAACCCGTCAGGAAAATAAAACCAATCAACATGCCAAATGGCATATGGAATGATGTGAGCCCGCAGCCCTGCACGATCATGGCCGTCAACCTTCGGCCATAGGGTTTGGTTCCTGACACTGGCGACGCTGGAAAGTGACAAGAGGGTGCGGTTTGCACGCCTTGCAGCGTCTGCTGCGCATGCCACGGCTTGCGTTAAAGGCTGGGCGGCAGCCGTAGCGCGATACCAATCGCAAGTTTTGTGACCCTCATCACATGCGACAAGCAGGCTTGGGGTCTACTTTATTCATGGGGCACTCCAAAACTGGAGGCACCGAAAATGCTGCGCATAATTTTGGCTGGTGCCGTCGCTTTTGCTGCTCTGGTCCTCAGCCTGCAGCCGGCTGGAGCCGCCGAGGCGCCCTGGCGCGCCGTAACGTCGGGAGGCGATGGCGACATGCACTGGGATTGCCACTATCGCTCGATCGAAGAATGCCTGCCGAACGTGCTCGCGGGCAATCGTGGCTGGTGCAATCCGAGCCCATACTTCGTCCCTCCCGCAAGACATCCGAATTCCCGCCGTCCCATGCGTCCGCAATAAGGTGAGCAAATGAACAGAAAACTCATTGGTCTCATCGGGATTTTGGCCTGCGTGATCGGGCTGCTGACCGTAGCGCCGTTTCTTTCAGCGAATGCGGCGGAACCGCCCTCGGAGCGGTGCCTCGCCGTGACCAAGCAAGAGTATGACAGCGCCAATAGACATATGCTGTTACGGACCCGGTTCACGGCATACGAGAGAACGGGTCAGTTGGCGTGGCGGCATTACTGGTTTTGCCGCTCATAACGATCGCTGAGGTGCGCTGAATCAGACGTGGACGAAAAACGGACCCGCGACATGTCCCGGGTTCGGGCCCGGCCAATGCGGCTCCGGCGGCGCCCGATTCAATCCCTGGAACCAATTCCACCCTTGTGCGTTACAGGCCACCGAGCCGTCCGCCCGCTGCTTTAGCGCGGAGCCCAGGGCTATGTGGACCACGCTTTTCACGATTCGCTTCTGATCGTCGCCGCCTTCTTTGGACCTGCGGCGTTGTCCTCAATTTGCCCAGCGGCGCACTGAAGACATCCAGTGATGCTGCGGTCGGCGCGCTCAACGCTGGAGGCGGTCGAGTACAAAGGAGGACGTCATGAATGAATGGACCAATGCCAAACTTTGCGACGTCGCCAATCTGATCCTTGGAGTAATCCTTTTGGCGTCGCCTTGGATCTTCGGCTTTCCGAGCGGCGCGGCGTCGCAGAATGCCGTTACCTGCGGGATTGTCATTGCGGCGATATCTTTGGCCGCATTGGCCGCGTTTACCGTCTGGGAGGAATGGCTCAATCTAATCGTGGGCGTCTGGGTCTTGGTTTCGCCCTGGGTGCTCGGTTTTGCGGGGACGACCGCGATGCATGTCCACATCGTCGTTGGCGTCATCGTTGCCGTTCTTGCCGCGCTCGAAATCTGGCTTCTTTATCAGCGCCCGCCACGACACACTGCGGCCAACTGATTATGAAGGACGGAACCACAAGCTCGGCCGTGGCGCCGCGTTCTATTAGCCGACGCCACGGGTCGCGGCTCATACGCCGGGAGTGCCGGCTGATGTGTGCGAGCCAAAAGGCTTTCGGATGATCCTGTATGACGCGTGCCGCGCCACGTTCGGTATGACCGACGTGCTGCGGCGCGCACAGGGGCAGACGTTCGAAGCGCTTGGATTGGGTCCCAAGGAATGTTCCTATGACGTCGTCGCCTCTGGTGCATTTTGGCGCCATCGCGATTATGGCAGCTCCTCCGCACAATCTGTGCTCATCGTCGCGGCTCCCATCAAACGCGCATACATCTGGGATCTCGTCCCATCATCGAGCGCTATTCGTTATATTTTGCATCAGGGCTTCCATGTCCATCTTTTGGAATGGCTCCCGGCCGAGACAGCCGACGAGTATGGTTTGGCAGAATACTCCAAGAGCATTTCCGAATGCGTTGCAAGGATTTCAAGCAGGCGCGCAGGCGCGAAGACGTTTCTGATGGGTCATTCGCTGGGCGGCACGCTCGCGGCAATATTTGCAGCTTCAGAATCGGATTCCGTACGTGGTTTGGTGCTGCTCAGTACACCGTTGTGCTTCAAACCTGAGAGCAGTCGTTTCCGGGACGCATTAGTTTCACTCATTCCCGCAGGCTTGCTTGACGCTGCGCCATGTCCAGGGTCGCTTCTCTCGCACATGAGTGCCTTGGCGTCTCCCGAAACATTTATTTGGTCGAGGATGGCAGATGCAATGGCCAGCGTCGCGGATATTCATGCACGGGAAATTCATGGACGAGTCGAACGCTGGGCTCTTGATGAAACTGCTCTTCCCGGCGAATTGGTGCGCCAATTGATCGAGTGGCTCTATCGCGAAAACCGTTTTTGCGAGGGCAATTTGAAAATTGCCACTAATCCTATTGGCCCTGCTACTTTAACCGCACCCACGCTTGCCGTCGTTAATGTTGCCGACGATGTTGCCCCCGGTGTTTCAGTCAAGCCGTTTATCGACGCCATGCCGACGAGGGACGTTCGCATTTTGGAGGTTCCGGGGGAAAGGGGTGTGTGCTTACAGCATCTAGGGATTTTGATTGGGCGCGATGCACGGGCCGCAGTTTGGCCAAAAATTATTTCGTGGATGGGCTCGCATGCCGATCCTTCGCGTTCGCGTTCCGCGAGCTCTCAACGGGCACGTCGATGAAACCGACTGAAGTCCGCTATTGGCCCTTAACGGACATTTGTTTTGCGCTGCCGACTCCGCTTTTGGGGGCGAACCGGACAAATCGCCGACGCGATGCGTCTGCTTCTGCCACAGAGGAGATGACACGGCGCGTATAAGCCCAGGCAGGCGACGATAAGTCCCCTAGGCGTATTTCAGGCTAGGGTCGACCGATACCTTACGATCTTCACTGTAACGTTCGGGCATACCGGGCATTCAAAGGTTCGTCTGTCGTGATTAGGCTCGTCCGGTTCAATGCAGGCGAGCCACATCTGCGATTTGCATAACTCGCAAAACGGACGACCAATGATCCGTTGCTGGGGAAGTGTTTGATCTTTTCGCATGCAACACCCTTTGAGTAGTTGGCGCGGCATACACACGAATTGAAAGTTCCAATAAAAAAGAGTCGGCCAATGGACCAGCTCGACTCCCATTTCTACAAACCCGCTGCACTCAACAAGAGGCCAGGTGCTACTTTATGCCCACTATCAACAACTGTACGAATCGAAACTTACATTTTGCATTTCAGTTCGACAGGAATATGGCGAGAGAGTTCCATACCGAAACGGTGGTGGCTGCCGCAAACTTTCAATGAGACAATGTGTTTTTGTAGATCGTGCCGTCCTTCATGACGACCAGAAAGTTCCTGTCCGGGTCTGCAACAAGTTGGATGTTCTCCAGAGGATTACCCTCGACCAACAGCAGGTCTGCAAGAGCGCCAACTTCAACGACGCCAAGCTTGCCGGGATAAGGATTGATGAATCCGGACAGCGCCATAAGCTCGCCATTGTCCGCAGTGGCCATCTTGAGGGCTTCGGCCGGTGTGTACCAGCGGACCATCTGGGCGAGGTATGCGCCCTGTCGGGTTGCAGCGCCCGCATTGAACAGAATGTCGGTGCCGAAGGCTGTCTTGATGTTGTACTTCTTCGCCAGTTTGTAGGCGTTCTCCGTGCCGGCGAACACTTCCAATGCCTTTCTTTGCGACACGGGTGTCATGCGGGCAAAGACGTCTGCGTCGTAGATCAAAGGCTGCAAGCTCCACCAGATAGCTTTTTCCGCCAGCAATTTTGCGGTGGGCTCGTCGATGAGTTGACCATGTTCGATACATTTGACGCCGGCTGCGATGGCTTGCCGGATGGCACGCGGCGTGTACGCGTGCACGGCGACATAGGTGCCCCAGTTTTCGGCTGCCTCAACCGCAGCGCGGATCTCCGCTTCGGTGAACTGGGTCGACTCGATCGGATTGTACTGTGAGCTGACGCCACCGCCTCCCATGAGCTTGATCTGGCTTGCTCCCAGTCTCAATTGCTCTCTCGCTCGCAGGCGGACCTCATCCGGACTATCGGCAATGGCTGCGGCACCCTTAGTCTCGGACTGGCTCAACGGCCCGCCCGGCGTGCGTGGCAACTCGAACGGAAACCGAAAGTCTCCGTGGCCCGATGTCTGCGATATCATCGCGCCCGAGGGGTAGATGCGTGGACCCTTGATGGTGCCTTCATCGATCGCACGCTTGAGTCCGAACACCGGCCCGCCTAGGTCGCGCACCGTCGTGAAACCTCGCATCAACGTCGCTTCAGCCTGCCGCGTGGCCAAAATATGCAGGTACGATGGATCGGCGGTCGTGAGCAGGGGCATGGCTGTCGCTGCCATGAACGAATGCCAGTGCGCATCGATAAAGCCCGGCATCAGCACGCGCCCGCCTGCCGCGATCACGCGGATGTCGGCGTTCGCATCAACTGCAATCGGAGTCACCGATATGCGTTCGATGATGTTGCCTTTGACGAGAACATTGGAGGGCGCCGACAACGCGGCGCTCTTGCCATCGAAGATCCGGACGTTTTGAAAGAGCGTTGCGCCCTTGCTGGTCGCTGTGACCTGCGATTCTGAGCCCGGTGCTGCCAGAGTATAATCTTGTGCCAAGCTCGCCTGGCAAAGCCCGACCAGGAACGCCGCGACGATCGTCGGCCGCACGGATTTCAACATGAAAACCACCGCAAACTCCCCGGAGTGTCAGAACAAAGACGATAACTTTTCTGCGCCTTTTGCCGGCACTCGAATCTCCCCCCAACGCAATAATGAGGCGGTCAGTTTCCGTTGGCGTGGACGATAGGCGCAGTGAACAAACACGGCATATTGGACCGAGGTCCAACAGTGTTCAGCGAAGCTTATGGCGATTCTGGATTGATGACATTGCTGCTAGCGCTATCGGTATTTTCGTGTTCCATCGCCAAAACGGCACGTCCTTCGGTCGACCGACAACGAAGCTTGGAAACGATCGCAAGTGGGACCGAGGTCCAATATCTGGGGCTCTCGGTGCTACGGTAATCTGGCTGCAATGCAGCAATTCCTGCGCACAGCCAGCCAACGCTTTCATCATCCGCATTGACTCAAAGGAGAAGACTCGGTCCATGCCTCCGTGCACCGGCGATCACATCAAGTGCGGTACGCCTGCCATCTTGGCTGCGCTTTTCTTAGCGTCGGGTTGTTCGCCACAAACCGATACCGCAGCACCACAGCCTCGTCCGGTTCGAACCGTCACAGTCGAGCAACGCGCCGCCGGCGCGACCATCACTTTGACCGGACGAATCGAGGCGGAGGACGAAGTTGCGCTTGCATTCCGCATCTCCGGCCGGCTGCTGGAAAACGATCGCAAGCTTGGGGACCGGATCGAGGCAGGACAGGTCGTCGCGCGGCTGGAATCCCAGAATGAACGGAATGCACTGCGTGCCGCGCAAGCCAACCTCATTGCCTCGCAAGGTCAACTGACGCAGGCGCGCAATCATTTCGAACGACAGGACACGCTTCTCAAGCAAGGCTGGACCACGCGGGCAAACCATGACCAGGCCAAGCAGGCGCAGCAAACTGCAGAGTCGCAGGTCGATGCTGCCGAGGCACAAGTGAAGACTGCTTACGACCAAGTGAGCTTTACCGAACTCAAGGCGGATGCACCTGGAGTCGTCACTGCCGTTGGTCCTGGCGCGGGTGAAGTCGTGCAGGCCGGCCAGATGATTGTTCGAGTTGCCCGGAGAGGTGGACGCGACGCGGTATTCGATGTGCCGGCACAGGTACTCCGCACGGCGGCAAGTGATCCTCGTATTACCGTGAGTCTCACCGACGATCCAAAAGTCACCACGACCGGTCGCGTGCGCGAAGTCTCGCCCCAGGCCGATCCTGTGACACGGACTTTCGCGGTCAAGGTCGGCCTGAACGATCCTCCGCCGGCAATGCTGCTTGGCGCGACGGTGACGGGGCGTATGGAAGGCGATTCAGTGCCCGTCATCGACATCCCTGCAACGGCGCTGACGAAGTTCAATAGTCAACCAGCCGTCTGGATCGTCGACCCATCAAACCGCACGGTTTCGATTCGCAATGTCGACGTGTTGCGTTTCGACCCGGCGAGAGTTGCGGTCTCGGGCGGTCTTACGACCGGCGAGGTCATCGTCACTGCGGGCGTGCAAGCCCTGCACCCCGGCCAGAAGGTGCGGTTGCTCGGGTTGGAGCCGTAATATGGGCTTCAATCTTTCTGAATGGGCGCTCAATAATCGGTCGCTCACGGTCTACCTGATGATCGTGGCGGTGCTCGCGGGTCTCTTCGCTTTCGTCAGGCTCGGCCGCAATGAAGATCCATCGTTTGTCATCAAGACGATGGTGGTGCAGGCCGCATGGCCCGGCGCCAGTGTCGACGACATGCTTAAGCAGGTTACCGAACGACTCGAACGGACGCTGCAGGAAACGCCAAAGCTCGACTTCCTGCGCAGCTTCACGCGGGCCGGCGTGACCACGATCTTCGTCAATCTCAAGGACAGCACGGGCGCCAGGGAGATTCCGGACATCTGGTACCATGTCCGCAAAAGCATCGGCGACATGCGTCATACCCTGCCGGCGGGCGTTGTCGGGCCGGGCTTCAATGATGAGTTCGGCGACACATTCGGGATCATTTACGGCTTCACCGCCGACGGATTCACGCATCGGGAGCTTCGCGACTATGTCGAGGATGTCCGCTCGAAGCTCCTGCACGTCCGCGACGTTTCCAAGATCGAAATTCTCGGCGCCCAGGACGAAAAGATCTTCGTCGAATTCTCGATGGAAGAGCTGGCCAGTCTTGGGATTGACCGGTCGGCTCTGATCTCGGCGCTGCAGGCGCAGAACGTCGTGCAGCCGGCCGGCACGATACAGACCGGCAACGAAACACTGTCACTTCGCGTGTCGGGCGCATTCCGCTCCGAAGAGGACGTGGCGAACGTCAACTTCGCGGTCGGCGGGCGCATGCTGCGCCTGAGCGACATTGCACGCGTCAGACGGGGCTTTGCGGATCCTCCGCAGCCGTTGTTTCGGGTCAACGGGCAGCCGGCCATCGGGCTTGCCATCGCCATGCGCGATGGTGGTGACATCCTGGCCCTGGGCAAGAATGTTCAACGCGCTATTGCCGAGATCACCGCGGATTTGCCGGTCGGCATTGAACCGAAGCTCGTGGCGGATCAGCCAGCAACGGTCGAAGGCGCCATTTCCGAATTCATGACGTCGCTGTGGCAGGCGGTCGCGATCATTCTCCTGGCAAGTTTCGTCAGCCTCGGCTTCCGTCCCGGCCTGGTGATCGCCTCCGCCATCCCGCTTACGCTTGTCGTGGTTTTTTCCATCATGCTGATGTCCGGCATCGACATGCAGCGCATTTCGCTTGGCGCCCTCATCATTGCGCTTGCTTTGATGGTCGACGATGCCATGACGACCACGGATGCCATGCTGACGCGGCTGGCACAGGGCGATGACAAGGTGCAGGCCGCAACGTTCGCATTCCGCACCTACGCATTCGCCATGCTGGCCGGCACGCTGGTAACGATCGCAGGCTTTGTCCCTGTTGGCTTCGCCGCCAGCGGCGCAGGCGAATACACCTTCTCGCTTTTTGCTGTTGTCACCATCGCGTTGATTGTGTCCTGGTTTGTCGCCGTCCTGTTCGCGCCGTTGCTAGGGGTTGCTATCCTCACTCCACCCAGAACGGCAACGTCATCCGAACCGGGCTGGGTGTTCCGAACCTACCGGGCGTTCCTCACCGGAGCGTTGCGGGCAAGGTGGCTGACAATCGCTCTCACGCTCGCAATGTTTGTCGCCTCCGTGTTCGCGATACGACTCATTCCAAATCAGTTCTTCCCGTCGTCGGACCGGCCCGAGCTGCTCGTTGACCTGACGCTGCCGCAAAATTCCTCGATTTTTGCCAGCGAGACCGTGGCGCGCCGGTTGGACGATGTCCTCGAGGATGACCCTGACGTCGCACGCTGGAGCACTAACGTAGGGCGCGGTGCAATCCGGTTCTATCTGCCGTTAAACGTTCAGCTTCCGAACAACTTCTTCAGCCAAGCTGTCGTCGTCGCCAAGGACGTCCCCGCGCGCGAACGCTTGCGGC
>Ga0081455_10003785_pt1 | contig 17267 bp, 19 predicted proteins | sample TabmetS3T2R1_FD_70207 | JGI IMG/M metagenome (GOLD analysis project Ga0081455, IMG submission 70207) | Tabebuia heterophylla rhizosphere microbial communities from the University of Puerto Rico - S3T2R1 | ecosystem: Host-associated > Plants > Roots > Rhizosphere ...
CAAAAAATGGTCGAGTCTTATGGATATAGGGAAGAGTTTATAGCTGCTGTCAAGGAGGAGGACGCGGCATTAGACAAAATTATAGACGCATACAACAAGAGAATGATGAAAACATGATCTTGGCCACTTTTTTAGACTTGCAATATTGAACAAACCATGCTTTGTGGTCAAACTCGCCCAAAAAGCTATTTAAACCATCAACACCAAATAGTGATAGAATGTGCTGCGACTGTTATATGTTTGATATAGAAGAAACCAAAATCACAAACAAAAAACCAATTCGAAAGGAAAACAGTTTAAAGAAAGAAGAGGAATTGATAGCCCCAACAGTAAGGTAAGACATTCATCATTTTTCTTTTTCTCTTGGTTGTTTCCCCATCTCTTAGATATCCTTCTGCTAACAAAAGAGTTCTATCTGAGAATCACATGTAAATTCCTCCTCCTATTAGCTCACTCAATTTAATCTTAATCAGCATAAGAGCAAGTAATACGCATAAGTTATCGTCAGCTCCGATCTTTGATTCTAGCCTACTTTATGTACCGCAAGTTGCGACGTACGACCCTTCGTCCCATTGATTGGCAAATCAATAATAAGGCATGTCTTTTATCCTATTGTAGTATAGTCGAAAAATGGCCGGAGATAATACATCATCAACATCATCTAATTCTAAAGACGATCTAAATTTTTTTTGTGATAAAGTTTTACAAATTGCCAGCAAGATACGCTTTGTTGGAATCGCGAACCACTTGGGAACACTGATTGCCAGCTCCTATAGACATAATCTAATTCCACTGCTAACAAGAGAGGAAACCTCCCACTATGTTCTTCAGTCAGTCTTGCGTTCTGCCACACGAGAGGATTTTGAATCGAAATTGGGCCGCCAGGAATATTCAATTGGCAAGTACCGCAATGTTATTCGCGCCACGATCCCCATTACTTATATTCAGGACGACAGGACAACCGGTAAGCAAGAAGTTGCTATTGAAGATGAAGATGAAATCAAGCGCAACAAGGCGAAGTTTTATCTGCTGCTGTCATTTGATGTCGATTATGGAGTACAACAAGCCATAGAAACAAAGATCCTCCCCTTTATTGATGAAAATATAGAGATGTTTAGTACATATAGCAGGTAAGAGAACACCTAGGCTCATGGTATGTCTACTAGTTGTATAGCTAGTCTAATATAATAACCCCCTTGAAGAAACCATAGAGCGTAAAATGCAGATTGTCCAGATTTCAGATCTTCATATAGGTGGTCTTTTTAAGCAGAATGCATTTGACGACATTGTCAGTGAAATTAATAGTGAGTTAAAACCGAACGCAATAATCATCTCTGGAGATTTGGTCGACGAAGGGATAATCTATCAGTACGAAAAGGCACAAAAGGAGATTCAAAGATTCGATTGTCCCAATATCATCATCTTGCCAGGAAATCATGATTATAGACACACTGGATACCTACTATTCAAAAAATTTTTTCCCTCTACTTCAAAACATGTTTGGGAATTGGACAATGGTAATATCGTTATTTTTACTATAGGAACCGCCCGGCCTGATAGGGATGAGGGTGAAGTAGGACATCGGCAAATATTGTGGATGGAGAAAACAATGAGAAATTATTCGGAAGAGATCAGAGGAAAGAAAAGAGTGAAAATAGTAGCTATGCATCATCACCTCGTTGCAATACCTGATACTGGGTACACTAATCTTGTTGGTGTTTTGGATGCAGGTGATATGCTAAGAGCGTGTTTAGAATCTGGAGTTGACTTAGTTGTTTGCGGACATAAGCATAGGCCTTGGATGTGGAATCTAGGAAGATTACAGATAGCATACGCAGGAACAGCATGTTCATGGAGGTATAGAGGAATCTTTCAAGATACCTATAATATTATTGATATCGATGAAAACAGCGAAATAAAACTCAACCTAAAGATAGTCGGGCAAAAAGCAAAAGTACCCTTGTCCGATATAGTCAAGAGGTACAAGCAAGAACAAAGACTGAAAGATCTGTACAAGTAAAGCAATTCTAATTCACCATTCGGGATTAAAGATTCATATTCACTTTGAAATTTTACATAAAACTTTTAATGTCCTATTACTCGAGATGGCATTTTTATTTAGCCCAGATAAATACTTTTAAAGCTCGTAAACGATAAACCATTGTGCCAAGATGTTTGGAAAAATCAGCGCGATTATCCTCTTAGTTGCAGACGCTCCCAAACTAATTAGATTCTATAGAGATGTCCTTGAGTTGGAAGTCAAACAAGAATCTGAAGATTGGATAGAATTATCTACAAAAGAAGGATCTACAGTCCTCGCACTATACCCTAAAAGAGACAAGAAAAAACCCTCTAATGTCAAACAAGGTTTAGACAGCGGTCGGAATACGCTAATAGGTTTTAATGTAAGCGATTTAGACAGCGTCTGCAAGGAATTGGAGAAAAGAGGGGTAAACTTCTTTAAGAGACCCGCCGAGGAATCATTCGGCAAACATGCTATAATTGAAGACCCAGAAGGCAATCTCATTTCAATTGCAGAAATGAAGCTCAAAGATGAATACACTCAGATATCGTACTATCATGGATTTGCTCCAGAATAATGAGGGTTCAATTCGTACTTTCAAGGCTGGACACTTGTAATCAAAATCAAATCTATTCTGTACGCCGCAGCAATATAGGTAGCATAATTACCTGTTGACTGTGCTCAGTCTTTAGCTCGGTAAACGCCAAATATTGGGTTTTCAAGATAAAATGGTTAGGTCTTACTAATAGGTTAACACGATAAATCTTGTCAGTGGTACAGAGCATTGAAGTAGTCCCTAATTCACAACCTGAAAATATTTTTTGTGTTTCTTGACATCATCAAATCATATGAATCTTCATCAAGTTCAAGCATTCGAACGAATCCGAGGTAGGAATCCATGTTAGAAATGGGCCAATCACTTCCATATAAAAGGCGATGAGGTTTGCCTACATAATTTAGCAAATCATTTATCTGATTAACATATCGGGTAGCAGAAAGTAATCCAAAATCTCCAACGACTAGCCCAGAAATATCTGAATAGACATTGGAGTTCTTGTACAAGACTTCTTGGCAATCGGCTATCCAAGGGTTTCCCAAATGACACATGACTATCCTCAACTCCGGATTGTCTACTGCAATGTCATCAATATTCAATGGATGGGCATACCTCAGCTTAGCCGTGCTTGAATAAGCGTCTCCAGTATGAATCATGACAGGAACTCTATATTCCATACAAATATCGTACACGTTCTGATACTTCTTGTCGTAAGGATAATAGTGTTCATATCCACAATACAGCTTCATGCCTTTGATGAGACCATCTTTAAGCCAGATTCTGCATTGTTTCAAATCTTCCTCAGTATGATTATCGATCGTAAAACTAGCTACAATTCCAATTCTATCTCTTATATTTTCATTCTTATCAATAATATCAACGATTTGCGAGGTAGAAGGCCTGTTTGCATCTACCCTGTAGGATGAGATCACTATCGAATAATCAACACTGTTCTCATTCATAGATTGTATAAGGGCGTCTACTCTGTTGTTAAGGGACCTGAATTTTTTTACTTGTGACCTTATTTTATCATACTTGTTCAGGTGAACATGACAATCTAGGATAGGCATGAATGTCTCTAACTCTTTATCGAAATAGAGGATTCAACCATTCAATGAAACTGGCATAATTCCGTGAACGTATGTCGTCTAGGTAGTTCGGAAGTATTTTAATAAACTTAAAACCATTATCGAGCTCAAATGATAACACTGGGTCATGTAATTCTCCATTGATCACTCTATCCGCGTAGTCAGAAGCAGACATCTTGTCTGCATAATTCTGGTAGTTAAATAATCTCCCTCCACTGATCATTCTTCTCAACCCTAATTTTAGAACTAGTTCCTTTCGAGCGCCATATAGCATACTCCCAATGCCTTCGTGCCTAAATTTCGGGTGTGTTGATATATCAGCTCCATAAAGGCTATCACCATTTGGATCGTGGCCAGTAAACATACCGTCTGAGGTGATTCCCTTCCATGTATGCTCTGCATATTCTGGGTTAAGTGTTACTATCAGAGTGCTGGCAGATCCAACAACCTCGCCATCTTCTTCAACAGCAACAAATTGGCCCTGTGGAAATACCTGGAGGTGACTTTTTAATTCATCTGGATGCCAGATATTGCCATATCGAGCTAATACTGGAAATGACTCCTCCTGCAATTTCACTATTTCTTCAATATCATCTGGTCGAGTATTTCTGATTATCAAGTGAACATTGTGATCTTTGCTCATAATTGCTATTTTCTACAATCTTGCATGATATATTACTATATCGTAAGTGTTACGAATGCAACGGCTTGTCTATTAGATATGTCAACAGTGAACGGGAGGAGCTTTTTGATCACTTGCACATTCAGGACCTATTACTCTCGACTGGTAACAATAAGGATAACTTTTAGAAAAATCAAATCATAGAATCCTCATCGTCTACCATGTGGCAATTCGTTTATCAGACATGTCTGAACGTTTTTCAAGTATCCCAAAGGATGATCGCATAAAATTAGTAAGGCAAACGTAATTCTTAGTGCGAAATTATGACTAGTCGTGATCAAATGGAATGGTTATCACGAGTTAGATCTTTGACCAGGTCAGAAGTAATCTAATCTAAACAAAAGTCTGTGCATCAGTATTTATTAGTTCCCATTGCTGACTAGCACGTGATGAACTTTTCAATTTTGAAAAAAAGGAGCCAAGAACCTGGTTATCAATTTAAAAACTAATCTAGGACGACCAGGGTCATTGAACTTATAAACAGCACTGGCCGTCCAATCCAATAGGAACTTGTCCTCCATACTTATGAGGGGAGATAAAAAGACATTCCGGAACATAGTTATTCTCTTAAATTTAAAGATAGGACGACGGGGGGACGAAGAGAAAGGAAAGGGCCGCCCTACCCATACGATATGCAGTTCTATGAACTCACGATATGTGTGGAGTTATTACATAAAAGATATTCCGGAACATGGTTATCGTTATTCGGGATTAAAATCCAAATACATGAAAAATAACCAGACTACGCACACTGTGACATGGCAGCTTATTCATTTATCATGTTGAGAAGAGACGGCTGCGATTAGAACGTCATGAAGGAAGTGAATGCTACCAGCGAGAACAAAAGTGATGGGCAAGGCAGACGACCTGATAAACCAGTATTATGTAGGAATTAGGCTGGTCTGGCGTACCTATAGAATAACAAACGGAGTAATTTCAACTAGGGAAGAATTCTAGATGATACCTTGTCCGGTTAACGTTGCACTATTTGAATGCAAGTGCAACGGCACCAGACTAGGTGGTGGATATGACAAATAGTGCTGCTAAGTATGCAAATTTCGATATCATATCAATACGAATATGCTAAGCTTTAAGCACAAATAAAGAACACGTACGAATGGAATGCTGCGAATTCTATGGTAAATTAGTAAGATATTCCTACAAAAAGGGAAATATTTAAAGAAATGTCGTTGACTATTATTTAGGAAGAACCTGTGGGATAGGAAGACGATATTAAAGCTGAGCACATGTCTAACTATTCCATTTCTTCTTCGAATGCGGCCAGGGAAGGTTCATTATTGTAGGACCATCCCTGGCCAAACAATTGCTACCATAAAATTCGATTAAATCATTTATGACTCGAAGTGGTTAAGGAATAGCAATAGTCACTTTTTATAATTCTTTTACGTGTTAGGCTGTCAGAATATTGATTGACAATTAGCGCCAAAAGTTTTAGCCGACATTCATCCAGCTGCAGCTATATTTACCTCTGAAATACCTATGACAACTAAAGGTCACGCCTCCTATACATTTCAGATCTTCCTACAGCAATTACAATATCTCTTAACAACTCAAATAACAATAAGATCTCCCCAATGAATTTATCTAGCATAAATTACAGAAATATAAAATGAGAATTGATAAGAAATTTGCATTAACCGTGTCTATCAGTATCCTTGTGACAATTTTAGTTTATATAGGAATAGTTACTTCGCTCGAAAGGCCTACCCTTAGTAGAACGCCAATATCAAAGGAAAACGCCATCTTGATTGTGATTGATAATAGGAATCTAACTTCTTCTGAACTCCAAGATTTTGTCACCGAATTTGTACACATTAAAGGAAATGGGTCATTCTACGAATCAAACCTCAACTCCAACCACGTAGGCCGACATTTGGGCGATTCTCATCCGACTATAAACAATGCCAATTACTTTGTATGGAAGGTAACAGACAAAAAGAATAATTTTACATATTTCGTTGATAATTTGAATGGCGAAATAGTCTCTGAATTCGGCTAATGATTGGCAAAGTTTGCCTTGATCCGCTGAATATCTAAGAGCATCGGAAACATTACAATAATGAGACATTGATAGTGAATTTCTATATCTAGTACTTAAATATATAGTAAAAAAGAGTTTATGGCTAAACAAATAACTACAAGTAAGTCGCATGAGCATTACCGGTGGACAGTAACAAATAGAAAATAGCTTGCTTTGTTAGGCTAACTTATATGATCTTGTATCGCTCAACTATCTTAATCACTTCCTTGTGGATTTCTTCCTTAGACATGTTGTTCGCATCAACTATCTTCCAACCGTAGGCGTCGGCATATTTGAGAAAGTAGCTTCTTACCCTTCTAAGATAATTCTTATCCTGTTCATTGACGTCTGGATTCGAATTTCTGGACATAGATTCTTCTACAGATATATCGAGTATTATAATCAGATTAGCTTGTGGCATCTCTCCGTCGAGAGATTCAAGCCATTCATGTCTAGTAATTCCATCTGCCAGCCCATAAATAATATTACTTTGAAAGTAGCGATTCATAACGATGATCGATCCCTCCTCAAGTAATCTTTCAATAAAAGGCTTTTCTTCGTATCTGTTTAGTGCAAATAAAACGTGTAACGCATATGGATTGTATCGTGTCTGACCTTTCAGGTGTCTATGGATTTCGATTCCACTAAAGGTACTATAATTGGGAAAATTCATTTGCACTGCCTTAAAGCTTGTCGTAGAGCTAACATAATCCACGAGTAGCTTTGATTGCGTTGTTTTCCCCGATTTATCTATTCCCTCTAGAACTATGATCTTACCATTTGTCATAAATATTCAACTTTTCTCTTTTGTATTGTTCCGAATATTTATTTCAATACAATCACCACTCTAGTCGTTATAATACCGGGTCTTAACTATGCCAGGTATTTTAGTTTGTTCTAAAAAAAGTTAGAACTCGTCTAATTTGCTTCGAACAATTCTTACAGCATTTTGTCATTTCCTATTCTCTTAAGATATGAGTGTTTGAATGCAATGGAATGGATGAAGAACTACTGTCAAGAAAGGAGTTTTCCTACTTCATATATAGCAATATTCAATGAGATAGCACATTAATAATAAACCATGCAATTCATTTTCTAATTTTCCGAAGATCGAATCCGTGTACGCGTTGTGCTACAAGACACCATATTTAAGCGACAATCTTTCCATCTAGTCTTTCAATCTCGTCCATTATAAGGTTGAAAGTTTTCTTATAATTTGAATGGACTTTTTTTCTATCCCTGCCTTTAGAAACAATTTGAATTTGTAATTTTGGTTTATAGTCTGAAGTGTATCCCTTGGGGTGTGTTTTTACGTGCATTGATTGAGGTAGATTTGAATCCTTTATCTTGACGAGAATGGGAGCAAGTAATGATTCACCTACCCCTATTACTTCATGAGTGGTTTCGATGACATGGAATCTTGAACTTGTTTGTTTCTTAAGAATAGGGATTATACTGGCTGAAAAGATCTCTTCCAATTCCATGGGAACCCCTGGCAAGCAAAAAATCCATCTGCTAGATCTATGTCTTGACTTTAATTTTATCAGAACTGCCGGGGCGATACCAACCATATTTTGAATAGGTATGGAACCCTTAGGCATCATGGCCATTTTCAATCGAAATTCATTTAACTGATACTCGATTGAAAGCCTTTCATAGCTTTTTCTCATCATGTCCACAGCCTTTTCACTCAACTCAAGCGTTCGTCCTAATGCAGAAGAAACACCTTCCAAAGTTTTGTCGTCAGGAGTCGGACCTAGTCCTCCTGATGTTATCAAGCAATCTATCCCTCTTTTTAGGGATTCGTTTACTGCTGATGATATCTCACAAACGTCATCCCCCACTATCGTAACCCTTTTTACAAATCCGCCAATACCAGTAATTTTTTTCGAGAGCCACTCTGAGTTGGTATTTAAAACTAATCCTGTGAGTAATTCGTCTCCTATACACAATATCTCAATAATTTGGCTAATTACCCATCACCGAAATGGAGTAACTGTCAACAATATATGAATTTTAGAGGAAAAACTTTTTTTAAACAGTTCGGCCCTCAAATTTCTCTAAAATTGACAATTCATCTCGAGCAGCAAAGACTTTCTATCTCTAGACTCGTTAGGCGTTTCAAAATGTAGTAATGCTTAATTATAAACCCAGTATACATTAACTCCTAGCCACTTGATATTTTCGCAGGATGATCATTCTAGTAAGACTGAAGTATTGTATGGTGAGGAAAATATCATGAATACAATATCACAGTTTTTGTCTAATGACGATAGAATAGACGCCTGTGGTGATTCTAACGCTCCTGCATTCGTTCTTAAAGCTTACAGGAAATTAATGGAAAACGCCAAGAAAGAACAAGGGGGCATCAGATTAAGATTCCTTACAGACATTAAAAGAGAAAACATAAGCTATTGTAAGGAGTTGATGAAAATTGCCGAAGTCGTTCGCCATGTAGAGGGAATTAAAGCAAATTTTGCTGTCAGAACTTCTGATTATATTGGAATCGCGACTTCTAACCCAGAACTTCAACCCTCGATTCAATCACACATTATTTACAGTAATGTAAGAGGAATTATTGAGCAGCAACAATATCTATTCAACAGTCTTTGGGAGAAGTCTATTAGGGCTGAACAGAGAATTGAGGAAATAGAGAAGGGTGTACAGGCAGAATTCTTCGAAATCATCAATGACAATAAGAGAATAAGTGAGATTCTGACAGATTTGGCAAAATCTGTAGTAAACGAGGTTGTATTACTCCTTCCCAATGATAAAGCTTTGATGAGAATAGATAAACTTGGAGTGATTGATTCGTTGCTAAAGGCGTCTAGAAGCGGTGCGATAATTAAGATTATCTGCCCATTATCCGAAGAGAACAAACGGATTCAGAAAAAAATATTCAATGCCTCACCGAACGTTAAATTAATCGATGGCAGCAATTCGCAGCATGGATTGTACATAATTGACAGCTTAAAGTTCCTAAGAGTGGAACTCGTAAAGCCTGAGGCAGAGAGTTTTCTAGAAGCGATTGGTTTTGCCATCTATTCGAATAATAAGAGAAGTGCAGACTTGTATAGGTGGATGTTTGAACTGCTTTGGAATGAACGAATTATTAATTTAGAATCGAAAAAGTCAAATCAGATGCAAAAAGAGTTCATGAACGTTGCCGCACACGAGCTAAGGACACCTATTCAACCTATAGTTGGTTTAGCTCATCTTCTTAGATTTGAGAAAGACTACATGAAAGGAAAGGAGCAAGAATCACTAGATATCATCATTAGAAACGCCGAACGGCTTCAAAGACTTGCAGAAAATATACTTGATGCAAGTAGAATCGAGAGCCAGAGATTAACTTTAAGAAAAGTGAAATTCAAGTTGGACGATTTACTCTCCAATATAGTACATACCTATTATAAAGAAGGTATGAATTCTGTAGCTAGCAAAAAAGGAGACGTATCAGTCCTATTTGAACCTCCAAATGAAAATATAGTTGTTGAAGCTGATAAAGAGAGGATATCTCAAGTTGTTCGCAATATATTGAGTAATGCCTTAGAATTCACAAATGAAGGCAATGTATTAGTTACATTAAGAAAAGAACGACTGCAAGAAAAGGAAAGGGCGCAGATAGCTGTTGTTACAGTAACTGATACTGGTTGTGGTATAGATTCAGCTGTCATGCCAAAGATTTTTGAAAAGTTTGTTACAAGGTCGGATAAGGGTACTGGTTTGGGGTTATTCGTATCAAAAAGTATTATACAGGCGCACGAGGGTGAAATCTGGGTCCAAAACAATACAAAAGGACAGAAAGGTGCTACCTTTTGTTTTACCTTGCCATGTAAGTAAGTGTTCTTTGCCTAAAGATTCAAATTCTGACGTTTACTCCGTTTTCCACGAGATACCGCTTCACGGAATTGACAGTTGCTTTTTCATAATGAAAAATTGAGGCAGCTAATGCAGCTTCTACATCGGTCTCGCGAAATACTTCCAGTATATGTTCCTGTGATCCGCATCCACCAGAAGCTATAACTGGAATCCGAACTGCTCTACTAATAGCTCGAATCAATTCAAGATCATATCCATTTTCAGTCCCGTCTTTATCAATACTTGTTAACAGAATTTCTCCAGCACCGAGTTTCTCTACTTTCTTGGCCCATCGTATTGCTTCAATTCCTGTGCCTTCACGGCCACCAAGTATTCTTACTTCAAACCAATAACCTTTCTTTACAGTTGAGTGACCAACGTGATGTCGTTTCACATCTATAGCCACAACAACACATTGCTTACCGAAAAGATTCATTAATTCAGACACAAGTTCAGGATTCTTTACTGCCGCTGTATTGATTGAGACTTTATCTGCCCCACTCAATAGTATCTCTCTTGCATCATGAAGATTCCTTATACCACCTCCTACCGTAAATGGTATGTTGATAACCCTTGCTACTTCCTTGATGACAGACTTTAAAGCTTCTCTACCTTCATGTGAAGCATTAATATCAAGAAAGATTATCTCATCCGCTCCTTCGTGAGTATACTTTTTCGCAAAAAAAACTGGGTCACCAGCGATTTTCACATCAGAGAAATTTACACCCTTGACAACATTACCGGCATCAACGTCTAAGCAAGGAATAATTCTTTTTGCAAGTGTCATATCTTTATGCTATGGCTCTCGCTTGCGCGATACTTATTTTTCCATCATATAGCGCTTTGCCTAAAATTATTGAAGAACACCCCGCTGTTCGTGCTCGTAAGATATCTTGCAAGCTGGAAACTCCTCCACTTGCAATTATTTTTATACCGGGAAATGCCGATGCGTCCCGTAAGCTAGAAAAATCTGGACCAGAAAGAGTTCCATCCTTTTCAACGCTTGTCAGTAGAAATTCTGAAATGCCCGCAGCTTGAAAATCGTAAATGGCGTTTTGAATCGAAAAATTAGTCTTTTCTTTCCAACCATTCACTACTACTGTTCTATCCAGATAATCTACAGCAATTACAATCCTTTCTTTCTTTTTCTTGATCATCTTTCCTATAAGATCTGGTTCCTGAAAAGCGATTGTGCCCAGAACAATCTTGTTCACATTTTTCAGCATTTCATTAATAACCTCAACTGATCTTATTCCTCCGGCGGCCTGTACCGGTATCTGGATAGATGCTGCTATTTTATATATCATTTTCCGATTGTTGTTTCCCGTCTGCAAAGCTGCATCTAAATCAACAACGTGTAACATCTCTGCCCCATCAACAGCCCATCTCTCAGCCACTTCAACTGGATTGTCGCTATAGATGGTCTTCCTGTCAGGATCTCCTTTCACTAATCTTACAACTTTCCCATCCAACAGGTCAATTGAAGGAATGACAATCATCTACTCTTATTGCACACTCCGATGAAATTCTTGATTATCTTGTCACCTGTTGCTCCTGATTTTTCTGGATGGAATTGGGTCCCAAATAGATTGTTCTTCTCTATAACTACAGGAAACTTAATCCCATACTCAGTGCTTGCCATGATAATCTCATTCTCTTGTGATACGATTCTATATGAATGAACAAAATATACCCATGATCCGTCCTGTACGCCGCTGAGTAATTTGCCGCTATTATTAGTAATAATTAGATTATTCCAACCAATATGTGGAACCTTTACCTGTTTCTTGTCAAGCATCTGTACGTAACCTTCCAACATTTTGAGTCCATCCAGCTTCCCTTCTTCACTTTTCTCCAGGAACATTTCCATTCCTAAGCATATGCCCAAAATTGGCGTCCCGCCTACAGATGCTCTTTCTAGTGTTCTCTTGAAGGGTTCAAGAGACACTATCGCAGGATCGAAATTTCCTACACCTGGAAGTACTAGACCATCGAATTCATCCAAGTTGTCCATGTCCTTTATTATTGAAACTTGTTTAGCTCCATTTTTTTGAATAGAGGATTCCAAACTAAATAGATTCCCCGCACCATAGTCGAAAACAGCTACTTTGGGCATTACATCTCTCCCTTGGTGCTGGCAACACCTTTACTCCTAGGATCGAAATTTATGGCCATACGAAGTGCGATCGCAAATGCTTTTATCGCTGATTCAACCTTGTGATGATCATTTTCCCCATACTTGACTTCAATATGAATACATGCGTTAAGGTTCTCTGCTAGCGAACGTACAAAATGCTCTATGTCTTCTTTTCCGATTCCCTCAATCTTATTGTTGATGAGAGATAATGAAATTTTGCTATATTGCCGTTTGACAAGGTCGATAGAAGCGACCGCCAGAGAATCGTCCATCGGAACGATCGAATAACCAAATCTAATGATACGTTTCCTGTCGGATAGCGCCTTGTCTAGAGCACGAGAAAGAGAAATAGCAGTGTCCTCGATCAAGTGGTGTACAATATTATCATTTGAATTGGCAATTACATTGATATCAACCATACTGTGTTTTGCTAGGGAATCTATCAAGTGATTAATAAAAGGCAATCCAGTTGACGTATTCGCATATCCCGATCCGTCTAGATTGACGGTAACTTTAATATTTGTCTCTTTAGTGGAGCGAGTAGTTTCACCAATCCTTTCATGCTTGCTTTCTTCAATCAACTGCAATCAAGTATTCACATTACTTTATTTAATACATTTGGCAGCCTGTTGACGCTTCTTAATAACAACCCTGCACCATTCTGCCTAAGAGCTTTCCTAGTTTCAATAGGTTTAGCACTCGAACCATATACTCCAATGAATTCAACATCTAGTCCCATTTCCTTTTTCGCCTTTTCCACCATAATTATATCCTCTACGGAGTCACCTACGTAAATAGCATGTTTTATGAGCATTCGTTTCATTGCTTTTCTAATTCCATAAGGATTTGGCTTTCCATTTTTTCTTGGTTCGTCTTCTAAAAATATGCATGCTTCTTGGTTGAATGTTGATAGTACCCCTCGAAGAGAGTACTCAAATGCCAATTTACTCCTTCCTGAAACAACTCCAATACTTTTGTTGAATTTATCTAAAAGGAATCTTGCGGTACGCTTGGTAATTACAACCTTTTCGTTATCTATTAAGCCATCACCAAAATAGTATTTTGGACAAATACCATATCTTTGTTTATATAGTTCTGATCCGTAAAAAACTTCATCAAACACAGTTGTCACAATACTTTCCCCGACAGGCCCAGGATAAGCTAACTTGTGCTTCATTTTCTTTACAGTAGCTCTGGAATAGAGTGTTGATAGATACTTTTCCATAGACATTATACCTCTTGCATCAATCTTATTAGGAGCACCAAAGAGAAGAGATTCTAACTCTTTCGGGTTCGCAATTTGACTTACGAGCGAAGTAAGAATCAAGGCGTAAGTAGTATCAGTATCGTTATTAAAACCTCCAGTTCGACGCATTTTAAGAATGATACTGTCTGATACGGACTGGATTGGCTTGGCCATATTTAGTATGTCGAGAATATGTTTTACCGTTTTCTTGATAGCAAGATTGTACGAAAGTCGAGTGTCTACCAGAACTCCATCCACATCAAAAAGAATGCCATCTATATTATTCTTGTAGAAATTGGGTATCCTCCTTTAAAGAAACTTTGCGAGTAGCCACTTTCATCTATCCTTTGTCATGATCTTTCTCATCGAGCTGATGAATCTATCATTCATTTCTTGAGTACCTACCGTAACCCTATAACAGCCACTATATCCACAAAAATCACCTAAAGCCTTAATTGATATAGATTCACGACTAAGCTCTTCTTGAATTGAGTTATACAAGTCAAAAGATTCAAAAAAGACAAAATTCGCATCCGATCGGAATGGTTTAATTCCTTGTAATTTACTAAGGATCAGAAACATCTTGTCTCGTTGTTGTCTGATTAATTGAACTATCTCCAAAAAGTACTGACAAGAGGACAAAGCAGATGTAGCTACGCCTAGTGATAAGCTATTTATTGGATAGGGGGATTGAATATGCGTTTTAAAAATCTCTGCCAAATTCTCTTGGGAGATTAGATATCCTATCCTGGCACCAGCTAATCCAAACGCCTTTGACATAGTTCTAAGAACAACCAAATTATCATATTTAGTTACAAATTGAGATAAACTATAATCCCCAAATTCTACATACGCTTCATCAACTATTATTAATTTGTCATTTAGTGATTCAACAATGTTTAGCATGGTCTCTTTGTCAAACTGATTTCCTGTGGGATTATTTGGAGAGCAAATATATACTATATTCGATTTTTTTGCACTGTTAATAAAGCTTGATAACGGAATGCTATTATCCATTTCATTCAAAGGAATACTTTCAATCGAGATGTCATGCAGTTTACATCGATTTATGAAATATGAGAAAGTGGGTTGGACAATAGTAACATTAGCTCGTTTTCCTAGCGTAGATAGTAATGATTCTATGATTTGGTCCGAACCATTACTAACAGCAATATTCTTCTTGTTCATGTTCAAATACCTTGATAATTCTTCATAGAATTTCTCTAATTCCTCTGAGGGATAATATCTCAAGTCAGTCATGGTGACAGCTTTAGATACAATATCGTTAAGAAATTCAGAAGACAAAGCAAGATTTTCATTAGCATCCATTTTTATAACTCTCTGATTAGTCGCAGGCTTGATATATGCGTCAAGTCTGGACAATTCCAGCAGCCTTTTTGAGAGCCATTCAGATGTCATTTCAAAAACCTTCCTTCTACAGCTTTGTAATGATTAAATAATCCCTCTGCAGTTGTGATTTCCTTGACGCAAGACACAATTCGTTTTAGATCTTTTCCGTTTAATTCAATACAACTTATTATCTTTAGAAAGTCCAAAACAGATAATGCAGCCCGCGACTTAGCAAATCCCAGAGTAGGTAACACATGATTTGAACCTAGGCAATAGTCACTGGCTGCAGATGGGGTGTAAGTTCCTATAAGAATGAGGCCTGCTGATCTTATTTTTTTAACAACCGAATCTGCGTTTATAGTCATTAACTCCAAATGCTCGGGTGCGAATTCATTTATGAAATCGATAGCATCAGATTCTCGTCTGCATATTGCAACAAAGCCATTCTTGGTAAGGCTTTGCGTAATTATATCGCGTCTTAGGACACCCTCCTTGCTTCTAACCAGCATATTAATCTCTTCTTTAATTCGCATTGCCACACGTCTAGATGTCGTAACCACACCACAAAGTGTGTTGGTGCTGTGCTCAGATTGAGAGATCAAATCAAGGGCCACGAGTCGGGGATGTGATTTTGAATCTGCATATACCAACAATTCCGTAGGACCGGCGACCATATCGATTGCAACCCTGTTGGACACCATATTTTTGGCAGCGGTTACAAAAATACCGCCAGGTCCCACAATCTTGTCAACTTTCTTCATGCATTCTGTACCGAAGGCTAATGCGGCTATCCCCTGAGCTCCTCCAATCTTGTAAACTTCTTGTACCCTGCAGATTTTAGCAGCCACCAGGGTCAAAGGATCGATACTTCCGTCCTTTCGAGGCGGCGTAATCACAACTAATCTCTTAACTCCCGCCACGTTGGCTGGCGTACAACACATTAACAAGGTACTAGGGTATCTAGCGTATCCTCCTGGTACATAGCAACCAACATTCTCTATAGGCCTAAATAGTCTTGTTACTTTCATTCGGTCAAATCGTGATTCAATACCACTCAGATGATCTAGTAAATTTGATTCGAATTTAAAGAGCCTCTTTCGCATTGCATGTATAGATCTCAACTGCAAGGAGGTGACGTTGTTGAATGCTGATCTAATTTCGTCTTCAGACACTCTAAGAGTTTTCAGTTCTACGCCTTCGAACTCTCGACTATATTTAAGGAGAGCGCGATCCCCCGACTTTTCTACCGACTTTATAATAGCGCCCGTTTTCTTTATGATATTGTCTGATAAAGTTTCATGCACCTTCCTTAATCTTGCAACATCTAACTGCACATTTTTTACTTCAACAATTTTCAGCACGATCTAGATCCCTTCCATTCTCGGACAATATATGTTGCAGTTAAAGGAAAATCCACCGGAATATATCTTGTACGCCGAGAGTTTCAATAGTTAATCACTTTTGAGAAATAGTTGGACGTCTTGATAGTTTACTACTTATTCAATCATATCAATGAAATACTTCTGCATTGTGGTCTGGTCATGATGGAGTGGGTTTAAAACATTAATTGCAAAATGAAATTTCGATGATGTTATCGAATGTCTATTATTAGTTGCCTACTTGTGTGTTATATATCAATTGGCTATATGCAACCACCAGTCTTGACAGGATTTATTTCATCAACAATGATAAAACTGTAAAGGGCTACATAGATAACGTCTAGCTAATCCTAGACGATAGGAACACAAAAATGCATCCAATCAGTATCGATAATAGTATTATGAATTGTTCAGTTCAAGTTAAAAGTCAACAATTATTCAAATCATATAAAGAACAGCAATATCCGTTTTTTTCTTATGCACCAGTTCGTACCTTGTCTCGCTAGGATATGACTGTAATAATCAGAAGGGATGACAAATTCAATAATTTACTCAAACTTAATTTAAGATCTAGATACGACCAGAAACGGCGTTCCGAAGATGAAGTGCATGTATCCGATATTATCCCTTCGTCTTGTATAAGGAAGCAATATTATTCACGTAAATTCCCAGAGATTGATACTTTATCTGATGAATCAATATATCATTTCATCAGAGGAGAGTCTAGCGAATTTGTAATTACTCAGCTAGCAAATATGGGCGTATCCCAAGCAAATCTAGAATTCGATGGAATACTTGCCCATCCGGATATAATGTCCGATGAGTCAGTTGTTGAGCTCAAAGATACGTTGAACTTCAATAGACTGAATATTACTGATGAAAAGTTCAAATCATATCTGCGGCA
>Ga0081455_10003786_pt1 | contig 17264 bp, 18 predicted proteins | sample TabmetS3T2R1_FD_70207 | JGI IMG/M metagenome (GOLD analysis project Ga0081455, IMG submission 70207) | Tabebuia heterophylla rhizosphere microbial communities from the University of Puerto Rico - S3T2R1 | ecosystem: Host-associated > Plants > Roots > Rhizosphere ...
ATCTTGAGCCAGTCTTTGCCGCGGCCCGAGACGTAAGGCCGGTCGGCGCGCTTCGACACGATGCCTTCGAGTCCCGCCGCGCAGGCCTTGGCGAGAAACTCCGGTCCCGCGCCATCAACGGAGTCCGCATAGACGAGAAAGTTGGAGACGCCCTTTTCTTCCATCAGGCTTGCGAGCTTGGCGCGGCGCTCTTTCAGCTTCTTCTTGCGCCAGTCTTTGCCGTCGAGAGAGAGCAGGTCGAAAACGAAATAGCGGATCGAGCCGTGCGGGCTGTCGATATGCTCTTGCAACGATTTGAAATCGGTCACGCCCGAGGGCAGCACGAAGGCGATCTCGCCGTCGAGAAGCGCGCTTGTCGCCGGGAAAGTCAGAAGCGCCTTGGCGATCGCCGGGAAGCGCACCGTCCAGTCGAGCCCGCTCCGGCTGAACAGCGTGACCGCATCGCCCGCCTTCCGGCCGATAATGCGGTAGCCGTCATACTTGATTTCGTGGAGCCAGTTCGGCCCGGCCGGCACCTCGGTGTCGAGGCTCGCAAGCTCGGGCGGAACGAAATCGGGAACTAACGCGCGGGCGACTTTCGTTTTCGCTTTGCCGCGCGCGGGGGTTTTGCGCGCCGCGCCGGAGTTTTTTTTTGAGCCTTCGAGGTCCAGATCGGCACGTCGCCCGACCTGATCTGCTCCATGGTGCGTCCGCTACGCGCGCTCGTATCGTAGGTCTCGGTCGGCTCGTCGCCGTCGCCGGCGTAATCGTCGCGCTTCTTGATGAGGAGCCAGTTCTGGCGGCCGCGATCCTCTTTGCGCGGCTTCATGCGCACGAGCACGTAATCGCCCTTGAGCCGCTTGCCGTGGAGGCGGAACTTGAGATCGCCTTTGGCGAGGCCCTCGTCGGGATCGCCGATCGGCTCCCACGTGCCCTCGTCCCAGATCATCACCGGACCTGCGCCATACTCGCCCTTGGGAATGACGCCTTCGAAGCCGCCATATTCGAGCGGGTGGTCCTCGGTCATGACCGCGAGACGCTTCTGGCTCGGATCGAGGCTCGGACCCCGGGTCACGGCCCAGCTCTTCAGCACTCCGTCATGTTCGAGCCTGAAATCGAAATGGGTGCGGCGCGCCTCGTGCTTCTGGATCACGAAGCTGTCGCCGCCCTTGGGCTTGACCTTGGCCTTGGGCTCGGGGGTCTTGGCGAAATCCCGCTTCGCCTTATAGGTGGCGAGGAGATCGCGGCCTCCTGCGCGCGCCATGGCTTAAGCCGATTTCCGCTTGGGCGCGCCCTTCGCCGCCTTCTGTCCGCGCGCCGACGCCGCGCCGCGCTTGGCCCCCGCTTTGGCGGCAGCGCCCTTGCCTTGCCCGACCGACCGCTTCAGCGCATCCATGATGTTGATGACCTTGGCGCTTCCCGGCATCTCGGTCACGATCTCGGGCGCGCGGTCTTCGAGCTTGGCGTTGATCAGCTCCCACACCGCTTCGCTATAGGCGTCCTTCAGGGCTTCCGGCTCGAACTTGCCGGTCTTCCGCTTGATCAGCTCCTTGGCGAGATCGAGCGCTTCCTTGTCGGCCTTGACTTCGGTGATCTCCTTGAACAGGGGATCGGCCGCGCGAATCTCGTTGGCATGACGCAGCACTTCGAGCAGGAGGCCCTTGCCGAACGGCTTGATGGCGACGATGTTGCCGCGTCCGCGCAGGATGAACTGGCCGACGCCGATCTTGCCGGTGTCCTTCAGCGCCTTCTGGATGATGGAATAGCCCTCATCCGCCAAGTCGCCGTCGGGGAGCAGGTAGTAGGGCGTCTCGAAGTAGCGGTCGTCGATCGCTTCCTCGCCGACGAAGCGCACGAGCTCGATGGTCTGCTTGGCCTCGAGCTTGAGGTCGTCGATCTCCTCCGGGTCGATCAGGACATATTTGCCCTTCTCGTATTCATAGCCCTTGGTGATCGCCTCGTTCTCGATCGGTCCGACGCCCGGCACGACCTTCTGGTAGCGGACGCGTTTTCCCGTCGGCTTGTGGATCTGGTGGAACTCTATGCGGCGTTCCGCGGTGGTGGCGGGGTAGAGCTTGACCGGAATATTGACGAGCGAAAGCCGCAAATGGCCGGTCCAGAACGCGCGGGGTGCCATACTCACTACTCCTCGAAAAAACGTTTGCCAGGCCGAAACCGGAACTGGGATTTGGGTCAACCGTGAGCAGAAATCGGCGGATTTCAGCCAAATTCTGATGATTAGAGGCTCATTCCTCTATCTTATAACCGTTTTCCTTAAGCATACGTTCGAGCGCTTGCGGAAAGGTGAGCCGCACTGTCGCGACCGGGCACTCGCCGTCGTCGTTCAAGGGCTTGTCGCAAAATTCGAGCCCCCAGTCCGAGGCCTGGTCGTAATAGGCGAGCATCGTCTCCCAGGCGCTCTTTCCCTCACCAAGCAGAATCTTCTCGCCGACATAGCCGGCGAGGAAGCCGTTCACGTCGCTCCCCTCCGGCACGTTGTTGATCATGGTCTTGAGCCAGGCTTCATGGGCGGGCTTGAAGCGTTCCTCTCTTGTCACGTCCTTGACGCCGCCATTGTCGATGGCGAGCAGATTGAGCGGCGCCTCCGAGCAGGCGTAGCAGGCGAAGGCGTAAAGAAAGGCGTTGTCGCGGATCATGAACTCGTAGCGGCCGTCGCCGTTCACGTCGGTTGCGAGCAGCGGCTCGCCGTCGAACTCGCCGAGCGCGACCGTGGTCCAGTTCGAGCCGTCGGGACTTGCCGTGACGACGCTCGTGTCGGAGCAGCAATGCGCCCCGCCGGTGTAGAACGACACCACTACTTCGGGATAGGGATTGCTTCCGTCGATCTCGGCGATCTGCACGCTGACCGGGGGATCGGCGAAGCCTGAACCCTCGCCTTCGAGCTTGGCGACTTCCTTGTCGCCGGCAAACACGGTGACGACCGGCGCGCGCGTCACCTCGCCGTCCTCGCCCTCGCCACCCTCGCCCTCGCCGTCCTCGCTCTTTTCTTCCGTGTAGCTCAGCACGGCCTTGATCGGCCCTTGTGCGATCTCCTGGGGCGCGGGCGCCGTGTCCTCATTGCCATTTCCGGCCTCGATCTTCGGTGCGCTGTCGCTGGTTGCGATATCGGGCGCCGCGCGATACTTCGCATCCGCCTGCTTGACGGCCTCGGCGAGGGTCGGGGCCGTGTTGGCGCCACCTTGTGTCGCGATGATGAAGGCCGCAAAGAGACAGAGGCGGGAAAGAATCGGACCCAAGGGGAAGCTCGCGGACAGGACAATGAAACTCGCGCTTTCGGCGCGCGTTGGCTATTCTAGCCGGGAGACCGGGGACGTCCTACATTAACCTTTGACGCGGCGAGCGGCCTGTGATGGTTGGGGGGCTTAAGGCAGTCGGGATTGGCTATGAACGAAGTCAGCAAGAGGATTGAACCCGTCGCCGCCCCCGCGGTCGTCGTCACCGGCGCGACGCAAGGGGTCGGCAGGGCGCTAGCCGAAGAGTTCGCCCGCGCCGGTCACACACTTCTTCTTGTCGCGCGCGACGAGACGGCGCTCGCCGCGACCGCGAAGGCGCTCTCAAAGACGCACAATGTCGAGGTGAAATTCGTCGCGGCCGATCTCGCCACGGTCGAGGGCTGCGATGCCGTCGAGGACGCGCTCGCGCGCCGCTTCCTCTACGCCGACATTCTCGTCAACAACGCCGCGATCATGACGGCCGGCTTCTTCCAGGACCAGGACCCGGCGACGCTGCGGCAGATCGTCGATCTCGATGTTCGCGCGGTGGTCGATCTCGTGCGCCGCTTTCTTCCCGGCATGATCGCCCGGCGTCGCGGCGGGATTCTCAACGTCGCCTCGGTCGAAGGCTTCATGCCGGTGCCCTATCAGGCAACCTACGCCGCAAGCAAAGCCTTCATGCTCTCGCTCACCCGCGCGCTCGCCTACGAGACGATGGGGACGGGCGTGCGCGTCGCCTCGCTCGCCCCGGGCGCGGTCGCGACCGCAATGCACGCCAAGGCGGGCGCCGAGTATTCGCGCTACGTGCAGCTCTTCCCGGTGAAGGGCGCCGAGGAGATCGCCCGCGTCGGCTACCGCAGGTTCATGCGCGGGCGGAAGACCATCGTCATCGGCTGGTTCAATCGTATCGGCCTCTTCCTGCGGCGCTTCACCCCGGATTTTCTCATCGTACCGCTGATGGGGTGGTTCTTCCGGGTGCGCGACGCCGCCGGCAATCTGCAATTGCCGCGCGCTCTCGCCGAGCGAAAGAGCGCGACCGCCCGCGCGCGCAAGCAAGCCGCTTCAAACGACGACCCGAGCCTCGCCGCTTAATAAATCTCTGGAGGATGGTGGAGCCGACCGGGATCGAACCGGTGACCTCAGCAGTGCGATTGCTGCGCTCTCCCAACTGAGCTACGGCCCCATCGGTCGGGGCATTTAGGGATCGGCCCAAAGCCCTGTCAAGCGAGCCGAGGCTTGCCCAGGCCGCCGCCTCTCCGCTACATGATCCTAGCCAAAATCGACGGAGGTCATTGATGGTCCCCCTGATCGGATTTCTCGTTCTTGTCATCGACCTCTATATCTGGGTGGTCATCATCGGCGCCATCTTGAGCTGGCTCATCGCCTTCAACGTGCTCAACACCCACAACCGCTTCGTCTATCAGATCGCCGACATGCTCTACCGGGTGACCGAGCCCGCGCTGCGTCCGATCAGGAGGGTGATCCCCAATCTCGGCGGCATCGACATCTCGCCGGTCATTCTGATCTTGTTCCTGATCTTCATTCGCGATGTCGTGCTGGTCGGCTGGCTGCTCCCTGCGGTCACGCCCGCCGCCGAGCTTTGAGCCCGGCGCACCGGCTGCAAGCCCAAGCGACCAAATCCGGCGTCGTGCTCAAAGTGCGGCTGACGCCGAAATCCTCGCGCGACGCGATCGATGGCCTCGCCGATTTCGGCGGCGAGACGGTGGTGAAGGCGCGGGTGCGGGCGGTGCCGGAAGGCGGCCGCGCCAACGCGGCGCTCACGAAGCTGATCGCCGACTGGCTCGAGCTTCCATCATCGCGCGTCTCGGTCGCGCAAGGGAAGAAGTCGCGCCTGAAGCATGTCGCCATTGAGGGCGACGCAAGCGAACTTGTCCGCCTGATCGAATCCCGCCTCGCCGCGTTAGCGCGGTAGAGCCGCCGCGATCTCGGCCACGATGGCGTCGGCCGCTTTGCGCGGATCGGCCTCGCGGGTGATGGGACGTCCGACCACGAGATAGTCGGCGCCGGCCATGATCGCTTGCCCGGGCGTCACCGCGCGGGCCTGGTCCTGCGCCTCGCTCCCCGAGGGCCGCACCCCCGGCGTCACGATCAGGAAATCGCGCCCCGCCGCGCGGCGGATCTCGGCCGCCTCCCGCCCCGAAGCGATCACCCCGTCGAGGCCCGCGCTCTTCGCGAGCGCGGCCCGGTGCAGCACGACCTCAGGCAAGGGATGGTCGATGCCCTGCTCGATCAAATCCGCGGCCGCAAGATTGGTGAGCACGGTGACGCCGAGAAGCTTGAGAGCGCTGTCGCCCCGCCCGCGCACCGCCGCTTCGAGAGTCTTGGTATCGAGCGCATGGACCGTCAGGAACGCGACCCCCGCGCGCGCGATCGCCGCGGTCGCCCGCTCCACCGTCGCCTCGATGTCGGAGAGCTTGGCGTCGATAAAGACCGGCCGCCCCTTTCGCGCAAGCTCCTCGCCAAGCGCGAATCCGCCGGCGAACAGAAGCTCGAGCCCGATCTTGTAGACGCCGACGCCGTCGCCGAGCGTCTCGATCAGAGATCGCGCCTCTGCGACGCCCGGCACATCGAGCGCGACGATCAGCCGGTCTTTGGCCTCCATCACGACATGAACTTCCTTGCGGCGACGGCGAGCGCCTCGACCACCTTCTTGCACAGGGTCTGCTGCGCCTTGTCCTTGAGGCTGCCGTCGCCCTCGAAAGCGTCCATCGCGCGCGGCACCGCGATCTGCTGCGGAATGACGCTGGCGCCGAGCCCGATTTCGAGGATCTGGCGAAGATGCAGCAGGCTGCGCATGGCGCCGTAATAGCCGGGCGAGGCGCCCGAGACGGCGAACACGCGCGAGCGGAACACGTCGGGCTCATCGTCCTTGACCCGGCTCACCCAATCGAGCGTGTTCTTGAGCAGCGGCGCGACCGAGGAGTTGTACTCGGGGCTCGCGATGAAGACGCCCTGATACTCTGCAAGCAGCGCCTTGAACGCGCGCGCCCGCTCCGGCACGCCCTCTTTTGCTTCCAGGTCGCCGTTATAGAACGGCATCGGATAGTCCTTCAGCTCCACGAGCACCGCCTCGAGCCCGTTGGCGGAGGCGATGTGATGGGCAAGCGCGGCGAGTTTCCGGTTGAACGAGCCTTCGCGCGTGCTGCCGGCGAAGAAGAGGAATCGCATCGAAGGCTCACCTGCGGTGTTGGCTCCGCCCGGCACTCTACGTGAAGGATGGAGCTAGAGGGTAGCCTACTACTCGCGGATGCCTTCGAAGAAATCCTTAACGCGGGCGAAGAACCCGGTCGATGCCGGGCTCGTGCTTGCGCTCGATGCCTCCTCGAACGACTTCAGGAGGTCGCGCTGCTTGCGCGACAGGTTCTTCGGCGTCTCGACCTCGACCTGGATATAGAGATCGCCCTGCTGCCGCGAGCGCAGCACCGGCATGCCCTTGTCCTTGAGGCGGAACTGCTTGCCGCTTTCGGTTCCTTCCGGGATTTTCACCCGCGTCCTGCCGCCGTCGATGGTCGGCACTTCGATCTGGCCGCCGAGCGCTGCCGTCGTCATGGCGATCGGCACGCGGCAGAAGAGATCGGCGCCGTCGCGCTGGAAGAATTCATGCGGCTTGATCGAGAGGAAGATGTAGAGGTCGCCGGGCGGTCCGCCGCGCAAGCCCGCTTCGCCTTCGCCCGCGAGCCTGATGCGCGTCCCGTCCTCCACGCCTGCCGGGATGGTGACCGAGAGCGTCCGCTCGCGGGTGACGCGGCCCGTGCCGGTGCATGACGGGCAGGGCGTCTCGATGGTCTGACCGCGGCCCCCGCATGTGGGGCAAGTGCGCTCGATGGTGAAGAAGCCTTGGCTCGCGCGCACTTTGCCGACGCCGCCGCAAGCGCGGCACGTGGTGGGCGAAGTGCCGGCCTTGGCGCCGCCGCCCGAGCAGCTCTCGCAGGTGACGCTGGTCGGCACGCGGATTTGCGCGGTCTTGCCCTGATAGGCTTCGCCGAGCGTGATCTCCATGTTGTAGCGGAGATCGGAGCCGCGCTCGCGGCCCGAACGCTGGCGCGGGCGCCGCTGGCCCATGAACTCGCCGAACAGATCGTCGAACATCGCCGACATCGATGCCGAGAAATCGGCGCCGAAGCCGTGCGCGCCGCCGCCGCCGAGGCCCGGCTCGAAGGCGGCATGACCGAAGCGGTCGTAGGCGGCCCGGCGCTGCGGATCTTTCAGCGCCTCGTAGGCCTCGTTGACTTCCTTGAAGCGTCTTTCGGCGTGGGGGTCGCCGTTACAGCGGTCGGGATGACATTCTTTGGCCATACGGCGAAAGGCGGCTTTGATCTCGCTGTCGCGAGAGCCGCGTGTCACGCCGAGAACGTCGTAGTAGCACCGTTTAGCCATCGCCCCTCCGGCTCGGCGCCCGTCCCGCCGCCTGCGCCTAAGCCTCTTCTGTTGGGCCGCAGGCGCGGGCCGAACCGGCCCGGCGCCCTTGCCATGTCATTGCGTCAGGCCGACTTCTTGCTGTCGTCGTCCTTGACTTCTTCGAAATCGACATCGACCACCTTGTCGTCGGGACTGGCGCCGGCTGTGTCCGACGGTCCGCCCTGTGCCTGAGTGCCCTGACTCGCCTGATACATGGCCTCGCCAAGCTTCATCGAGGCCTGCGCCAGCGCGTCGACCTTCTGCTTGATCGCGTCCTTGTCCTCGCCCTGGAGCGCCGTCTTGAGGTCAGCCGCCGCGGCCTCGACCGCGGCCTTGTCTCCGGCCGCGACCTTGTCGCCGAAATCCTTCAGCATCCGTTCGGTCGAATGGATCAGCGCCTCGCCCTGATTGCGCGCTTCGACCAGTTCGCGGCGCTTCTTGTCCTCCTCGGCGTGGCTCTCGGCTTCCTTCACCATGCGATTGATGTCGGCATCGGTGAGGCCGCCCGAGGCCTGGATGCGGATCGACTGCTCCTTGCCGGTCGCCTTGTCGCTCGCCGAGACGTTGACGATGCCGTTGGCGTCGATGTCGAAGGTCACTTCGATCTGCGGCACGCCGCGCGGCGCCGGTGGAATGCCGACAAGGTCGAACTGCCCGAGCAGCTTGTTGTCGGCCGCCATCTCGCGCTCGCCCTGGAACACGCGGATGGTGACCGCGTTCTGATTGTCCTCGGCGGTGGAGAAGACCTGGCTCTTCTTGGTCGGGATGGTCGTGTTGCGATCGATGAGCCGGGTGAACACCCCTCCCAAGGTCTCGATGCCGAGCGAGAGCGGGGTGACGTCGAGCAGGAGCACGTCCTTCACGTCGCCTTGCAGCACGCCGGCCTGAATGGCGGCGCCAATGGCCACCACCTCGTCCGGGTTCACGCCCTTATGCGGCTCGCGGCCGAAGAAATTCTTCACCGTCTCGACCACCTTCGGCATGCGGGTCATGCCGCCGACGAGCACCACTTCCTCGACCTCGGCGGGCTTCAGCCCGGCATCTTTCAGAGCGTTCTGGCACGGGCCGATCGTCTTCTGGATGAGGTCGTCCACCAAGCTTTCGAGCTTTGCCCGCGTGAGCTTCATGGTGAGATGCTTCGGGCCGGACTTGTCGGCGGTGATGAAGGGCAGGTTGATCTCGGTCTGCGTGGTCGAGGACAGCTCGATCTTCGCCTTCTCCGCCGCCTCTTTCAGGCGCTGGAGCGCGAGCTTGTCGCCGCGGAGATCGATGCCCGACTCTTTCTTGAATTCGTTGGCGAGATAATCGACCACGCGCATGTCGAAATCCTCGCCGCCGAGGAAGGTGTCGCCGTTGGTCGACTTCACCTCGAACACGCCGTCGCCGATTTCGAGAATTGAAATGTCGAACGTGCCGCCGCCGAGATCGTAGACGGCGATGGTCTTGCCCTCTTTCTTCTCGAGCCCGTATGCGAGGGCGGCCGCGGTCGGCTCGTTGATGATGCGCAACACTTCGAGCCCGGCGATCTTGCCGGCGTCCTTGGTCGCCTGGCGCTGGGCGTCGTTAAAGTAGGCGGGAACGGTGATGACCGCCTGCTCGACCTTCTGGCCGAGATAGGTTTCGGCGGTCTCCTTCATCTTCTGCAGGATGAAGGCGGAGATTTGCGAGGGCGAATATTGCTTGCCGTGCGACTCGACCCAGGCGTCGCCGTTGCTTGCTTTGACGATCTTGTAGGGGACGAGCTTCTTGTCCTTCTCGACCATTGGGTCGTCCCAACGGCGGCCGATCAGGCGCTTGATGGCGAAGAAGGTGTTTTCGGGATTGGTGACGGCCTGGCGCTTGGCCGGAAGTCCTACGATGATTTCCCCGTCATCGGTGAAGGCCACCATCGACGGTGTGGTGCGCATGCCCTCGGCGTTCTCGATGACCTTTGGATTTTTCCCCTCCATCACGGCGACGCAGGAATTGGTCGTGCCGAGATCGATACCGATCACTTTCGCCATTACAAACCTCTCTTTCTGGCAGACCGCGCGGGCCCAAGAACGGCACCCGCCATTTCAGCGCGAAGCATGGCATCGGTCCCCAACAAACGGCGTTGCCGCCGACTCACAAGTGGCGGCGTCCCGCGGTATATAGGTGGCAACCCTATGGCCCGCAAGGAGAAGCGGGCGATGGGAGCGCGCATCACGCCACCCGCTTCCAAGCGCCGATGAGGATCGGGGTGAGGCAATAATAACGCCCGTCGGCCGCGGCCTCGGTCATGTCCCGCTTGAACGCCTCGGCCCTTACTGGGTCGGAGCGGCAAATATTTCGCTTCAGCCGAGGTGCCGTCGGGGAGGCCGAGCCCCGCGCCTTCGAATTGCGCAGGGAGTTGCCGCCCGGCGCGCAAATTGCGGCCATGGCCCCGAAACACGCCCTCGAACAGGCGATTGAACTCGGTCATGGCGGGGCAGAGCGGCTCGACCGCGATCGCGCCGAAATCGAACTCCTGCGCCGCCACCACCCCGCCGGGCTTGGTCCAATAGAGCATGCGTTCCAGCACCGCGACCGGCTCCGGCATGTGCATGAGGAAGAGCCGGCAATAGGTGAGGTCGAAAGGCGCGCCGGGCACCGTTTCGATCGCCAGCGCATCGGCCGCGATGATGTCGAAATTGGCGCCCCCTTGCGCGCGGAGATCGGCGAGCGCCTGGGCGCCGAGCGCGCCGTCGATCTCGATGCCGGTGACGCGGCCCGTTTGCCCCACCCGGTCGGCCATCAGCCGCATCACCGCGCCCGGGCCTGCGCCGACATCGAGGCAGCTCATGCCGGGTCGAAGGCCGACGCGGTCGAGCAGCGCTCCGGTCGCGCTTTCCCACAGCAGCGCCTGGTCGCGCAAACGACGGTACTCGGTGTCGTCCCTGGCGTGCACGTAACCGTCGGGGTTCCGTCTTTGCGCCGCTTCCGCCACCGGGCTCGTCTCCTCTTTTTCTATGTCTTCGCTATATGAGACCCTAGGACAGGCTTGGGATCAGACAAAGGCAGCAATGGACTTTTTTCCGCAAGTGCTGGGCCGGGAGGGCCAAATCGCGCTCCTCGCCGCGATCGGCGAAGTCATTGCCGAGGCGCCGCTTTTCACCCCGACCATGCCGCGCTCGGGCAAGCCGATGTCGGTGCGCATGACGAATTGCGGGCCGCTCGGCTGGGTGACCGACAAGGAGCGCGGCTATCGCTACCAGGCGACCCATCCCGAGACCGGGAAGGCGTGGCCGCCGATCCCGGCCGCACTCCTGAAACTCTGGCGCGAGCTCGCGCGCTATCCGGCGCCGCCCGAAGCCTGCCTCGTCAATTACTATGCGGGGAGCGCCAAGATGGGGTTGCACCAGGACAAGGACGAAGAGGATTTCGCCGCTCCGGTTCTTTCCGTGTCGCTCGGCGATACCGGGGTCTTTCGCGTCGGCGGACGCTCGCGCAAAGACCCGACGCGTGCCTTCGAATTGAAATCGGGCGATGTGGTCGTGCTCGGCGGCGGCGACCGGCTCGCCTTTCACGGCATCGACCGCATCCTTGCCGGCACGTCCGATCTCATTCCCGAAGGCGGGCGCATCAACCTCACGCTGCGGCGCGTGACGAAGCCTGCTTGAACAATGGGCGAGGCGTCAGTCGCCTCCCCACTCGCCTTCCGGGAAATCGTCATTGGCGGCTTTGGGCGTAGGCCCCTTCCCCGCTTGCGGCTTCGCTTGCTTTGCCCCGCCTTTCGCCACGGCGACGAGCGCGGGCCGGAGGCAGCGGTCGCCGATCGCGTAGCCCGCCTGCATGACATCGACCACGGTGCCTTCGGGCACGCCCGGGTCCTGCACCTCGTACATGGCCTGGTGGAAGTTCGGATCGAAGCGCGCGCCCTTCGGATCGAGGCGGGTGACGCCGTGACGCTCGAGCACATTCAAGAGCTCGCGCTCTGTGAGCTCGACGCCTTCGAGAAAACTCTTGAGCGCGGGGTCTTGCGCCGCGGCATCCTGCGGTACGTGCTCGATGGTTCGCTTGAGGTTGTCGCCGACCGTCAGCACGTCGCGCGCGAAGTTCGAGATGGCATAGCGGGCGGTGTCGGCTTTCTCACGCTCGGTGCGGCGCCGCAAATTCTCCATATCGGCCATGGTGCGGAGCAGCCGGTCGCGCATCTCGGCATTCTCGCCAAGGAGCGCGTCGAGATCGGCCCCGAGCTGAAGGCTCGGATCGGGACCTTGGGTTGCGGGCGCGGCGTTTTCGGGATCGGCGGCTTTCGCCTGATCCTCGTCGGTCTCGCGCGGATCGGTCTTGTCGTTGGGCATGGCAAGCCGGCGGATTGCGAATATCACAGAGGAATGAACGGGATATCAACCGTCAGGCGGGAAAAATCAAGGGACAAGGCGCCCCACGAGCTTCGCCGTATAGTCCACCATCGGGATGATGCGCGCGTAGTTGAGCCGCGTCGGGCCGATCACGCCGAGAACGCCGACGATCTTTTGCTCGGTATCTTCGAACGGCGAGACGATCAGCGCCGAGCCGGAAAGCGAGAATAGCTTGTTCTCCGAGCCGATAAAGATGCGGACCCCTTCGGCCCCCTCGGCGAGGCCCAGCAGCTGGATCAGATCGGTCTTGGTGTCGAGGTCCTCGAACAGGAGGCGCACGCGCTCCAGATCCTCCATCACCCGCACATCCTCCAGGAGATGCGAGCGTCCGCACACGATGAGGCTCTTGCGCTCATCGCCGTCGCCCGACCAGGTAGCGAGCCCCGCGGTGACGATGCTCGCCGTGAGCGCGTCGAGTTGCGCGCGCCGCTCCTCGATCTCCCGCTCGATGCGTGCCCGCGCCTCGGCCAGGGTCAGCCCGCCGATGCGCGCGTTGAGGTAGTTCGTCGCTTCCCTCAGCGATGACAGCGGCAGGCCGTCTGGCAGCGCGACGATGCGGTTCTCGACGTCGCCTTCCTCGCCCACGAGCACGGCAAGCGCGCGGCCCTCGCCGAGACTGACGAACTCGACCTGCTTCAACCGCTTGCTCTGCTTGTCGACCAGAACGACGCCGGCGCAGCGCGACAGCCCCGACAGCATCTCGCCCGCCTCGCCGAGCAGCTCCTCGATCGCGCGCCTCCGCCCGCTTCCGGCGATGCGGCTTTCGATCTGATTCCGCTCCTCGAGGCTGATGTCGCCGACTTCGAGCAGCCCGTCGATGAAGAGACGCAAGCCGGTTTGCGTCGGCAGCCGCCCCGCGCTCGTATGCGGCGCATAGATGAGGCCGAGACTTTCGAGGTCCGACATGACGTTGCGCACCGAGGCGGGCGACAGCGTCATGGGGAGCGCGCGGCTCAGATTGCGCGAACCGACCGGCTCGCCGGTCGTGAGATAGGTCTCGACGATCCGCTTGAAGATTTCGCGCGAACGCTCGTTGAGCCGGCGGAGCGAAGCGGCGGCCTCGGCGGCCGCTTTTGCTTCGGCAGGGTCGGTATGGCGCATCCCGGGAATCTAAGGACCGCGCGTAAGCGCGTCAAACCGGAACCCTTGGGCTTGTTGCGTGGGAGTTAAGGCCCGCGTGCCACCGAACGGCAGACTAGTTGAGCGGCATGAGGTCGGAGGCGAGCGGAGCCACGAGCTTGCCGGCGGTGCCGAAATATTCGGCGTAAGGCGAGCGGATCGCTTCGACGGGAAGAATAATGAGCACGTCGACCGTGCCGAATTGTCGGTCGATCACCGCCCCATCGCCGATATAGCAGCCGGCGCGGAGGTAGCCCTTTATCAGCGGCGGCAACGCCTTGAGCGCGCTCCGGGCCGAGATCGCCTCTCCCGGCATCATGTTCATGTCGACGCGCAAATGCTCATGCGCCCGGACGCGCCACTCCTGGGGCGCGAGCGCGGTGTGATAGAGGAAGCTCAAGGCTTCGGCATGCGCGCTCGGATCGGTGCCCGCGAAACTCGCGCAGCCGATCATGACGTCGATGCCGTGCTCGCGCACATAGGCGCAGATGCCCTGCCACAGAAGCTCGATGGTGCGGCGGTTGCGGTAGGGCTTGAGCACGCAGGAGCGCCCGAGCTCCATGAAACTCACATCGGGCGACTTGGCCGCGATCAGCGGCGCGAGGTCGTATTCGCCTTGGGTGTAGAAGCCGTCGGAGAGGTCCGCCACGTCCTGGCGCAGCACGCGGTAGGTGCCCACCACCTTGGAGCGGCGCCAGCGGCCTTTGCCTTCTTCGCCGCGGTCGATCACGAGAAGATGGTCGAAGACCGCATCGTAAGCGTCCTCGTCGCGCCGCGACAGGATGGCGAGCGCGTTCGGCGTGGCCGACATCTCTTCATAGAAGACTTTGTAGCGGAGCCGCTGCGCGCGCCGGATCTCGCTCTTCTTGCGCGCGAGCCGGACTTCGAGCGAACCGATCCGGCCATAGACCTTGGCCGGCTGGAAGCGCTGGCCGAAATTGCCGACGGCGAAGCGGCGCCGCACCTTCAACGGCCGCATCGGCCTGAACGGCAATCCTGGGAACATGGCGCCGCGCAATCCGCGCGTAACGGCGCCTCGACCTGACTTCGTCGGCATCAGTAGCTCAACGGCCTCCTGCTGAGCGTAGCACTCCGAGCGTTGCCGCGGGCGACTGATAACTCCCTCCCCGGCGAAGCGGCCTGATTCGGCCACAATAGGAGCCAGTTAGCAAACCAATTCGAATTCTGTGTGACAGGCCGGGGAACGGCCGATTCCGCCCTTTTTTGGCCCTCGGCGCCGGGCGTTGAGCGCGAAGAGGCGCCACCAAGCTCTGCGCATCGCTGCGCGCGGCCGGCGGCGCCCGCATTGTGCACAGGTACTAGAAGGCCATGCTCGCGTTGGCCCACAGCGTGCCGTTGCGCTCGAGCTGATAGCCGTTCGGGTCGTCCATCACCGGCTGGAGCCACTCGGCCGAAAGACGTAAGCCTCTCAACGCGCCGTTCGGCACAACGGTGTTTACGCCAAAGCCGATGTCCCAGAAGCGGCCGCCATAATTGGCCTGGAGATCGGGCGGGCTCGAATGACTATGCGCGCCGTTGTAGTGGCCCTCGATCGGAGCCTGCTCGGTGTAAAGGCCGCGCACCGAGGCCGAGATCCAGTTCGCAAAGCGATAGCTGCCCCACGCCGTGCCCTGGAACACGTCGCCGAGCCGGTAGCCTGAATCGTTTTTGTTCTCGAGCCTGACCACGCCGAGCAGCTGTGCGCCCCAGGCCAAATGGTTGGCACGGCCGGTATAGGTGAGGCTGGGCACGAAGTCCCATGTCCCCGAGCCCGGCTGCATGCCGTAATGGGTGAAGACGCCGTCCACCTTCCTGTCCACCGAACCGGTCGGCGCGCTGAACATCGGGTTGATCTGGAGATGATAGCCGGGACCGTCGGCAAGCCTGAGTTCGGGGCCGAAGATGGTATCGCCCCAGCCTTCGGTGCTGTGCGAGTGCGCGCCCGTGTGCGCGCCGTGGCCCATATCCATGCCCATGCCGTGGTCGTCATGCGGGACGCTCGGGGTTCCCTTGAGCGGGACCATGGTCATCTCGTGGCTCATCCACATCGGCATGACCATCAGCGTCATCCAATCGGTTGGCGCGTACATGATGTCGAGCATGTACATGTTCATGGTCATCTCGCTCGGCTTCATCGCGCAGCTATGGCCCGGGCAGCCATTGTCGATCACCTCCTGATCGTTGGCCTGTTTGGTGCCGTGCAGCATGTCGCCGTCGGCGAAGCTGCCGGCATAGCGGAAGCCGACCATGACTTCGCCCTTCTTGTGCATGTGGTCGAAATTGACGCCGGCCGGCGCGTGCTGATCGGCGAGCAGTGGCTTGCCGTTCAACGGATCGGCGCGAGATGCCGATGCCGCGAGCATGGCAATTGCGGCAAGACATAGCGCGAGCGCGGGGCTGGCCCGACGCTCCGTTCTGATACATGACATTTTGATCCCCCATTGGCGCGGAGCCGGTCGTGGCCGGGCGCCTTGTCCGAAGCGAATTGAGTGTGCCGCACCTACGGCGCGCCCTTCGAAGGGGCGCTCGAGTGAACGGCGATGTCGGGAGTCGCTTTAGGCGAGCGGCGGAGCGCGCGGCTGCGCGGCTGACGCTTCAGCCGATCGCAGCCTGAGCCCAAGCACGCGAGGCGGCTTGGCAGGGACTTCGACCGAGGTGGGCAACGGCACGCGAAGCGCGATGGGAATAATGCCGCCGCCACCGCCGCATGCCGCGCGACACGACATCGAGCAGCATTGACACTCGGTGCTCTTGTGGCGCTGGCCGGGGACCGACCGGTCAGTGACCGCGCCCCTCGCGGTGCACATAACGATGCTTCCGCCGCTCGCAAGCTGTGCGGCGTAGGCGCCGGACGACACGGAGAGGATGACGGCCTGGAACAGGAGCGCCCAGGCCACGACGAGCCCGATGCAGTCTTGATCTCTGCGCAGCCACCCCATGATTGAAATGTTAGCCAGCCGCCGGAATCCTGTCAAAGCAGCGCAACACCGCGCGGCTTAGAACTTGGCGGTGACGGCGATATCGAAAGACTCGCCCTCGAACGTGTTCTCGGCGTCGAACTCCTTGTAGTACTTGGCGATGAAGGTGAGCGGGTCCTTGGGATCGCCGAGCGTATAGCTCACGAGCGGGCCGATGCCGTTGACGCGCGATTCGAACGCGCCAAGACGCGCGCCGGCGCCGGTATCGGGCGTGGTTTGGATCATGGCGTAGCCGGTGACGCCGACGCTCCAGCGGCCGAGATTCTTGGTGATGTTGCCTTCGAGATTGAGGATCTCGCCGGAATCGTAGTCGGTCGCTTCGTTCTCGAAATTGAACACGTAGATTGCCGAGCCGTTCAACTGCCAGCCGGTCTTGGGGTCGAAATAGGTGGCGGCCACCCGCGGCATGATCGCCCAGTGGTTCAAGCCGGTATTGGCGAGCTGCTTCGTACTGTAATCGCCGGTCGGCGCCAGAGCGAAGGTGGCGAAGTTCCAATGAAAGTTGCCGGCATGCCAGCCGAGCAACACCGGAATGATGCCGGTATCGCCCGGCGCGAGATTGGTTTCGCCGGTCTCGAAGTTGAACGGACCGAAGGTCCGGCCAAGCGGGCCGGTGATTTGCGGAAGTCCGATCCCGACATTGACATCCACCGCCATCATGGCCGGAACGACGCCGAAGGCGTAAGTGCCTCCGAGAATCTTCCATGGCGTTACGTAGGTGAGCGTGGCGATCGTCGCGGTCAGTTCCTGCTCGACGCCGAGCTGCCGAAACCGTTGAACACGGTGCGCTCGGCGCTCGCCTCGTAGTGATAGGCGTCGGTGCGGAAATAGAGGCCGGGCGCGGCCGGCAGGATTCCGGCGTAGATGTCGGTGAAGCCTTTGATCCACGGATCGGCGCCGAACTCGGCAGCTCGCGCGGAAGAGGGAACGGAGATGCCGAGCGCAAGCAATGCGAGTGCTGCGAGCGAAATCCCCGGCAGCCGGGCACGGGCCGGCCTCGAACGCAAAGGGTCGATCCCTATACGCATCTTTCGGACCCTCTTCGCGCGTATTTGGCCCAACCCTTAGACGTACCGTCAACGCTCGCCGTTCCACACGAGCGCGGATATCGATCGGGGCGTGGCCGATAGGACACACAGTGCGACGGACGGCACGGGGGGGCCTGGGCCTCG
>Ga0081455_10003787_pt1 | contig 17259 bp, 16 predicted proteins | sample TabmetS3T2R1_FD_70207 | JGI IMG/M metagenome (GOLD analysis project Ga0081455, IMG submission 70207) | Tabebuia heterophylla rhizosphere microbial communities from the University of Puerto Rico - S3T2R1 | ecosystem: Host-associated > Plants > Roots > Rhizosphere ...
ATGCAGGCCGCCGAATTCGACGCGCTCTACGCCCGCCTGCGTGGAACCTACGCGTGGGGGCCGGACGACCGGCGCGGCGCGCTGAACCACATCACACCGGCGAACGTTCTCGCGGCCGTCGGCGAGGTACGGTTCGGGCGAACGACGACGCTCGCCGCCACGGTCGAAACCCACGTGACGGCCGACGACCCGGATCCGTGCGTCCACACGATGACGAGCCCGGCCGGCCGTCCCGTCGACCGCACCGGGCTCGCGTTCGCGATGGACCGCCTCGCCCTGAACGTGCACGGCAACGCCGACACGCACATCGACGCCCTGTGCCACGTGATCTATGCAGCCACCCTGTACAACGGCGTGCCCGCCGACAGCGTCACCGCGGCGGGCGCCACCCAGCTGTCCATCGACGTGGCCCGTGACGGCATCGTCGGACGCGGTGTGCTGCTGGACATTCCGCGGCTGCGCGGGCGTCAATGGCTCGAGCCGGGCGAACAGGTGACCGCCGACGATCTCGTGCGCGCCGAGGACGCCCAGCAAGTGCGCGTCGGCGCCGGCGATCTGCTCTTCGTCCGCGTCGGGCACCGCCGGCGGCGCGCCGAGCTCGGACCGTGGGATGTGGCCAACCATCGGGCCGGCCTGCACCCCGAAGCCGTCGAGTTCGTCGCCGAGCGACGCGTGGCGGTACTGGGCAGCGACGGCAACAACGACACCGCCCCGAGTGCCGTGGCGAGCGTCGACTTTCCGGTGCACGTCCTTGCCGTGAACGCGCTCGGCGTCCACCTGCTCGACTACCTCCAGCTCGACGGCTTGGCGTCCCTGTGCGAGGACGCCGGGCGCTGGGCGTTTCTGTGCGTGATCGCGCCGCTGCGGCTCGCCAGTGGCACCGGGTCGCCCGTCAATCCGATCGCGATCCTGTGACGGCCGAGGCCCTACCGGCCTCGCGACCATCTATTGGGTGCGACTGAACCGGGCTACGGTGATCGTTCCGAACACCGCCAGGATGCCCGCGCACCAAGCGAGCGTGAGCAGCACCCAGTACGAGGTGGTGTGGCCGATCCCGGCCGCGTCGGTGCCGCCGAGCGTGAGGCTGCGCACCGCGTTGATCATGACCGTCATCGGTTGGTTGGCCGCGAACGCCTGCATCCAGCCGGGCATGGACTCGATCGGCACGAAGGCACCGGACACGAACGCGAGCGGAACCACGATCAGCGTCGAGAGCGCTTGCGCGGCCTGGGCGTTGCCGGAGCTGAGCCCGAGGCTGATGAACAGCCAGCTGAACGCGTAGATGATGGCCAGCATGAGCGCGAAGCCGGCGACCACGGCCGCGATGTCGGCATGGGTCCGGAACCCGACCGCGAAGCCGAGCAGTGCCGTGACCGCGAGGCCCCAGACGTTGAGGGCCGTGTCGGCGAACGCGCGGCCGGCCATGACCGCCGACCGCGGCAGCGGCAGCGAACGCAGCCGGTCGTAGACACCGGACGTCGCGTCCTCGGCCACGCCGGCCGGGATGTTCATCCCGTTCCACAGGGCGGTCTGGGCCAGGAAGCCGGGCACGAGGAAGTCGACGTAGCTGACCGAACCGCCGGTGTCGATGGCGCCGCCGAAGATGTACCGGAAGATCAACAGGAACAGCCCGGCCATGACGGGCGGCATGACCAGCAGCTGCGGCGTGCGGACGAACTGCAGAAGAGTTCGCCGAGCCGTCTGGGTGGTGGTGACGAGGTAGCCGGCGCCGGCGTCCGAGGGCGAGGACGAGGCGGGCGCCGGCGTGCTGCGGTTGGTCGTCGAGGTGAGCGTGGTCATGAGATCTCCAGTGGTCAGACGGCGTCGACGGAATCAGACGGGCGGCCGGTCAGGGTCAGGAACACCTCGTCGAGGGACGGGCGGCGCAGCCCGATGTCCTCGACGGCGATCTGGCGCTCGGCGAGCAGGCGTACGACGGTGGCCAGCTGATCCGCGCCGCTATCGGCGCCGGCGGTGGCGGTCGAGGTGTCGAGGTCGACCGTCGGGGCCTCGGCCGCCACCGACCGCAGGATCTCCTCGACCGCCGGAAGGTCCCCGGCCGCGCGAGCGCGCACCGCGAGCACGTCTCGCCCGGCCATGGTCTTCAGCTGATCCGGCGTGCCCGCCGCGATCACGTGGCCGTGGTCGACAATGACGATGTGGCGGGCGAGCTGATCGGCTTCCTCGAGGTACTGCGTGGTGAGCAGGACATCGGTCCCGTCGGCCACGAGGTCTCGAATCGATCCCCACAGCTCCATCCGGCTGCGCGGGTCCAGACCGGTGGTCGGCTCGTCGAGCAGAAGGAGCTTGGGCCGGCCGACCAGGCTCGCGCCGAGGTCGAGCCGCCGGCGCATGCCGCCCGAGTACGTCCGCACCAGGCGGTCGGCCGCGTCGGTGAGGTCCAGCGTCTCCAGGACGGCACCCGCGGCCGCCTTCGCGCTGCGGCGGTCGAGGCCGAACAGGCGCCCGACGAACTCCAGGTTCTCGCGTGCGGTCATGGCCGGCTCGACCGAGGCCGACTGGCCGGCCAACCCGATGAGCCGGCGCACCCGACGCGGCTCGGCCAGGGCGTCGACGCCCGCGACCCGCAGGTCACCGCTGTCCGGGCGCAGCAGCGTCGCCACCGCGCTGATGAACGTCGTCTTGCCCGCCCCGTTCGGCCCGAGCAACGCCGTGACCTGACCCGGTTCGGCGACCAGATCCAGTCCGGTGAGGGCCTCGACGTCGCCGAAACGTTTGGTGAGGCCTCGTGCCTCGACAACCGGGGTCATCGCTGGTTCTCCTCTGCTCGTCACGTTCGCCGCGTCTGCGGGTTCATATCTATGAGCCCCGGTGGCAGGAGAGTGTGACGAGTGGAAGAGACCGACTGGCTGGCGCACCGTTTCGAGCAGCACCGGCTCCGGCTGCGCGCCGTGGCCTACCGGATGCTGGGTTCGCTGGCCGAAGCCGACGACGCCGTCCAGGACGCCTGGCTGCGACTGAGCCGCTCCGAGGCCGACCAGATCGACAACCTCGGCGGATGGCTGACCACCGTCGTCGCGCGCGAGTGCCTGCACATCCTGCGGGCCCGCCGGCGTCGACGCGAGGACCCCCTCGACGGCCGCCTGCCCGATCCGGTCATCACCGCCGACGGCGACCTCGACCCGGAGCAGGAGGCGCTGCTGGCCGACTCGGTCGGGCTGGCCCTGCTCGTCGTGCTCGACTCGCTGACTCCGGCCGAGCGGCTGGCGTTCGTGCTGCACGACATGTTCGAGCTGCCCTTCGACGAGATCGCCCCCATGGTCGGGCGCACGCCGACGACGGCCCGGCAACTGGCCAGCCGCGCGCGGCGCCGGGTGAAGGACGCCGAGATTCCCTCGCCCGAGCCGGATCTGGCTCGGCAACGAAGAGTCGTCGACGCGTTCTTCGCCGCGGCCCGGGCCGGGGACTTCGACGCGCTCGTCCACTTGCTCGACCCCGACGTCGTGGTGCGCAGCGACCTCGGCCCGGGGCGGCCTCAGACCGTGCTGCGCGGCGCGAACGCGGTGGCCAAGCTGGCCCGGCCCCGACCGGGGGGCGAGCTGCGCCCCGTGCTGGTCAACGGCTCGATCGGCGTCGTGGCCACCATGGACGGGCAGCCGCAGACCGTCCTCGCGTTCACCGTCGTCGACGACAAGATCGTCGAAATCCTCGGGATCCGCGATCCGGACCGCGTCCGCCACCTCGCCGCCGCCGCACTCACCCCGGAGCCGCCGAGCTAGTCCGGGCGAACTTTACATCTTTAACGTTCAACGGTAGATTCTTGGCCGACGCGGCCGGTGCCGTTGCTCGTACTCGAACTGTCCGCCGGGCCGCCAGGGTCGTCACCGGGTGTCGACGGCCACGACAGTGGAAAGGATCTTCGTTGGCACGGCTTACTGTTGTCGGCGCGGGCCTGATGGGCTCGGGCATCGCTCAGGTCGCGGCGGTCGCCGGCTACGACGTCACGATCCAGGACGTCGGCCAGGAACAGCTCGACCGGGGCCGGGCGGCGATCGAGTCGTCGCTGCAACGGCTGGTCGACAAGGGCCGGCTGGCCGCATCCGACGGCGACGCCGCCCTGGCCCGCATCGCCGGCATGACCGACCTCGACGACGCGGCCGCCCAGGCCGACATCGTGGTGGAGGCCGTCTTCGAGAGGCTGGATCTCAAGCAGGACGTGTTCCGCCGGCTCGACAAGGTGTCCCCACCCGAAGCGCTGCTGTGCACGAACACCAGCGCGCTGCCGATCACCCAGGTGGCGGCGGTGACCGCGCGCCCGGAGAACGTGGTCGGCACGCACTTCTTCTCGCCGGTTCCGCTGATGCCCCTGTGCGAGGTCGTGCGCGGTCTGCAGACCGACGACGCGACGATCGAGCGCGCCACCTCGTTCGGCGCCGAGCTCGGCAAGACCTGCGTGGTCGTCAACCGCGACATCGCCGGGTTCGTCACCACCCGTCTCATCGTGGCGCTGACGGTCGAGGCGGTGCGGTTGGTGGAGAGCGGCGTCGCCACCGCCGAGGACGTCGACACCGCCTGCCGGCTCGGCTTCGGCCACGCCATGGGCCCGCTGGAGACGATGGACCTGACCGGCGTGGACGTGTTCGTCAACGCCGCCCGCAACATCTACACCGAGACCGGCGACCCGAAGTTCCTGCCGCCTGAGCTCAGCGTCCGGATGGCTGCCGCCGGGCGACTCGGCCGCAAGAGCGGGCAGGGCTGGTACGCAAGCCAGTGACCATCGACTTCAGCCCGCCGGACGACGTCGCGAAGCTGGCGGTGCGCGTCGAAGAGTTCGTGCACGACGTGGTGATCCCGGTCGAGCAGCGTCGGCGCGGGATGGTGCACGACGGTCCGGACGAGATCCGCGAGCAGTTGCAGCAGGCCGCGCGCGACGCCGGGGTGTTCTGCCCGCAGGCCGGTCGCGAGTACGGCGGCGCCGGCCTGGACCTGCGCGGCCAGGCCGTCGTCTTCGAGCGGGCCGGCTACTCGCTGCTCGGCCCGCTGGCGCTGAACTGCGCCGCACCGGACGAGGGGAACATCCACCTGCTCGAGGTGGTCGCCGACGAGGAACAGCGCAAGCGCTATCTCGGCCCGCTGGCGCGCGGCGAGGTCAGATCATGCTTCGCGATGACCGAGCCGGCGCCCGGTGCTGGCTCCGACCCTCGGGCGCTGACCACCACGGCGACGCGGGTCGCGGGCGGCTGGCGCATCGACGGCCGCAAGTGGTTCATCAGCGGGGCCCGGGGGGCGTCGTTCGCGATCTGCATGGCGCGCACGTCGGGCGCGCCGGGCGACGCGGGTGGCGCAACGATGTTCCTGGTCGACACCGATCAGCCCGGCCTGACCCTCGAACGGGACATCGACTCGATGGATCAGGGGCTGTTCGGCGGGCACAGCGAGCTGGTGTTCGACGGCTGCGTCGTCCCGGACGAGCAGGTGCTCGGCGAGGTCGACGAGGGGTTCGCATACGCGCAGGTACGGTTGGCGCCGGCCCGGTTGACGCACTGCATGCGCTGGCTCGGCATCGCCCGCCGGGCCCAGGACATCGCGCTCGACCACGTGACCACGCGGCAAGCGTTCGGCGCGCGGCTGATCGACCTGGGCATGGTGCAGCAGCACGTCGCCGACTCGGAGATCGACATCGAGGCCGCCCGCGCGCTGGTGTACCGGTGTGCCTGGCAGCTCGACCAGAACGCCACGGGCGCGGACGCCGTCCACCACTCGTCGATGACCAAGGTGTTCGTCGCCGAGGCGGTGTGGCGGGTGATCGACCGGGCGGTGCAGGTCTGTGGCGCTCTCGGCATCTCCGAGGACGTGCTGCTGTCGCGATACCTGCGCGACGCGCGAGCCTTCCGGATCTACGACGGTCCATCGGAGACGCATCGGTGGGCGGTGGCGCGCCGAGCCGCCCGGCGCCGGTCGACCTCGTGAGCGCGCCTCCCGGCATCGATCTCGATCGGATTCGGTCCCGGCTGGCCGCCCCGCTCGGCTGCCCACCCGGCGCCCTCACCGTGTCGCTGATCGCCGGCGGGCGGTCGAACCTGACCTACAGGCTCACCGATGGACAGCGTGGCTGGGTATTGCGCCGCCCGCCGCTCGGGCACGTGCTGGCCACCGCGCACGACATGTCCCGCGAGTACCGGGTCATGTCCGCCCTGGAGCCGGTCGGCATCCCGGTACCGCGCACCATCCTCTACGAGGACGATCCCTGCGTCATCGGCGCGCCGTTCTTCGTCATGGAGTTCGTCGCCGGGCCCGTGATCCGCACCGAGGCGGACGCCCGCACCCTCTCCCCGGCCGACGCGGCGCGGGCGGCCGACGACCTGGTCGACCGGCTGGCCGCGCTGCACGCCGTGGATCCCGAGTCGGCCGGGCTCGCTCAGCTGGGCCGGCCGGACGGCTTCCTGCTCCGGCAGATCCGACGGTGGCATCAGCAGTGGCACGACTCGGACGGCGCCGCCCGCGGGCTGCCCCTGGACGAGCTGGCCGACCGGCTGGCCGACCGGGTGCCGCGCTCGGCCCGCGCGTCCGTCGTGCACGGCGACTACCGCCTCGACAACACGATCCTGGCCGCCGACGATCCCGGCCGGGTCGCCGCGATCGTCGACTGGGAGATGGCCACCCTGGGCGATCCGCTCGCCGACCTAGGGCTCCTGCTCACGTACTGGAGTCCGGTGTCGGCGCGGGTCACCGGCGGCGGTCATGCCGGGTCGGCCAACCCCGGCTTCCCCGGCGCCGACCGTCTCGTCGCGCGCTACCACGAGCGCACCGGGCGCGGCGTCGACGACGTCGCCTGGTACGAGGCGTTCGGCCATTTCAAGCTGGCCGTCATCGCCCAGACCATCGAAGCGCGCTACCGCCAGGGCCTGACCGTCGGCGCCGAATTCGAGACGGCGGGCCAGGCCGTTCCCGACCTGATCGAGCGGGCCGGCCAGTTGCTCAGCCGACGGCGCGGCGCGTGATCGCCGAGCGCTCGACGTGCTGAACCGACGGCAGCCCCATCAAGGCCAGGTCGCGGCGTAACTCGTCACGCAGAATGCGCAGCACGTCAGCGGCGCCGTCGGTGCCACCTCCGGCCAGGCCGTACACGAGGGGCCGACCGATCAGGCACGCCTTCGCACCGAGAGCCAGTGCGACGATCACGTCCCGCCCGGAGCGGATGCCGCCGTCGACGAGCACTTCAGCATGCGCGCCGACCCGCTCGCAGATGTCGGGCAGCACGTCGAGGCTGGCCGGCGCACCGTCGAGTTGGCGACCACCGTGGTTCGACACGACGACGCCGTCGGCTCCGAGCGCCACGCACCGCTCGGCGTCGTCCGGGTCGAGAACACCCTTGACGTACAAGGGCTTCTGCCATCGAGAACGGATCCAGGCGAGGGTGTCCCAGTCGAGGTCGGCCGTGAGTGCCGCCGACTGGACGGCGACCGACTCGACCGCGCCCGAGCCTCGAGGCACCAGGTTGCGCAGCGTGGTGCGTCGATGGCGAAGGTAGCCGTAGCACCAGCGCGGCCGGGTGAGCGCGTGTGCGATGCGAGCCGGTGACAGCGTGGGCGGCAGCCCCATGCCGTGACGCTGCTCGCGCAGCCGGTTCCCGTACACCGGCACGTCCACCGTCACGAACAGCGCCCCGTAACCGGCGTCGGCCGCGCGGCACATCAGCGACTCGACAAGCGGGCGATCGCCCCACGGGTACAGCTGGAACCAGTGCGCCCGCGTGGTGTGGGCGGCAACCTCCTCGATCGAGTAGGTGGACGCGCTCGACAGCACGAGACGAGTGCCGTGCCGCTCGGCCGCGCGGGCGGCGCCGACGTCGCCGTGCCAGTGGGCCGCGCCGGCCAGCCCGGTCGGCGCGAACAGGATCGGCAGGTCGAGCGCTTCCCCGGCCACCGTCACGCCGAGGTCCACCGAGCCGACGTTGCGCATCACGCGCTGGCGCAGGGCCCACCGCTGGAAGGCCGTCTCGTTGTCGGCCATCGTCCGCTCGTCGTCGGCGCCGTTCTCGACGTAGGCCCACACCATGTCCGGTACGCGGCGCCGAGCTCTCGCCCGCCAGTCGTTCACGGTGAGCGGAGCCGCCGGGCTGCGTGCGGCCAGCCGGAACCCACCGATCACGGGGCGACCGTCACGACGACCTTCAGCCGGCCGGGCGCCGGCAGCGCGGCCGCCTCGTAGGCCGCCTGCACGTCGACGCGGTCGAACCGGTGGGTCACGAGGTGCTTGACCAGCTGCGGATGGCGACCCAGGTACGCCGTCGCCTCGCTGAGCACGCGGCGCCGCTCCAACGTGCCGCCGGACATCAGGGTGAGGTTCTTGCGGAGCAGCAAACCCATGTCGAGGGGGTAGACCGCGTCGTCGTTGACCCCGAAGTAGAACACCCGACCCGACGCGGCGACGGCCGACAGCACGTGCTGGAGCGTCGACACCTGATGACCGACCGCCTCGACGACCACCGACGGCCGGTCGTCGGCGATCCGGGCCGCCCACTGTTCGCTGCTCGCCCAGTGCAGCGCACCGATGCCGAGCTCTGCGGCCACGTCGCGGCGATCGACGCGGTCGACGCCGCTGACCAGCCGGGCACCGCGGTCGCGCAGGACGTGGCCGAACAGCAGGCCGATCGGGCCGAGGCCGACAACCGCGCAGTGCCGCCCGCGCACGTCACCGAGCCGCTCGACGGCGTAGAGCACGCACGCCAGCGGCTGGATAAGCACCGCCTCCTCGGGCGCCCACCCGTCCGGGCACGGGGCAACCGACGCGGCCGAAGTGACGACGTGGTCGGCCAGTCCGTCGAAGTGGTCGGCCCAGCCGACGACCCGGGTGCCTTCGCGAACGTCCGCGCCGGCCCCGCAGGCCACGACGTCGCCGACGATCTCGTGCATCGGGAAGCCGACCGGCGCGGCCCCGCCTCCCGCGTACGGCGGCACCGGCGCGCCACGGAAGAACGGGACGTCACTGCCACAGATGCCGCCGGCCACCACGCGTACGACAACCTCGCCAGCGCCGGGCGAGTCGACCGGGGGCGACGGTGCGCACGCGAACGTCCCGGGCGCCGTCAATCGAGGAGCAGGCACTCAGGTGCGCTGCCAGACGAGCAGCCGTCGCTCGGCGATCGCGAACAGCCAGTTGACCACGACCGCGATGACCATGAGCTCGAACAGGATCGCGAACACCGTGTCGATCTGGTACGACGACGAGTAGAGAACGATGTCCTGGCCGATACCGCTCGCCGCTGCGATCATCTCCGAGGCGATGACGCCGAGCAGTGAGTACGTGAACGTCAGCCGCAGGCCGGCGAAGATCGTCGGGACCGCCGATGGAAGAACAACCTTCCACAGCAAGGCTGCCTTTTTCAGGCCGACGACGCGCGCCATCGTCATCAGGTCAGGATCCACCGAACGCACCGACGATCGCGCGTTCTCGGCGAGGATGAAGAACACGATGCTTACGCCGAGGACGATCTTCGCGCTGATCGTCAGACCGAACCAGGCGATGAACAGCGGCGCCAGCGCGATGCGCGGGATGCTGTTGATCGGCGCGAGGAACGGTCCCAGTACGTCGTCGAGTGACTTGGTCAGGCCGAGAATGAGGCCGAACAGTGTGCCCGCCACCGACCCGATGACGAACGTCCAGAACACCGCCTCGGCCGTCGCCTTGAGCGAGCCCCTGGCGTGGCTCGACGGCAGGTAGTGAATTATGGCGCTCCAGATGCCGCTCGGTTTGCCGAACGTCGTGGGGTCGAACCAGTGCCGGCTCGCGGCGATCTGCCAGAGCCCGACCAGAACGACCACCACCGCGAGGCGCAGCACGTAGACGGCCCAGCGCGGCAATCCCTCACGGCGGGTGCGGCGTGATTTGGCGGCTCCCAGCGCGGTGGTCTCCGCGCGGACGGCGGTCACGGCCATCAGCGCTCCCCTTCGTCGTCGGCCGCGTCGCGCTGGATCGCGCCCTCCAACCGCTCGAAGACGTCCTGCGCGGTCTTCTTGAAGTCGTCGGTGAACATGACGTCACCGAGATCTTCCGACCGTGGGCGCGGCAGATCGACCACGCGATCCTCGGCGATTCGGCCGGGATTCGGCAGCATGACGACCACGCGGTCGGCGAGCAGCACCGCTTCCTGCAGGTCGTGGGTCACGAAGATCACGGTCTTGCGCTGCTGGCTGCCCTGGTGCTGTTCCCAGATCCGCAGGAACTCGGCCTGGAGGGTCAGTTTGGTCCGGGCGTCGAGGGCCGCGAACGGTTCGTCCATCAACAGGATCGACGGATCCGCGGCGAGCGTGCGGGCCAACGCGACCCGCTGCCGCATGCCCTGCGACAGCTGCAGCCGGTACTGGTTCTCCCGTCCGGACAGGCCGACGAGCTCGAGCATCTCCCGTGATCGCTCACGCCGCCGGTGGGCACTCCACCCCCTCGTCTCCAGCGGAAGCTCCACGTTCTTGCGCGCCGAGCGCCACGGCAGCAACGCGTCCCGCGCGAACATGTAGCCGACGTCGAGGTTCGGCAGGGTGGCCGGCCGGCCGTCGATCAGGACGTCACCGGACGTCGGCTGACGAAGGCCGGCCAGCATGTTCAACAACGTGGTCTTGCCGCACCCGCTCGCCCCGACGAGCGCCACGAACTGCCCGGCGGGGATCTCCAGGTTGATGTCCGTCAACGCGGTGAGCTGGCGCGTCGCGCGGCGCCCGAGCGTGCCACGCTCACCGGCGACGGTGAACACCTGGCCGACGTCGTGGAACGCGATGAACGCACGATCGGCAGCCTTCGCCGACCCTTCCGGCCCGGATGAGTTGGTCAATACGTGCCCGTTGTCGTCGATCACCGCGGTCATGTCCTTCGGTCCGTCCTCGTGCGTCCGGCGTGATGTCACAAGGTCGGCTGCACCAGCTTGTCGTACTGCGTGGACATGTCGGTCTTGGTGATGCCGATCTCCTTGTAGAACTGGAACGTCTTCATCAGGGTGTCCTTCGGCAGGTCCGTCGAGAAGTCCGCGAACACTGACCTGACCACCTGCGTCGCGATGGCCGGATCGACCTTCGAGTCGTCCGCAAGCGCCTTCGCCACCGAGTCGGTGTTGGCCGGGTTGGTGATGTAGGTCAGGGCTTCGGACATGGCGTCGCAGAATCCCTTGGCCGCCTGCGGATGATCCTTGAGCCAGGACGTCTGCCCGGTCCACGCGCTGCCGTAGAGCTGGTAGGCCTCCGGGCCACCGGCGGCGGGCAGGTACGTCAGAACCTTTGCCGAGTTCGCGACCTGGATCGCCTGCGTGCTGGGCGGGTTCACCTGGGCGACGTCGACGCTGCCCTTGTTCAGCGCGGCGAGCGTGATGTTGTTGCCGCCACCGACGTTCACGTACGTGACGTTGTCGACGCCGGCCGACTTGAGCGCGGCGGCGAACAGCAGCTGCAGGCCAGAACCCACCGGGGTCTGGACGCCGACCTTCTTGCCGTCCAGCGACTTGAGCACGTCGCTACCCGAACCGGCCGCAATGGAGCTGCCGTTCTTGGCGACCAGCGACGTCTGCAGGTACTTGATGCCGCCGCAGAAGAACGCGACCCCGGTGCCGTTCTCGACGCCTTGCGCGAGCGTCGGCGTGGACAGCTGGCCGACCTGGGAGTGCGTGGCGATCATGGCCTGCGCGCCCTGCAGGTTGTTCGGCTGCGCGACGATCGAGATCTTGACGCCGTGCTTGGCGAAGAAGCCTTGCTGCTCGGCGATGATCACCGGCAGCCGGTACACCTGGCCGGGGAACATCATCACCTGCACCGAGTCGGTGCCCCCGTTGCTGCCTCCCTTCGACCCACCACCCGAACTGCTACTGCTGCAGGCCGCGGCGAGAACGGCTGCGGTGGCTACCGCGGTCACGCACATCAGGCGACCCAGCGGAAGAGCTCTCAACGTGCACCTCCGGTTGTCTGTGGCCCTCACCACACGCGGGTGAGGATTTCACGTTTAACGGAAGATCGCAAGGTGCTCGATCGTCCGTGCGAGCGATCAGTGCAGCGTCCATCCCCCGTCCACCGGCAAGGTGATGCCGGTGATGTACGAGCCGGCATCCGATGCCAACAGCAGCAACGGTCCGGCGAGCTCGTGCGTTCGTCCAATGCGTCCCAGCGGCGTCCGCGAAATGATCTTCTCGGCCGCCGCGTCGTTTGCGAGCAGTGGTCCGGTGAGCTCGGAGTCGAAGAAGCTCGGCGCCAGCGCGTTCACCCGTATCCCGCGTCTCGCCGACCACTGCATGGCGAGGTCGCGGGTGAGCCCGAGCAGTCCGGCTTTCGAGGCCGAGTACCCGACCTGCGGTACGTCTCCCCCACTCATGCCCAGCACGGACGAGACGTTGATGACCGACCCGCCGTGCCCCGCCTCGATGCACGCCTGCGCGAACGCTTGCGCCATGTGCCAGGCGCCGGTCAGGTTGACCGCGACGACCTGCTCGAACGTGCGCGGATCCTCTTTGTGCGCAGGGGCCGCGTATCCGATACCGGCGTTGTTGACGAGGATGTCGACACGACCGAGCTCGCGCACCGCGGCGGCGACCAGCGCCTGGCAGTCGGCCAGGCTCGACACATCAGTCGGGACGGAGATGCATCGCTGGCCCAGGGCTTCGATCTTGCCCTTCGTCTCCTCCAGCCGGTCGACGCGACGTGCGCCGAGCGCGAGGTCAGCGCCGGCGTCGGCGAGTGTCTCGGCGAACGTGACACCGAGCCCGGACGAGGCCCCCGTGACGATCGCGACCTTGCCCGGCAGGCGGAACAGATCCAGAGCGCTCATCACTCACCCCGGAACACGGGTGGGCGGCGCTCCTCGAACGCGACGCGGCCCTCGGCCACGTCTTGCGAAGCGAAGATCGAAGGCATGAGGTTCTCGCCCTCGCGGTAGTGCCCGCCGGCTGCCTTGTTGAGCGTCCACTTGGTGTACGCGACGGCCAGCGGCGGACGGGCCGCCATCCGCGTCGCGAGCTCGGTGTAGGCGTCGACGAGCTGCTCGTGCGGGACGACCTTGTTCACGAATCCGTACTCGCGCGCATCGTCGGCACTCAGGTCGTCTGACGTGAACGCCATCCACGCCACGCGCCGCCGGCCGATCATGTCGACACCGCGCGTGATCGTGACGGCCGGGACGAGACCGTGGTTCATCTCGCGTAGGCCGAAGCGGGCCTTGTCCGAGGCGATCACCAGGTCGCAGGCCAGCGCGATCTCCGTACCGAACCCGAAGGCGTACCCATTCACCGCGGCGATCACGATCTTGGGCAGCCGCTCGATGGCCTCGAACGGTGCGTGCGCCTGCCGGATGAAGCTGCGGCAGTTGCGCATGTTGTCGAACGTCATGCCACCGAGGTCGGCGCCGGCGGAGAAGGCCTTGCCGTCGCCGCCGGTGAGCACCACAGCGCGGATGTCGTCGTCGCCGTCGAACGACGTGATCGTCTCGGCGAGCTCGGCGAACAGCGTCGGCGATCCGGCGTTGAGTCGGTCCGGGCGATGCAGCGTCACCACGGCGTAGCCCGCGTCGGGGTACCGCTCGATGAACAGCGTCTCCTTGTCGACGCGGCCCTTGTCCGCCATTCAGACCTCCAGCATCCACTTACATCTTACGTTGAACGTCAACTATAAGCCCTGCGCAGCAGCCCGGCTAGAGCGTCTCGAGCACGGTCGCGTTGGCCATGCCGCCGCCCTCGCACATCGTCTGCAGCCCGAACCGCCCGCCACCGCGGCGCAGCGCGTGCACCAGCGAGGTCATCAGCCGCGCGCCGGTGGCGCCCAGCGGATGGCCGAGCGCGATCGCCCCGCCGAGCGGGTTGGTGCGCGCGGGGTCCGCGCCGGTGTCGGCCAGCCAGGCCAGGACGACCGGCGCGAACGCCTCGTTGATCTCGACGTGGTCGATATCGCTCAGCGCAAGGCCGGCCCGCTTCAACACGGCCGCTGTCGCCGGGATGGGCGCGCTCAGCATCTCGATCGGGTCCGCGCCGACCACCGCCATCGCCCGCACCCGGGCCAGCGGCGTGAGGCCGTGCTGGCGCACCGCTTGCTCCGACGCGACGACCACGGCGGCGGCGCCGTCGGAGATCTGGCTGGCCACCGCGGCGGTGATCCGGCCGCCGTCGCGCAGCGGATCCAGTGCGGCCATCTTCTCCAGTGACGTGTCAGGGCGCGGCCCCTCGTCGACGCGTACTTCCCCCACCGGCACGATCTCGTCGTCGAACGCGCCGGCCTGCTGCGCGGCGATCGCCCGCTGATGGCTGCGCAGCGCGTACTCCTCCATCGCCGTACGGGTGATTCCCCAGCGCTGCGCGATGAGTTCGGCGCCGTGGAACTGGGACACCTCGACCGCGCCGTACCGCGCGTTCCATCCCTCGCCGTCGTAGGGCACGCCGTAGCCGTGCTCGGGCCCGATCAGCGCGGGGCTGGAGATCGGGACCAGGCTCATCACCTCGACCCCGCCGGCCACGACGACGTCCTGCGCCCCGGACATGACGGCCTGGGCGGCGAAGTGCACGGCCTGCTGCGACGAGCCGCACTGCCGGTCGATCGTCGTGCCGGGCACCGACTCGGGCAACCCGCCGGCCAGCCAACCGGTGCGCGCCAAGTTCGTCGACTGCGCGCCGATCTGGTCCACGCAGCCCCACAGGACGTCGTCGACGGCGTCGGGGGCGACGCCCGCTCGTTCCACCGCGGCCCGCATGATCGAGCCGGACAGGTCGGCCGGGTGCACGGCGCTGAGCCCGCCGCGACGGCGTCCGACCGGAGTGCGCACGGCGCTGACGATGTATGCGTCGGTCATTCGACTGCTCTTCCTCAACTCATGCGCACGACGGTGCGCCCGATGGACTGACGGCCGGCGAGGTACTCGTGCGCGGCGGCCACGTCGCCGGCCGGGAACACCCGGGCCACGACGGGGTCGGCCAGGCCGCGGCCGAGCAGGTCGAGCACCCGTTCGACGGACGGCTGCACCAGATCGGGGTGATCGCTCAGCCAGCGGCCGAGCGTGAAGCCGCTGACCGACACGCCCGTCTCGAACAGCGTGTGCAGCCGGAACCGTTCCGAGCTCCGCCCGCTGCTGGCGCCCACGCTGACGATGCGCCCGCCGGGCTGCATGCAGTCGAACGTCCGCCCCAACACGTCGCCGCCGACCGACTCGAGCGCCAGCGCTACGCCGCGGCCGCCGGTCACCGTACGCACGACGTCGACGAAGTCCTCGCGCGAGTAGTTCACCGCGACGTCTGCGCCCCACTCGCGGGTCCGGGCAGCTTTCTCGTCCGATCCGGCGGTCGCGATGATCCGCCCGGCGCCGTAGGCCCGGCACAGCTGGACAGCCGCGCTGCCGTACGCGCCCGCCGCGGCGTGCACGAGCACGTCCTCGCCCTTGTCCAGCCGCCCGAACGTGACGATGGCCGCGTCGGCGGTCAGGTACGGCCCGGCTGCGCCCGCGGCCTGCTCGTCGGTCAGCCGGTCGGGCACCGGGTAGAACTGGTAGGCCGGCGCGGCAACGTACTCGGCGGCGGCACCGGCCGCGGGCAGCACCCCGAAGACGCGGGTGCCGACCGCCGGCGTGCTGACGTTCGCACCGACGCCCGCGACCACGCCGGCCAGGTCGTGTCCCATGACGTAGGGCGGTTCCGGCGCGCCCGGGTACCGGCCGGCGCGCTCGAGCAGATCGGCCCAGTTGACCGCGAACGCGCTGACGCGCACCAGCACCTCGCCCGGGCCGGCGACCGGCACCGGCACGTCGTCCCAGCGCAGGACCCCCGGACCGCCGTGGGCCGCGAACCGCAGCGCGCGCATGCTCAGGCCTCGGCCATCCCGGCCGGCACGCCGTCGCGCATGAGGTCGTGGTACTCGCAGACGCCGTAGCCGGTCGCGCCCGCGAGATCGAAGCGCACCAGCACCTCGGCCAGCCGGGCGATGTCGCCGCCCCGCCGGTGACGCAACGGCACGGTATGGAACACCTCGCCCCGCGCGCTGACCTCGTCGCCGGACTCGGTCTGCATACGCACCCGCATGGTCGTCGGGTAGTGCGGCGGCGGGCCGTATTCGCTCACCACGTCCACCGCGGTCACCAACTCGCGCACGCCGTCGCGCAGCACCATGCCGTTGCCGGGCGATCGCGTGTTGCCGATCTTCTGGCTCCAGGCGACGAACCCGTTCTTGTCGTCGGCCAGGCACGACAGCCACCGCCAGTACGACGGCCCGAGCCAGCGCCGGGGACCCCACGAGTGGTCGCGGTAGCCCAGCCCGTCGACGGCGCGCCGAACACCGTCGATCTCGACCCAGCCGCTGACCCGGCACGGACCCTGGTAGTGGCCGGTCGCGATCGCGTCCTCACCGCCAGCGATACCCGACCCGTCGCCCAGCCCGTAGACCGGGATGAGGTTGTCGTAGCGCAGCTCCAACTGCAGTGGTACCACCGGGCTGGTCGAGAACGCGCGCTTCGGGTCCGCGAGGTCGGTGCCGTTCGTCAGCTGGTGGCCGGTACCCGAGAACGTGACGGCCATGGCCTGCAACGGATCGAGCACCCGGAACCGCAGGCCGGCCGCGTCGAACGCCTCGTTGGACGCGATGGGTGCCCGGTCGAAACGGATCACCGCTCCCCCACCCGGGAGGTAGACGAGGACGGTGACCTCGGCGTGCCCCTCGTTCACCCGGTTGCCCAGGCGGATGAGCAGCGCGAACCCGGAGTCGGCGTCGACCAGGTTGTAGTAGGCGGACTCGTTGAACTGCGGATCATCCGTCGGCTCGTGCATGAACTCGTCGTCCGGAAGGATGGGAGCGCCCGCCATAGACTTGACCTTTCACGTTAGATATCAGCCACACTAGCCCAGTGACAGGAGCCCGTCCATGACCGAATCGGTCGACCGTGAGATCCACAACCTGCTCTCCGACTACTGCGACCGCATCGATCGCTACGACATCGACGGACTGTTGTCGCTGTTCACGCCGGACGCGACGTACGACTTCGGGTTCGGCCGCGCGTACACCGACGGCACGGGCGCGACGAACCGCATGCCGTCCACGGAGGCGACCAGGCCGCCGCCCCACGCCTGCGCGAGCGGGATGGCTGCCGGGTAGTCGATCAGCGTGGCGTTTGCGGCCCGGTACGTCGCCAGACGCAGATACGTCTGGTCGACATGGGACAGCCGCCCGTACTTCAGCGCGTCCGCGGCCCCGATGACCGGGGTGTAGGCGACGTTGCAGCTGTGCGCGACCAGGAGCGCGGCGATCGTCACGTGCAGGTCCTGGGGCTTGAGGAACATCCGTATCGGATCGTGCGCTA
>Ga0081455_10003788_pt1 | contig 17258 bp, 14 predicted proteins | sample TabmetS3T2R1_FD_70207 | JGI IMG/M metagenome (GOLD analysis project Ga0081455, IMG submission 70207) | Tabebuia heterophylla rhizosphere microbial communities from the University of Puerto Rico - S3T2R1 | ecosystem: Host-associated > Plants > Roots > Rhizosphere ...
ATCCGTCTCAGCGAGCTCCTCGCAGCCAGGTCGTAGTGCCTGACGGGCGGGGTCCCGGACCTCCCGGGGCCAGCAGTTACAAGCCGCCACCGCGGGACGCCACACCTCGCTCCGCCTTCAGGATGTCTCCGGACGACGCCCTCAAAGAGCGAGGATGCGAATATTTTAGCATGAGCGCGATGTGTAGTCAAGCAAAAAATGCAAATTGTAGCGAAAAAAGCGGCGCCCGGCACGTGTCCGAGCGCGGTGGACATCGCGCTGTGTCACGCGTGGCGGCGTCGGCCTCAGTCCGGCGCTGATTTTGTCGGCAGCGGCTGCCGGTAAATCTCGGCGCGCCTCATGCCTCACGCCGCCGACGTCAGCGCGCTCGGCTTGGCGCCGATCGCCACCGCAAAGGCCGGCCGTGCATTGATCGCAGCCTGCCAGCGCTCGAGCTCCGGATAGGCGGGGCGCTCGATCGGAAACTCCAGGCAGCGCTTCACGATCGGGCCGAGCGCGATGTCGGCGATGGTGAAACGATCGAAGGCGAACCAATCGCGCCCACCGATGTGGCCATCGAGTATTTTGAGCTGGGCGAGAAGATCGGCACTTTGCGCGGCGAAATCGGGAGCGCGCTCCGCGGGCGCCTTTTTTGCGTCCTTGAACACGGCGACATACGGCGTGTTCAGCGCGCCGAGCAGCCAGTCCATCCAACGCTCGACCATGGTGCGCTCACCCGGCGTCGCGCCGGTCAGCGCCGACCGATGCACGGCGGCGAGATAGCGAAGGATGGTATGGGATTCCCAGATCACGAGCTCGCCATCGATCAAGGTCGGCACCTTCGCAGTGGGGTTGAGCTTGCGGTAGTCCTCGGTCAGCGTGTTGCCGAACTGGCGGCCGTAGTCCTCGCGGACGTAGGGCAGACCGAGTTCCTCCAGACAGAAGATGACCTTCTGCACGTTTCCCGATGTCTGCCGGCCGAGCAATCTGATCACGTCACATTCTCCCTAATGCAGTTTGACGAAGGCTGGACTCATCCTGACGATTATTGGCGCTAACCCTCCGCCGTCATTGCCGGGCTTGACCCGGCAATCCATCGCTTTGAATGAAGTTCTTTTTTCGATGGATGCGCGGGTCAAGCCCGCGCATGACGAGTCGAGGACCTCCAATGCCTCGGTTCATAACGTCGCGCGCCAAGTCACCGGCCGCGCGGCTTGTACGCGATGGCGTCCATCTCGATCTTGGTGTTGATGACCGCGCGCGCTTCGACGGTGGTGCGAGCCAGTACCGCATCTTTGAAGTGCTGGGCGAACACCTTGTTGTAGCGGCCGAAGTCGCGGGCATCCTCGAGATAGGTGGTGACGCGCACGACATCGGACAGCGTCGCACCCTCTTCCGCGAGAATTCGGCGAATCGATTCAATCGTACCCTGCGTCTCGTCCTCGATCGTTCCCGAGATCATATTCCCGTCGGCATCCTTGGCGACCTGCCCGGACACGAAGATGAAGTCACCGGCGCGAACGGCCGGATGGAACGGCAGATTCGGGTTCTTCTTTCCAATCGCGTAGACGTCCTTCTTCTTACCGCTCGCGTCGTTCATGGCAGCGACCTCATCCGAATATTGTAGTTTCAATGATGTCGACGCCGCGGACGCGGTCAACGAGATAGATCAGTCCGCGATCATCGATGGTCACGTCGTTGGAGGACACGCGGTCTCCGCGGCCGGGCGGATCCGGCAAAAAATGCCCGACCTCCGTGGGCGCGAACGGATCCGCGATGTCGACAAGGCGCAGGCCCTGCGCAAACCAGGCAAACGGTATCACCGCGCCGCGCAAACGCTCCGATGGCTGATGACACCCGCTCATCGGCGGCTGCGGGCTGCCGTCGCGATCGAGCCCGGGCACCTGAAAGGTCGCAATCGGCACCGGCTGCTGCTCGACGCTGATGTCGTAAATCCAGGCGAAGGAGGGAGCCGCAGGGCGCAGCTTCGCCACGTCCTCGTCCGCCACCACCATGATGTTGCGCCCCTTCAGCGGCTGCGGAATCGGCAAGCAGGTATGCGTCGGGTGCGGAAAGGCAGTGTTGGCATGCGCGACGACCTTCGGCCGCGACATGTCGGAAATATCGAGGATGAAGAGGCCGTGATGCCAGTAGCTGACATAGAGACGATCGCCCATGCGCAGCGGATGGTGACACCGCGGCGACACCCAATCGTCCCATGGATAAGGCTCGCCGCCGGCCGTCCACTGGCCGGGAATCCACCACCTCCCGACCTCGACCGGCTTGGCCGGATCGGCGAGATCCAGGATCATCATGATGTTGCCCACGTAGCCTTCCGCGGTCGGCGAGATGTAGGCATAGCGGCCATCGAAATCATAGCGGTGCACGCCGCGACCTGCCGTTCGCCATTTGGTGATCGGTTTCGGATTACTCGGCTGCGATACGTCATAGATGCCGAGCCCGCCGCCGAAGTCGGCCGCGCCGCCTTGGCCGATCTTCTCGTGGTTGACCAGCATGATCCCGTTCGAGACCCGCACCTTGTGGGAATGCCAGCCTTGCGGGATCTCGATGGTTGCCAGCTGGCGGGGTTGGCGCGGATCGGAAACGTCGACGACGGTCGTTCCGTGCGGCGCCGCCATGTGCGCGATGTAGAGCGTCGTGCCGTCGATCCAAACCTGCCCGCCGCCCGGGCAGTCCAAATGCGACACGAGGTTGGTGTTGGACCGGCTCGGCACTGCCAACTCGAACAGGTGACCTTGGCCGCAGGCGCGGCCGGGGGCAAAGACTTTTAGAGCATGTCCCGTTGAAATGGAATCGGAGCAAGCGGCACAGTAGGGCGCGCGCTCATAAATCGCCCAGCCATGTCCGTTTTCGGTAAATCCGGACATTGAGCCGACATGGCCTCAGGACCGAGTCTGACCCAATCCGGTCATAAGGCGGGGCGAAATCCCGCAGCGCAGCAGTCTCCTTGTACATCGGGTGGGCTATCCTTTCGGTCGGCCGCCGGTGCGCTGGCAGTTCCAGGGCGGGGGTTGCCGAGGACCAGCAGCGCGCGTTCCCGTTCACCAACGTCACCGACGCGGCCAGTCGCCGCTACGACATTCCGGTTGCGGTCGGACACCGCTATTCGGTCGGCACTGCACAGGCAACGCGAAACCGTCAGGCCGTCAGCTCGCGCCGGATGCGATCTTCCACGTGTCGTCCCAGGCCTTGCGCTCCTTGAGGAACTTGGCAAGGCCCGGATGCACCGCGGTCTGCGGATTCGCCTTGATGCCCTGCACCTGCAGGCCGACGAAGTCCTTGGCCATGACCGAGAAGCCCGGATCGACTTTCACGAGCTCGTCCTTGTTGTCGTAGAACGCCTTGATCATCTTGTAGACGACCTCTTCCGGCAGATCGATCCGAGCGTTGTAGCCGAACAGGATCGGCACGCCCTTGAGCGTCGCGGGGCCGACGTCCTTGGCGAACGCGCCCTTGGGGTCGACGTCGACCACGTCCAGTCCCGCCGCCTTGAGCTTGCCGATCTCGTCTGGACACGGGTTCACCACCCTGATGTCTATGCGAATCTCGGTCTCCTTCCAGTAGGCGGGGAGCGAGCGGCCGGCGGTGGTGTAGGTGGCTGAGCCGACGATGGTGCCCTGCTCCAGAGAATCGGCGTTGGACTTGAGGTCGATCTGCACGTGCTTGAAGTCGTAGGCGAGCACTTTGAAGATGCGCTGCCAATTGAGCCAGTTCTGGGCACCGGCCGGGGCGTAGAACACCGGCTTGCTGCTGAAGTCCTTCCAGCACTTGAAGCTGTCGGCGTGCTTGGCCGACGTCGCCAGCATCGACTCCATCGGATAGGCGTACCAGGGGTGCACGAGCTCGGGCTTGGCGGGCTGGAAATCCTTGAAGCTGCCGACGCGCTCCTGGAACTGGGTCATGCCGATGTCGGCCGTGTAGGCGATCTCGGCCTCGCCGTTCATCACCGCCTTCATCGCGACGGTGGGCGAGGTATACGGCTGCACGGTGACGGTGTACTCGCCGCCGAGCGCCTGCTCGAGGATTTTCGCCATCGAGGCGGCGACCGTGTAGCCATAGGTGCCGACTTGCGCGGTGGCCCAGCGGATCGACTTGCGCTGCGCTTCGGCGGGCTGCGTGGCTGCGGCCGCCAGCACCGCGGCTAGGGCGGTGGACCTGGCCAGGGCGAACGCGAGTTTCATCTTGGGCATCGGCGTCCTCCGGTGATCGCTTGCTGGGTGATCTTATGCTTGGAGCCGGCGGCCCGGCCGAGCCGGAAACGCCGCAGCGCGGCGGCGATCATAGCCGCCCTGACGGTTGAAAGGGAGCCTGCGCGGGGGCCGAAGCGTGTTCAGGCTCGCATGCCCATCCTTGCCGACGATGAGGTCGGTCGCTTTCGAAAAAAAAGCCGATCGGGCCTACGCGGCTTTGAGCAACTCGAAGGTCCCGCCGCGCTGCTCGCGTCCGCCGATGAGGTGATCGGATAGAGCGTTGGTTTGCTGCGATTGCTCACAGCCGCTTATGGCACAAAGCGGACATCTCGAGATGTCTACTATTTGTCCGCTTCTCTAATCGGCCGTCTGGGGTCAAGCACTTTCAGGCCATCCACCACTCCCAGCGTCGACGTCGCTCACGGGCTCGCGCTTCTCTTCGGATTTGGCACCAAGGCCCTTCCATCATGGGGATTCGAAGACGAGGTGGAACAATCTTTTGGGCGGCCTCGCCGTCAGTATGACGGCAGGTCCAAGCGGACAAACGATCTCACCTCATCCATCGTCCCGCGAGGGACATCATTCCACCGCTGGGTGGAGTTCGATCTCCTCCTATCGCATTTGATCCTGCACAGCTCTCAAGCCGCTGCGACTTCCCTAGTCCATCGGAACTCGGTGCCATCAACCCACATGCGGTGCATGATCACGGCCAACCGACGCGCCAGCGCCACGATCGCCTTTTTCACCCCGCGACACCTGGCGACCTTCATCGCCCAGGCCTTGAGCCAGGACCATTTCGTCGAACGCACCAGCATGCTTTGGGCCGCTTCGTAGAGCATCGTCCGCATCATCTCGTCTCCGCACCGCGATATTGCGCCAGTTCGGTCGTTCTCGCCCGACTGATACTTGGCGGCTGTCAGTCCAAACACCGCCCCGACCGCCTTGGAGTTCCTGAAGCGGGCCGGTACATCGACGGTGACACGGAAGGTCAGTGCGACCACAGGGCCAACACCGGGGATCGTCATCAGGCGGCGGCACACGTCATCGTCCCGGACGATGGCCAACAAGCGGCGATGCAGGATGCCGACCTGCTCGCGAATTGCCCTCCGGACAATGAGCAGCGGCTCGACCAGCACGGCCAAATCGGGAAGGTTCGCGACAAGCTCCCTGATACGCGCCTCGAACTTGACCGTCCCGATCATGCCGACCTTGAGACCGAAGTTGCGCAAGGTGGCGCGCAGGTCATTCTCGATGGCAATGGCCTTCGACTGAAGTAGCTTGCGATGGGTCAGCAACATCCGAAGCTTCTGGCTTCGTAACGTCTTCACATGTACCGGACGATAGAGTCCCACCCGCATCATCTGTGCTATGCCGCGCGCGTCATTGCGGTCTGTCTTATTGATCTGTGCCTTTAACGCCGCCCGCATGTGGCGCGTCTCAACACAAATCACCGGCAAGCCCGCTTCGGCGAGGACGCTGTAAAGCCACTGCGACAGCGGTCCAGCTTCCAGCCCAACTCGCTTGAAGCGATAGATGGTGTTCGTCAGCACCTGCAGGAGAGCTTCAGGCTCGCTCGCCAGCCTCGCTTCCCGCACGATCTTGCCCGCGTCATCCACAATGCAGACGCTCGTTTCCTTGACCGAAACATCGAGTCCAGCAAAATAGTCCATGCTGCGCTTCTCCTTCTGATGCTTGAGGCCGCATATGCGGACCTCGTTTCACCATCAGCCTGAAGCGCAGCACCCTAATTTTCAGCTACTCACAAGCTGGCAGGCCGATTATCCCATCTTTCGGGAGCGAAGCGGACACGGAGTGGCCGATGGTCGCAACCTGCTCTTCGGACATCGACGCTTTAATCCGCCAAGCTAAAATCGCGGTCCCACGCACGACCCCAAGGGAGGAAACAAAGATGAGGAGAATTCTGCTCGGCGCGGCGCTCGTCGCTTTCGCCGCCGGCGCATCGGCCCAGGACAGACGCCCAGACTACGGCCCCGCGGTCAATGGAGCGGCCGCGAAGAAGATCGCGGCCAGCGTCCTCGCCGAATGTCAGAAGAACAGCTGGAATGTCGCCGTCGCCGTGGTCGATAACCACGGTTTCCTGGTGTATTTCGAGCGCATGGACAATACCCAGACCGCCAGCATGGACATCGCCATCGGCAAGGCGAGGGCCGCGGCGACCTACCGGCGCCCCACGCGCGCATTCATGGATGTGATCAACAAGGGCGGGCCAGCGACGGCCACTCTGCCCGGCGTCTTCGCCTCGCCCGGCGGGCTACCGATCATGGTCGACGGCAAGGTCACCGGAGGAGTCGGGGTGAGCGGCGTCACCGGTGACCAGGACGAGCAATGCGCCAAGGCCGGCCTCGGTACATAGCCCACCCTGCAGTCATCACACCGGATTACGGTTCAGCCGCGTCGCCGCTTCACACCAACTTGACGATGTCCCCGGCGGCGTCGCGGCCCCATTTCTTGAACAGGTGGAAGCATTTCAACGCCGGCTCGTCGCTCGCGACGAACAGGATCGCCGGTCGTTTCTGGTCGCCATTGACGTGCTCGAACCAGGAACCGCCGGGCACTGCGACGTTATCGAATTTTTCCCAATCGAACCGCTTGCCGTCGATGATCGAGTGGCCCTTGCCCGCGAACGGGGCCACCAGCAGGCTCGCGGTCTGCCGGACCGGGCGAGTTTTCTCGCCGGGGCGCAGCACCTGCGCGAAGAAGGTCATGGTCTTGAACACCGGGCCGCCGCTCAGGGGATCGGTGTATTCGATCGACAGCGCCTCGTAGGGATCGCCATCCCAGTCGATGAAGCGCTCGATCAGCTCCTGCATCGCTTCCCAACGGTAGACGTACATCGGCGAGGAAAATCCGGCCCCGCGGTGGTGCTCGAGGAAGCGCGGCTTGAGGCCGCCATGGTCATAGGCGCGCGCCGAATAGTCGGTCGGCACGGTTGCGGTCTGCTGCTTCTTCTTGACCGGCTTGCCGTCGACCATCTCGGTGTAATCATGCTCGAAATAGACGGCGTTGAGCGTCTCGACCAACGGCAGGTCGAGCACGGAGAGATTGATTGCCGGCTCGTTGCCGACGTTGCCGTGGTTGTGCCAGGTGTCGACCGGCGTGAGCACCATGTCGCCCGGACCGAAGGTGATGTCCTCGCCGCCGACGCCGGTGAAATTGCCTTTGCCGGTCAGGCCGAAGCGGATGGCGTTGGGCGAGTGCCGGTGCGGCGGCATGACCTCGTTGGCGTCATTGAGCCGGTACGCGGTGTACATCGTGCTCACTGTCGCGCGCCGCGGCGACAGGCCGGGGTTGACCAGGATGAGCGAGCGGCGCTCCGAGTCGTCCATCGTGACCAGTTCGGCCGCCCGAAACAGAATCGGTTCGATATCGTCCTTGTAGCTCCAGCGATGCGGCACGGCCTTTTGCGTGCCCATCAACTGCTTGATCTCATCGTGCGCGACGTCGGTCGAGGTCGCCCAGAACGGGAACATGCTCTTTGCGGAAATATCGCTGTAGAGCGCTTCGAGCGCTGCCTCGCGGTTGGGAAGACGACGCGCGGCGGTCGATGATTTGCTCATGGGATCGCTCCCTCGAAGGTCGGGGCTGACACGTTGCTCAAGCGTAACATAGGCAGCAGCCGCGCACCACTGCAGCTATTTGAAGGGCACCAGTATCAGCGTTGCGAGCTGTTCTTTCGAGAGCGGCGCGGCGATGTACTTGAAGCTCACCGCGTCTGCCATCGCCAGATCGAGACCCTCGATGCGGTCGGGCAACACGCTGTTCTTCGGGTAATAGTCTTCCGGCGCCAATCTTGCGATCGCTTCCGGAACGCGGGCCCAATCCGCAAACGCTTTCACCGCAGCCTTGTCCGCATACATCCAATCGACCACCTCGCGGTAGGCCTGCAGATAACGCACGAAGACGTCTCGACGCGACTCGAGGGCGTGGGCATTCGCGGTCATGAAGCGCGCGGTCTGGTTTCGCAATTCGGGAACATCGCTGGCGCGCATGATCTGCCTGATCTTTCCGTCCCTCAGGAGATCGACTGCGAACGGCGGCGACGTCCAACCGACGTCGATCTGGCCGCTCATCACCTGGGTGAGGGTGGAAGCCGGGCTGCCAGTCGCCACGGGCTTGTAGGTGACGCCGAACACTTTCTGAAAAGCCTGCACAGCGGCATAGGTGGATGATCCGGCTGTGGAGTAGGCGACGCTCTTGCCTGCGAGATCCTTCTTGTCCTTGATGGGTGAGTCCGCTTTCACATACCAGGTGAGGTCATTCGCGCCCGTATGCGTGGCCGCGATCACGCGGATCGGCGCGCCTTTGGCGAAGGCTCCGAACGTATTGAACGTGCCGACGCCGGTGCCGATGTCGGCGCTGCCGGAGATCACGGCCTGCTGGGTTTCGCCGGCGCCCTGGGTATAGAAAATCTCCAGCACGAGGCCGTGCTTCTTGAAGAAGCCGGCATTTTGCCCCAGCTCCGAAAAGGAATTCTCCCACGTCCCTGCCAGTCCCCCGGCAATGCGCAATTTGTCCTGTGCGACGGCGGCGCAATTTGCGCCGACAAGGAGCGCGAACGCCGGCATTACGAACTTGAGACCAAGCTTTATCATGTCCCGTCCTCCACGCCGCTACGCGATGCAATTCCACACTCTCGTTGCCCATACCATAGCATTTTGCTCATGGTTGCCGCCTGTCTGCGATAGTGCAGATGGCCGCACGTGGATCAGGAAAGTTGCACAGGGAGAGCGGATTCCGGCGAAATGGAATCAACCCCAGCGACAAGCTCGGTCTGCTCCCTCCCCCGCTTGCAACCGAACTCGGGTTTACCCGAGTTCGGTCACTATTAAGCGGCCGAAGTCGGATAAATCCGACTTCGGCTGGAGGGTTGGGGAGGGGGTGACTTGAATGCTCTATCATGTTGCATGCCCCCTCCCTGTCCCTCCCCCGCAAGCGGGGGAGGGGACGATGTGGCACGGTCCATCGTAGTCCTAAGTCAGCGGCGGCCTTTGGCGAATCATGTCCGCGGCCTTTTCCGCAATCATGATGACCGGCGCATTGATGTTGCCTCCGACCAGGTCGGGAAAGACAGACGCATCGACCACGCGCAAGCCGTCAACCCCGATCACACGCAACTGCGAATCCACCACGGTCCCCTTGTCGGAAACTACGCCCATTCGACAGGTCCCCGCCGGATGATGCGCGGTCACCGCGGTTTTGCGGGTGTATGCCTCGAGCTGCGCGTCGGTCGTGACATCGGCGCCCGGACCGATTTCCCCGGCGATGAACCGCGCGAGCTCAGGGCGGCGGGCGAGATCGCGGAACATCCGGATGCCGTTACGCAGTTTCTTCCAGTCGTTCGCGGTCGAGAGCAAGGGTTGGAATATGCGCGGATGCGCAAGCGGATCGGCGGACGACAGCGTGATCTCGCCGCGGCTTTCAGGCCGCAGCAGCACGATGCGGCAGGCAAAACTGTCGGCGAACGGCTGCTTGAACGGCGGCAGATAGGGCGATGCCAATAACGAGCCGGAAATAAAGAGAAGTTGTATGTCGGGGATCGGTTCGCTCGCCTCGCTCTTTACGAAAGCCGTGATCCCGCCGGGGAGGTCGGTGGTAAAGCCCCGGCCGAACGCGAAGCCGTCGATCAGGCCAAGGGCCATCCGGTCGAGGCGCATGTTGCGCAGCAGCGGGCTGTCATCGCATCGGCCATAGATCAGCAAGGCAGCCGCATGGTCCTGCAGGCTTTTGCCGACCCCGGGAAGATCCACCCTTGCCGGAATGCCGCGTGCGCGCAACGCGTCTGCATCGCCGATGCCGGACAGCATCAGAAGCTGCGGGGAATTGATCGAGCCGCCGCACAGGATCACCTCGCGGCTCGCCTCGGCCGAACGTTTCTCGCCATCCTTGAGGTATTCGACGCCGACGGCGCGCGATCCCGCGAGCACGACGCGGGTGGCATGCGAGTTGACCGTCACGCTGAGATTGTCGCGGCTCAAAACCGGGTGCAGATAGGCGGTGGCTGCGCTTTCGCGCCAGCCATTGCGTATGGTCATCTGCATGCGCGCGAAGCCATCCTGTTGCGCACCGTTGTAATCGTCGTTGAACGCGTAACCGGCCGCCTGCGCTGCCTCCAAATAGGCGTCGACGAGCGGGTCTTGATAGCGCGACTTGCGGACGGCGAGAGGACCACCTCCGCCGCGGTAACGGTTGTCGCCGCCGCCTTCCCAGCTTTCCTGCTTGCGGAAGTAGGGAAGCACGTTTGCATAGGACCAATCGGGCAGCGATCGCGACGCCCAGCGATCGTAATCGGCCCGATTGCCGCGCACATGGGCCATGGCGTTGATCGAGGACGAGCCCCCCACGACCTTGCCGCGCGCCACTTCGATGCGGCGACCCGCCATGGTGTCCTGCGGCTCGCTGTCGTAGCCCCAGTCGTAGATGCGCTGGAGCAGCACCTTGCCCCAGCCAAGCGGAAGCTTGATGAACGGGTGCCGGTCCCAACCGCCCGCCTCCAGGACGAGAACGCGGACCTCGCGGTCCTCGGTCAGCCGGTTGGCCAGCGTGCATCCCGCAGAACCCGCTCCAACAATGACGTAATCGTACGCCTTCGGGATCTTTGCCATGTCGCAGACCTGGAGACTCACACAATTCAAGTCATCGGCTCATATTAGGGTCGTCCCCGCGAGGGGCACCCCGCGACGCTTGCGTCGCGGGGACCCCGTTGCGGGGACCCATATTCCAGAGGTGGTGGTTATGGGTCCCCCGCTTTCGCGCATAGGCGCCAAATTAAGAGTCCTTCCAGTCGTCATGCGCGGGCTTGACCCGCGCATCCATCTTCTTCGCAAGAAGTTTTTGCAAAGACGGATGGATTGCCGGGTCAAGCCCGGCAATGACGACCCTAACTTAGCACCTATGCGCTTTCGCGGGGACGACGCCGAGGAGTCGGACTCACTATCACACAGCTCACCGCGCGGACTTTCCCGCAGTCGCCATCCTTGCAACCCACAGACGCTCTGGCAACGCTGCAATTCGCGTGTGCAAATACAAGATCGGGCTTGAACAGGGCCATCTTCGAGTTTCAAACTCCACATCGAGTTCTCGGCCCGCGCAGCACCATGCCTGACGATATCCCCGCCCCGCCCGCGATCGCGCTTCGGCTCGCGCGGATTGCAGCCTTTGCGGCGCGCGTGCTGCTCAGCACGCTGCTCATCGGCATGGTGCTGCTCAACGTCGCGAATGCAATTTGCCGCTATCTGTTCAGCGTGGTGCTTACCGGAGCCGATGAGCTGCTGGTCTTCGCCATGATCTGGATGGTGATGATCGGCATGATCCTGGTAACGATCGAGCGCCGCCACATTGCGCTCGATTTTCTTGCGAACCGGCTGGCGCCACGCCCGCGCATCGCGCTCACCATGTTGCATCACCTCATTATCGCGATCGGCGCAGCCTACGCCGCCGTTCAGTGCCTGGAGTTCACGCGGCGCGTTGCGACCATCGGACAAACCAGCATGGCGATCGGCTTTCCCATGGTGTTCGCGCATTCGGCGCTGGTCGTGGGATTTGCGGGGACGGCGCTCGTGGCGGCCATGCTCGTCGTCAGCGGCGGCACGGAGCTCGTCACCTCGCAGCACGCCACGAAGACCAAGCTGCCATGATCTGGACGCTGGCAGTTCTGCCGATAGCGTTGCTGCTGCTGGGCACGCCCATTTTTGCAATCTTTCTGATCGGAGCGGTTGCGACCTTCGTGTTGTTTCTGTCGGTGCCGCCGGTCGCGCTCCACCAGATCATGTTCGGAGGCATGGAGAACTACGCGTTGCTCGCCGTCCCGTTCTTCATTTTTGCCGGCGAGTTGATGAGCGGTTCCGGCATCGCGCGGCGCCTGATCGTCTGGGTTCTGGCGCTGATCGGTCGCATACCGGGCAGCCTCGGAGTTGCGACGGTCGGCGCCTGCACGCTGATCGGTGCGATTTCCGGCGCCAGCACCGCCACCGTCGCGGTGGTCGGGAAAACGCTCTATCCGGGCCTGATCCGCGAGGGCTACGGCGCGCGGTTCGCCTCGGGCCTGCTCAGCTCCTCGGGCTCAATCGATATCGTGATCCCGCCGAGCATTGCCATGATCCTGTTCGGCATGGCGTCGGAGCAATCGATCGCAAAGCTGTTCGTGGCCGGCGTGCTGCCGGGATTGCTGATCGCCGGCATGATGTCGGGCTACGTCGTGATCATGGCACTGCGGATGCGCCTTCCGACCCGCGGCGAATTCGATTTTGCGCGGCTTCGAGCCGCCACGCGGGATGCGGGGCCCGCCCTGCTGATGCCGGTCTTCGTGCTCGCCGGGATCTATCTCGGCTGGTTTTCTCCGACCGAGGCCGGAGGCTTCGCCTGCCTCTACGCGATTCTCGTGGGGCGCTTCGTTTACCGCGAGATGAGCTGGAAAGACGTGCTCGATGCCGCCACGCAGGCCGCCATCATCAGCGCGCAAATCCTGATCATCGTCGCGACTGCCGCGCTGTTCTCCTGGATCCTGACCGTCCAGGGGGTGCCGCAAGCCATGACCCGTGGGCTGACGGGCCTCGATCTGCCGCCCTGGGCCTTCCTCATGGCGGTGAATGTCATCCTCCTGATCGTGGGATGCTTTCTCGATCCGACCTCGGCGATCATCGTGCTCACGCCGCTGTTCATGCCGCTGGTCAAGGCCCTTGGCATCGATCCGATCCATTTCGGGATCGTCATGACGGTCAATATCGCGATCGGCATGTTCACGCCGCCGTTCGGGTTGAACATCTTTGTCGCGCAGTCAGTGCTGGGGGTACCGCTCGACACCATCTATCGCGGCGTGCTTCCATTCGCCGTCGTGCAGATCGCCGCCCTCTTGATCATTACCTACTGGCCCGGACTTTCGCTCTATCTCGCCACCGCGCTCTAAGCTTCAGGAGACACCATGCCCATCAACCGACTGCTGCAAGCCGCGTTCGCAGCCCTTGCCGTCACGGTTCTAGCATCACCGCGACCGGTTGTGGCGCAGACCGTCATGAAGCTTGCCAACGCCACCATCAACGACGTGCAGCACGAGTGGCAAAAGCTGTTCGCCGCCGACCTGGAGAAACGCGTCGGCGACAAGGTCAAGACCGAGATCTATCCGGCGAGCCAACTCGGCGCCATTCCGCGCATGGTGGACGGCGTGCTGCTGGGCACGATCGAGTCCTTCATCACCCCTACGGCCTTCATGACGCCGACCGATCCGCGCTTCCAGATTTTCGACGTGCCGGGCCTGTTCGCCTCGCCGGAGCACGTTCACGCGGTTATCCATGACCCCGCCTATCGCAATCACATGGAGACGATGTTTCTCAATCGCGGCATTCGCATCATCGGCGCCATCTACAACAGCCCGACCGTGGTGCTGACCAAGCGGCCCGCGCCTACGCTCGAGGCGTTAAAAGGCATGAAGGTGCGCACATTCGCGTCGCCCTTGCAGATCGAGCCGATGAAGGCAATCGGCGCAATCCCGATTCCTCTCGCGCTCACCGAAGTCATTCCGCAGCTTCAGTCCGGCGGGCTCGACGGAATGCTTGCCGGCATGCCGATCCTCACCGCGTTCAAATATTACGACGTGGCGAGATTCGTGACCGATCTCAACTTCGCGCAGATCGTCAGCGTCAATGTGATCAATGAAGCGTGGTTCCAGAAACAGCCCAAGGACGTGCAGGAAGCGATTCGTGCTGCCGGCCGCGCCGCCGAACAGCAGGCATTCCCCTGGGGCGTCAATAACGTCCAGAAGACAAACGCGCTATGGCTTGCCAACAAAGGCGAAATTCTCAATCTGCCGGCGCAGGAGCAGGCCTCGATGATGCAGAGTTTCGTTTCTCTCGGTACCAACATCGTTGCGCAAAATCCCGTGGTGAAGGCGGAGATGGACAAGCTTCAGGCGCTTGTCGACGCCAAACGGCCGAAGTGACGTCATCCGCAAATGGATTAAGCTCCTAACAAATGCCAGACTACTGATCAGCGGGGGTACATGTCTCAAGTTTTACCGCAACCGAGAATAGGGCAGTACAATCTGCCACCTTGGAGGGAAAGGGTGACCTGTAGTGCCTTGGAGTACTTCTTTGATTAGACAACTTCTCAGCCGGCGATGGTTGTGCCCCTGAATGACCTGACGGGGGGTGTCACGCTCTCCTCTATTCGTCAGCCCTAAGTAAAACTTTGGCAAGCACACGGGTAAGCGATTCAAAATACCGTTAGGGGCCCTCAAACCATCCAATCTTATCCGGATCGACACTCTTATTTAGCTCGTCGCTTACCTGTTTCTGAATTTCCGATTGTGTATTGATGTCCAGCTTTTTCAATATCGATAAAATATTTCCATAAATTGGAACCCCAAGATTTTTCAAGTTTCCCGCAAGAAGTTCAGTGCGGTAGTTCAGTCCAACGGTTCCCCAAACAGCAGGATGTAACATCCACCCAACATTTGGCTCATAGGATGATCCCACAGAGTTGATGTTACAGTGGTTTGCGGATCGAACTTCTGCGTTGGGGCAGTTACCTTGAAAGTATTCCTTTCGAAATCCAAATCCGTTCGATGGCTGCCCCACCAAGTCAGTTCCACCTCGCTCTTGAGCCGAGAAATATAGAACTCCCTTAACTTCATTAGAATGTCGCTCGAGAACCCTGCCGGTCCGATCCAGATACGCAATAAAAATGGTAGAGTGGCCGGGCCCGCTTGTTCTGTTCAATTTAAAGAGATCACCGGGGATTAGCTCCGAAAATTTCCCCTGCTTGCCTACATTGAAGCGCTCCAAAGCATGTGCGGCTCCTTTGGAGCCAAGTCCGTCATACTCCCAAAGATGTTGTCGGAGGTGGGTTGGCTTCGCCCCCGCGGACCAGTGCTCACGCGGCAGTTTTTGAAAGGGGGTGCTATCCTTGGTCCGCTGAAAGTACTTGTTGAGCGCCTCAATTAGCACTTCGGCAACAGCTGCCACACACATCGTCGCCCCAGTTCCCCCTGGATACGCAAAATCATTGTTAGTGGAATCCCAATAGAATCGCTTCACTGTTTGAGCTTCAGAGCTGTACGTGAGATCCTGGCTATAGTTGCGCCTTAGATTGTACCCCCGGTTAGCTCTGTGGCCGACTGTTTCGTAAATGGCTTGGAGTACATAGTAATTGAAATCTATGCTGCCTCCTTTACGAAAATCCTTCAAGAAAGTTGCTGACGCCCAACCAAACTTCCCATCGTAGGAAACACGACACCAATTCCTGCCGCACGAAAGCAAGTCGATTACGACACGGCAAGACTGTCCAGGAATTGAGGTAACGATAGGATATTGGGTTCCAGGCCCTGCGCGTACGTTCAGCACATCTCCCGACGAGACACCGCTAACACACGTTGCGCCTGCACCGTTAACTGCCAGGATGAGGGCAAGGGGCAGGAGAGAACCACACCGAACTATCCAGAAGGTCATGCTCTGCTTCCTGTGCTTCGGCTACGTAGTTCATCTCACGACGCCACCTGAGTTCAACCCGCGTTACATTTCTTCTCAAGATGTCATTCAATCCTAAGGCCTTGCAATTTCCTTACGAGGTCCGCTGCAGTTGGAGCATCGGAGCTGGTGATGCTGGGTGGAATGCCGGCCATAAGCGGAGAAACAGATAGAGAGGGGTCAACTTTTGGAAGATCATAGGGCTCGAAATAGATAGCGCTGTATTTGTGAAGGCAAGTAGTACTTCCAGCTACTCCGTCGAACTTATCCAGATAATTCTGCAAGAAAGCCCAATATAAAGCACCAACATCTGGTGTCGAAAAATATGCTGCCAGCTCCGAAACAATCGCTCCACAAGCGGATGCGATACTATTATCGGTGGTTGACGCAGCATATTTCTGAACTTCGGTTTTTCCTTTTTCCAAAGCTGCGACAAACGCCTTTGTTGTATCTCTATCTAGTAAAAACTGGATCGCTTTTTTCCCAGCTACCTGACCCTGGTTGAGCCAGTTAATCCAGTTGAAAGGCTTTTGAAACTTTCCATCACGGAAATTACCTATCTCACTTTCGCGCGTTTCGAATCGTACCCAGAGCTCCACCCTGTTGTATTTTTCACCGACTGGCTGAGAAAAATCATACGGAAATACGAACCTGACCAGGTTTGGCCTAGTCTTGGTCTTGCAAGCAGACTCAGAATCATTACTTTCGCATTGATTCGCAACGATGAACGACATCTGGGTTTGGACAATGGCAACTTTGCTCCCGTCGCTCGCAACCGTCTTGTACAGCTCGAAGCCAATTTTTCGCATCCCATCGTAAACAGTTTTCACTCCATCATTTATGGGTGTGAATTTTAAAGCACCGGAGGTGGTGTTTATCAGGTCGATGACTGTGCCGATTAGACTGCCGTCCGTCAGATGTTTAGATTTTGATTTGTAGACTTCCAGCGCTATCGAATACGAGTTCGTATTTCCGTTTATTGGCAGGCGATGAATCAATTCGTCATCGTAATTTATGTATGTGGATTCCTGAGCGTTCCCTTTGAATCCAAGAACCTGGACCAAAAAGCCTCTATCCTTTTTGACAAAATGTGCAACGACCTTCCGTGCGACGATCCGTTCGTCGCCTGCTACAGCAGTATCAATCAGTTCAACCGCAACGATATACTCGCCTTCTTCTGCTACGCCAAAAAGCTTATCGACTAGGCCTACAAGCCATTTGTGTTGCTCTGTAAGGCTCAGTTGGGACAGTTGGAAACTGACTAGGCCGTATCGATCACCGAATGTGACTTTCCTATCAGAAGGCCATCCTATCGGCCTCGGAGGAATAGGGGTCTGGGCAAAGAGAGTGTCCGTTGACCAGACGAAAAGGGACAGCAACACGAATGAGAAGGTGCGTATCCACATAAGAATCCTCCTGCGATCTGTGTGATCTATTGAGTTAGGCGGTTGGGCATAGTTTGAGCGAAGGGCCGATCTTGGAACCTCTGAGCACGGCTGCAGCGTTAGGAGTGCTCTTCCGACTGATTTAAGGTGCTGCTTGCCTAATCGATCGCGTCGAACCGTCGATTGGGTATGCCTTGCTTTTCGGC
>Ga0081455_10003789_pt1 | contig 17257 bp, 10 predicted proteins | sample TabmetS3T2R1_FD_70207 | JGI IMG/M metagenome (GOLD analysis project Ga0081455, IMG submission 70207) | Tabebuia heterophylla rhizosphere microbial communities from the University of Puerto Rico - S3T2R1 | ecosystem: Host-associated > Plants > Roots > Rhizosphere ...
TAGCCGTCGGAACACTGGTCGAGGTCGTGGCTCAACCGGCGCGTGCGGCCCGGCTGCGTCGCGACCTCGCGCGCGCTCGTGATGCCGAGCGTCGTGTAGCGCCGCAACTGCGGATCGAGACGCTTCTCGAAATCGGCCCAACCGATGCGGTCGGGCATGGACCACGCGACCTCGGCGAGCGCCGCCGCGCGCGGAAACGTCATGTATTCGACGCGCTCCTCGGTGCGTATCAGCTCTGTCCAGATGTTCGCCTGCACGCCGAGCACGTGCTTGCGCTGCTCGGCCGTGATCTGCTTCGGCAGCGGTTCGAAGTTGTAGACCATCTCGAGCGACAGCGTGTTCGAGCGGCCGGGCGATGCATCGCCCGCGCTCTGCCAGTGATCGAGATACAGGTCGGGCGCCGGCGAGAGGACGGTGTCGTGCCCGGCCTGCGCCGCGGCGATGGCGCCGTCGATGCCGCGCCACGACATCACGGTGGCGTTGGGCGCGATACCGCCTTCGAGGATCTCGTCCCAGCCGATGAGCTTGCGGCCCTTGGAGTTGATGAACTTCTCCATGCGGCCGATGAACCAGCTTTGCATCGCGTGCGCGTCCTTGACGCCGAGCTCCTTCATGCGCGCCTGCACGCGCGCGGACTTTTCCCATTGCGGCTTCACGGCCTCGTCGCCGCCGACGTGGATGTATTCGCTCGGGAAGATGTCCATGACCTCGGTGAGCACGTTCTCGAGGAACTTGAACGTCGCGTCGTCGACGTTGTAGAGGTTTTCGTAGACGCCCCAGTCGGAGGGCACGGCCTTGAGGCTGTTCGCCGCGGGCGGCACGCCGAGCTCGGGATACGCGACGATGGCCGCGGTCGCATGTCCCGGCATCTCGATCTCGGGCACCACGGTGATGTGACGCGCAGCGGCATATTCCACGATTTCGCGCGCCTGCTCCTGCGTGTAGACACCGCCCTGCAGGCGCGGCTTGCCGGTCTTCGGATCGATGTCCTTGCGCGGCGCAGTGCCCTCGGGCACGCGCCAACCGCCGACGCTCGTGAGCTTCGGATACTTCTTGATCTCGAGTCGCCACGCCTGGTCATCGGTCAGATGCCAGTGCAGCACGTTGAGCTTGTGCCAGGCCATCACGTCGATGAACTTCTTGATGAACTCCGGCGACTGGTAGTGGCGCGCGGAGTCGAGCATGAGGCCGCGCCACTGGAAGCGCGGCGCGTCCGTGATGTCGACCGCGGGGATCGTGCGCTCCTGATTGCTGCCCGAGAGCAGCTGCCACACCGTGACCGCGCCGTAGAACAGGCCCGCGCCTTCGCGTGCACGCACCGCGATCTCGTTCGCGCCCACGTGCACGGTGTAGCTGCCCGGAATGTCGTCACCCGCCTGCGGGTCGATGGCGAACGACACCGCGTCGGTTCCCGCCTGGCCGGGCTGCGCTCCGAGCTTGAAGCCCGGCATCCGGCGCGCGCTCTCGGCGAAATACTCCGCGGCGCCCTTCGCGGCATCGGACGTGTAGACGATGCGCGTATTGAGGCTGAACGTGTACGAGCCCTTGCCCGCGAAGCTGTCGCGCGGCAACGGGATCACGGGCGGCGAGACGCGTCGCGGCTGCGCGGCGGCGGGCGGCGACGCCGGCTTCGAGCACGCCCCGAGCGCCAGGACGGCGCCGATCAATCCCACGCAAAGCTTCTGACGATTCATGTTTGCCCTCCGTATCGCGCGGGTGACGCGATGACTCCGCAGGTTACTCGCTGGCATGCAACGAGCTTATCGAATTGTTATTTGTCCGCGGGAGCCGGGTCGATGTGCAGGCGGGCCTGCGCCCCCGAAAAAGGGCGCGGGCCCGCTGCTCGCCAGGGTCAGAACTTGGCGCGGAGGTTCAGGTAGAACTGCCGACCGTTGTTGTAGAACGCCGTGGGGGCCGTCGCGCTCTGGTAGTAGGTCAACTCCGGGTTGTTGAGATTCAACGCGTCGAGGCTGACGCTGAGCCAATCGGTGGGCTTGTAGCTGAACGTCAACGACAGCGTCCCGAAGTCATCCTGGTAGTACGGATTCGCGCCCGACAGGCCGATGAGGAACGAACTGCGATAGGTGAAGTTCGCGCGCGCCGAGAACATCTTGTTCTCGAAGTACGCACCCACGTTGTAGGTGTCCTTCGAAGTGCCCACCAGGTTGTTGCTGCCGTCAGCCCAGGTGTGTGAGGTCTTGCCATCCGCATAGGTGTAGTTGGCGCTGACGCCGAACGACTCACCGATGGGTTGTTCGTAGACCAGCTCGAGACCCGTCACCGAACCGTTGGAATTGACCGGGACCGAGACGAGATAGGTCTCGAGCTGATTGGTCAGTTCGCTGAACAGCTGCCGGTTCTCCGTGCCGAACGCCACGTAGTCCTTGAGCTCCATCGAATAGGCACCGAGGGACAGCAGGCCGCGCGGCATGAAGTACCACTCGAGATTGCCATCGAAGTTCGTGGACACCACCGGCTTCAGGTTCGGATTGCCGCCGCCGCCGGTCCGGTTCAGATCCGAACCCCAGCTCGATGCGCCGAGTGCCGAGAAGTCCGGCATCGTCATGGTCTGCGACGCCGCGAAGCGGAATACCATCTTGTCGCTCATGTCGAACTTCAGGTTCGCGCTCGGCAGCAGCTTGCTGCGGTCGTTGTTGGTGTTCTGGTAGATCCAGTTGCCGAAGAGGCTGCTCACATCCGCATTCGCCGCGCTCGCGACCGCCTGGTACGAGTTGATCTCCTGGTCGATGTCGACGTAGCGCAGGCCCACGTTGCCGCTCCAGGCCTCGCCGCCGAAATTCGCCTGGGCATAGGCCGCGAGATTCTTCTCGGTGACCTTCCACTCACCACCGTAGTTGTGACGGCCCGTCGGGCCGTCGTCGTTCGACAGCCACGTCGAGTTGGCGAGGATCGCTTCCCGCAGTGCGCCCGGCGTGAAGTACCACAGGTTGCGCGGGAAGGTGCCGCCGATGCCATCGGCGAAGTCGCTCGGATAGGAGACGAACGCGCCATTCTGCAAGTCGGACCAGATGTCGCCGGGGCTCGCGCCTTCCGGTGACTTGGCCTGCCGCTCGTGGTCGGCATAGCGCGCGCCGAACGCGAGGGACTTCAGTGCACCGACATCCATCTGCTGCGTGAAGTCGAGGTTCGCCCAGTCTTCCGAATCCAGCGCGGTGACCTGCTGGTTGCCCCAGGTGCCGAAGCCGGTCACACCGGTCGGCGAGCTGTCGCCGCCGACGCTCCAGTCGAGAGGCGCGCTCGTGCCATGGCTGGTCCAGCTCGCGCCACCGCCGCGGTTCGTAGTCACCTCGGCGATGAACTGGCGCGCCGTCGAGCCCTCGCCCTCCGTGGTTCCGGCCTGCGCCTTGAAGTTGAGCGAGTCGGTGATGTTCCAGTCCGCATCCAGCGTGACGTAGTGGCTCTTCGCCGAGGCTTCACGCGAGATCATGTCGTAGACGGCATAGTCACGACCGGCGACGCCCGCATACGTGGCGCTCGTCAGCACGCCGTTCTCGACGGTGTATCCCGGATTGGGCGCCTGCGCGCGGGCGAAGTTGCCGCCCCACATCATGAAGTTGCGGTTGTAGTTGTTCGCGTCCATGTCCGAGAGGAAGCCGCTCAGACCGAGAGTCAGGTTGTCGGACGGCTTGAACTGGACCTCCAGCAATCCGCCCTTGCGATCGCGGTCCTGTTCGAACAGCGTCGAACCGACGAGACCCGGAACCTGCACACCGACCAGGTCGGGATTGCTGATGCCGGCCGGGTCGGTGTCCGAGATCGTGAAGAAGCCGCCCGGAATTTCCTGCGCATCGCGGCGCAGTGAACGCTCCTGCTTGAAGACCTGCAGCAGCACGCCGAAGTTGCCGGCCTCATTCTTGTAGTTGAACAGGCCCGAGAGCTGCGGATCGTAGGAATCGGCCTGATCGGAATAGACGCTGCCGAGCGATGCTTCGAACGTCACCGACTTGTCGAACTGGAACGGCTTGCGCGTGATGATGTTGACGGTGCCCGTCGTGCCGCCTTCCTGCAGTCTCGCCTGGGAGGACTTGTTGACCTCCACCGAGTTGACGAGCTCCGACGGCAGCAGCGTGTAGCTCACGCTGCGTCCGACGTTGTTGCCCTGGCTCAGCACGAACCAGTCGGCGGAACCGACGCTGTGGCCGTTGATGAGCGTCTGCGTGAGACTCGGGCTGGTGCCGCGCAGGCTCACGCGGTCGGATTCGTCGAAGCCGCCTTCATCGGCGCTCGACGAGCTGATGTTCACTCCGGGCAGTCCGCGCAGTGCGTCGGCCACGTTGCGCGCCGGCAGTTTGCCCACGTCCTCCGCGGTCACCACTTCGAGGTGCGCGTCGGCACTGCGCTTGACCTCGAGAGACCGATCGAGGCTCGCACGGATGCCCGTGACGATGACCTCGTCGAGCTCGTCGCCTTCACTGGAAGCCGTCGACCCCGTCTGGGCGAATGCGGACGGGTGACACAAGGCGAACGCAATCGCCGTACCGAGCAACGTCGAACGTCTGATGTTCATAAGGATCAACCCCTGTCGTTTTGTCCAAAGGCCCTGTTTACGGACCACTTGGTATCCAATATAGAACCACTTGGTCGCATTTGCCAAGCCAAATCTTCAGGCTTTCGTGGCGTGAAAGCGCAAATCACGCGTTCCTGCGGCAAATTTCGCTGCTTCGCTGCGACATATTGGTATTGTATTGGTCATACGGTGGTGGCATTGTTGCGGTCGCAAAATGCCTGGGATGCCGCACGGGGGGCTGATGACGCTGTCTAACTACCTGCAGAAGCTCGACGAATCGAGCGACCTGCCGCTCTACCAACAACTGCAGCGTTCCCTGCGCGCCGCCATCGAAAAGCGCGTCGTCGGTCCGGACGATGCATTGCCGCCCGAGCGCGATCTCGCCGAGGGGCTGTCGATCTCGCGCATCACGGTGCGCAAGGCGATCGACGGGCTCGTCGAGGAAGGGCTCCTCGTACGCCGCCAGGGCGCCGGTACGTTCGTCTGTGCGCGCGTCGAGAAGAACTTCGCGAAGCTCACGTCGTTCTCCGAGGACATGCGCGCGCGTGGCCGCAAGCCGCGCAGCATGTGGCTCAATCGCTCCGCCGGCACCGTCACGCCCGAGGAATCGTTGACGCTGCGGCTCTCGCCCGGCACGCCCGTCTGCCGCTTCCAGCGCATCCGCTTCGCCGACGACGCACCGATGGCGCTCGAGTATGCGACCGTGCTCGGCTCGTGCCTGCCATCGGTCGATGCCGTCGAGAGCTCGCTGTACGAGGCGCTCGAGAAGACGGGCAATCGACCGGTACGCGCGCTGCAGCGCCTGCGCGCGGTGCTGCTCACGACGGAGCAGGCCAAACTACTCAAGGCGCACGAGAGCGACGCCGGTCTGCTCGTCGAGAGGCTCGGCTTCCACGTCGACGGTCGCGCCGTCGAATTCTCGCAGTCCTTCTATCGCGGCGACATCTACGATTTCGTCGCGGAGCTCAGCGCCAATGGCTGAAGCATCCGTGAAAGCCGACAGCCGCATGCACGCCGAGGCGGCGGAGAGCGCCGATGTCGTCCGCCGCCAGTTCGCCGCCAACGCCGCCGCACTGAGCGGGCTCGGCGCAACCTTGCGCGATCGCGCGCCGCGCGCCGTGGTCACCTGCGCGCGCGGCAGCTCCGACCACGCCGCGACGTTCGCGAAATATCTCGTCGAGACCCACGCGCGGCTCATCACCTCCTCCGCCGCGCCGTCGCTGAGCTCGGTCTACGACGCCGCAACGGACCTGCGCGACGTCGTGTTCGTCGCGATCTCGCAATCGGGGAAGAGCCCCGATCTGCTGGCCTCCGTGAGCAACGCGCGCGCCTGCGGTGCGTTCGTCATCGCGCTGTGCAATACCCCGGGCGCCCCGCTCACGCAGATCGCGCACCACACGGTCGCGCTGCACGCCGGCCGGGAGCAGAGCGTCGCCGCGACGAAATCGTTCATCGCGACCCTCGCCGCACTCGTGCATCTCGTCGCCGAGTGGACGCGCAACACCGAGCTCGTCGACGCATTGTGTGCGGCGCCGGGCCAGCTCGAACAGGCCTGGTCGCTCGACTGGAGCGCGGCGCTCGACGCGCTGTTGCCGGCCCTCAACCTGTTCGTCATCGGCCGCGGCTACGGTCTCGGCGTGGCACAGGAGGCGGCTCTCAAGTTCAAGGAAACCTGCGGCATCCATGCGGAAGCCTTCAGCGCCGCCGAGGTGCAGCACGGCCCCATGGCGCTCGTGAATCGCGGCTTCCCGGTGCTCGGGTTTTCCCAGCACGATGAAACCCGCGCAGGCATCGAAAGCGTCGCGCGCGACTTCGCGCAACGCGGCGCGCGCGTGCTGCTCGCGGGCGGCCACGTCGCCGGCTGCACGGCCTTGCCGACGATCGCAGCGCATCCCGTCATCGAGCCGATGCTCATGATCCAGAGCTTCTACCGGTTCGCGGCGCGACTCTCGCGTGCACGCGGGCTGGATCCCGACGTCCCGCCACACCTGCGCAAGGTGACGGAGACGATCTGATGGCGACCGCTCTCGTCAACGGTCGCGTGCTGCGCGATGGCGGTCTCGTCGACGGGCTCGCGGTGCTCGTCGACGGCGCGCGCATCGTCGACGTGCAGCCACGCGCCGCCGTGCGCGCCGCACATACACACGACCTGCACGGACAGCGGCTCCTGCCGGGCTTCATCGATACACAGGTCAACGGCGGCGGCGGCGTGTTGTTCAACGACGCGCCCTCGGTCGACGCGATCCGGGCGATCGGCCGCGCGCACCGGTGCTTCGGCACGACGGGCTTCCTGCCGACGCTCATCAGCGACGATCTCGCGGTCATCGAAGCCGCGCTCGATGCGGTGCGGACTGCCATCTCGCCCATGGACGGGGCCGCACGCGTGCCGGGCGTGCTCGGCGTGCACATCGAGGGGCCGTTCCTCAATCCCGATCGCAAGGGCGTGCACGATCCGGCGAAGCTGCGCGCGCTCGATGCAGCGGCGATCGAACTACTCTCGCGGCCGACGGGCGGCCGCACGATGGTCACGCTCGCGCCCGAGATGACGACGCCCGAGGCGATCCGCCGGCTCGCGTCGGCCGGCGTCGTCGTTTCGGCGGGCCACACGAATGCGAGCTGCGCGGAGGTGCAGGCCGCGCTCGGCGCGGGCCTGCGCGGCTTCACGCACCTCTTCAACGCGATGTCGCAGCTCGGCAGCCGCGAACCGGGCGTCGTCGGCGCGGCGCTCGACGATCCCGCGAGCTTCTGCGGGCTCATCGTCGACGGCGTCCACGTCGATCCGCTCACGCTCAGGCTCGCGCTGCGCGCGAAATCGTCCGCGCGTTTCATGCTCGTCACGGATGCGATGTCGAACATCGGCAACGGCGACGGCGATTTCCGTATCCAGGGCAAGCGCATTCGCGTTCTGGACAACCAGTTGCGCGACGACGATGGCGTGCTCGCGGGCGCGAATCTCACGATGTCGGCGGCGGTCGCGAACGCGATGCGGTTGCTCGGCGCCGATCTCGGCACCGCGGTCCGCATGGCGAGCGCGAACCCCGCGGAATTCCTCGGGCTTACGGATCTCGGTGCGATCGCGCCGGGCCGGCGCGCGAGCCTCGTGCTCGTCGACGAGCACGGCAGCGTCCTCGAGACGTGGATCGACGGCGAGCACGCGATCCATCACTGAAAAACCGGCGTTGGTCGCATAGCACTCGCGTCGCGGCGGAGAATATATTATATACGCCGCATCGCAGCCCGGACCGGACGCCATGCGCCACACCCGACTCGTCGCTCTCCTCCTGGTTTCATCCGCCAGCCTCAGCGCGGCCCAGACGAACGGCGCCGCCAGAAAGCCGCTCGAGCTCACGCAGATCTTCGGCCCTGGCGCGGTGACGCTCGACCGGCGCCCCGCGGTGCGCTGGATCGAAAACGGCCGCGCGTACACGACGCTCGAACCCGCGAAACCGGGACCGGGCGTCGACGTCGTCCGCTACGACACGACGGGCAGGCGCACGGTGATCGTGGGCGCCGCGTCCCTCGTGCCGCCAGGCGCCTCGCAGCCCATCGCGCCCGGCGATCACGCATGGTCCGACGACGGCAAGCGCCTCCTGCTCACCGTCCCCGCGCCGAACGCGCGCCGGAACAACCCCGTTTGCGACGCGTGGACGTTCGACGTGGGGACGCGCGCGCTGCGGAAGATAGGCGCCCCGCTGCCCTCAGCCGGGCTGCTCTACCCCGAGTGGTCTCCCGATGGCGCGCGCGTCGCCTACGTTTCGGGAAACGACCTGTACGTCGAAACGCCGGGCGCGGCGCCCGTGCGGCTCACGACCGACGGCAGCGAGCTCGTGCTCAATGGCCGCGGCGACATCGCGTACGAGGAGGAATTCAGTCTCGGCAAGGCGTTCTCCTGGAGCCCGGACTCGAAGCGCATCGCGTACTGGCGCTTCGACACGAACGGCGTCGGCATCTTCACGCTGATCCGCAACACGGAGGGCCAGTATCCGAAGGCCATCACGATGCGCTATCCCAAACCGGGCACGACGAACTCGGCGGTGCGCGTCGGCGTCGTGTCCGTCGATGCGCCGGGCACCACGTGGTTCGCGCTCGCGGGCGATCCTCGCGACAACTACGTGCCGCGCATGGACTGGGCGGGCAATGGCGAAGTGCTGATCCAGTACGAGAACCGTCCGCAGAACACCAAGCACGTGTTGCTCGGCAACGCCGCGAACGGCGCCGTGCGCGAGATCATGACCGAGACCGACAGGGCCTGGCTCCTGCCGAGCGAGAACGTGCACTGGATCGGCGACCGGTTCACGTGGCTCAGCGAGCGCGACGGCTGGATGCATCTCTACACCGTGTCGCGCGACGGCAAGGACGTGCAGTTGCGCACGCCCGGCGACTACGACGTCGTCAGCATCGAGTCGATCGACGAGAAACATGGGTTCGCATACTTCACCGCGTCACCGGACAACGTGACGCAGCGCTATCTCTATCGCGCGTCGTTGCTCGGGAAGTCGCACGTCGAACGGCTGACGCCCGCGCACGACGCGGGCACGCACGACTACGACGTCGCGCCCGGCGGCACGTTCGCCATTCACACGTTTTCGACCGCGGACGCGCCGCCCGTCGTCGACATCGTGAAGCTGCCCGCCCATGCGCGCACGCGCCTGCTGTCGCAGAGCACGGCGATGGAGGCCTTGCTTGCCGCCACGCCGCGCGCGCCGACGGAATTCTTCAAGGTGGACATCGGCGCAGTGGCGCTCGATGCCTGGTTGATGAAGCCGCCGGACTTCGACGCCGCGAAGAAGTACCCGCTGCTCGTCTACGTGTATTCGGAGCCCGCGGGACAGACCGTTGCCGACCGCTGGGGCGGCGATCGTTACCTGTGGCACCTGATGCTGACGCAGCGCGGCTACCTCGTCGCGAGCATCGACAGCCGCGGTGCGAACGCGCCGCGCGGGCACGACTGGCGCCGGTCCATCTACCGGCAGATCGGGATCCAGGCGTCGGCGGACCAGGCCGCGGCGATCCGCAGGATGCTCGCGGAGCGGCCGTACATCGACGCGAAACGCATCGGCGTGTGGGGCTGGAGCGGCGGCGGCGCGATGACGCTCAACGCGATGTTCCGCTATCCCGAGCTCTATTCCACGGGCATCGCCGTCGCGAGCCCCGTCGACCAGATGCTCTACAATTCCATCTACCAGGAACGCTACATGGGGCTGCCCGCGGACAACCCCGACGGTTATCGCGACGGCTCGCCCATCAACTTCGCGCAGAGTCTCGCGGGCAATCTGCTCGTCATCCACGGCACGGGTGACGACAACGTCCATTACCAGAACGCCGAGCAGCTCGTGAACCGGTTGATCGCGCTCGACAAGCCGTTCTCGATGATGGCGTACCCGGATCGCACGCACGGCATTTACGAGGGCGCGAACACGCGCCTGCATCTGTTCACGCTCGCGACGAGCTATCTAGCCGAACATCTGCCGCCGACGCCCTGACGGGCGCCGCGCACCTGCGCCGCTGCGCGGATTCCGCGCGGCGTGGCGTTCCATTTGTGCCGTGCAATCGCGCGCGCCTACGTACGTGCAGCGCACAACGTGAGCCGAGCCGCGAGGCGACTCGCACCGTCGCAAACGGCTATCTCCCGATATAATAAATAATATATTGTTTGCTCCTGGGTTTCTTACTGAACAAAAGGGGGCAGCGATGAACAGAAGAACCAGCGCGCTCGCGGCGGGCATATCGCTCGCATTCGCGGGCGCACTCCACGCACAGAATCCGGGCCAGGAAGCGGCGCAGATGGACGAGGTCATCGTCACGGGCTCGCGCCTCGCGACGACCGGTCTCGACACGACCGCACCAGTCACGGTGATCGATCGCGCGGCCATCGAGGCCACGGGATCGACGAGCGTCGGCGAGCTGCTGCGCGAACTGCCGGTGGCCACCGCTTCCGCGAGCGACACCGCGGGCCGCGGCAATGGCGGCTCCGCGACGGTCGCGTTGCGCGGCCTGGGCTCCGTCAACACGCTCGTGCTCATCAACGGCCGGCGCGTGCTCTCCAACAACGACGGCGGCACCGTCGATCTCAACAGCGTGCCGTTCGAGGCCGTCGAGCGCGTCGAGGTGCTGCAGGACGGCGCTTCCGCGATCTACGGCTCCGATGCGATCGCGGGCGTCGTCAACATCATCATGCGTCGCGATTTCGAAGGGCTCATGGTGAAAGGCGGCTACGGCATCTCGAGCCGCAGCGACCTGCCGAACCGCGAAGCTTCGCTGACGTTCGGTCATCACGCCGACAAGGGCGGCTTCGTGTTCAACGCCTCGTGGCGCGACGCCGAGGGCAACTTCATCGCCGATCGTCCCGTGAGCCGCGATCCCGACTGGCGTGCGCAGGGCGGCCGCAATTTCCGCGATCCCCTCCCCGTCGTCGCAGTCGTGCAGGGTCTGCCGGGCTTCGGCAGCCAGGAGCGCGTGCTGCGCGACGGCGTGGCGCAGGCGGCGACCGTGAACGACTTCCGCGCGTTCTCGTTCCCCGACACGGGGGACCCGCTGTCGGTCGGCAATGACGGCATCAACTACTGGCTCTACGAGACGAGCGCGGTCGACATCGCGCAGAAGAGCGTGTCGTTCACGGGCGACTACGCGATCTCCGACAAGCTCACCGCGATCGTCGAGGCGTCGTTCAATCGCCGCCACTCGGTGGGCTACCTCGCGCCTGACTACTTCGGCGCGGTGTATGGCGATCCGATCACGCTGTCCGCCAACAACGACTTCAATCCGTTCGGCGTCGACCTCTCGGTCGCGCGCACGTTCGGCGAGCAGCCGTTCCGCGGCCGCCGCCAGTCGAACGTGACCTCCGACGTCTCGCGCTTCGTCGCGGGACTCGAGGGCGACATCGGCGAGTGGAAGTGGGACGCGTCGGTCAACTACCAGAATCTCGACCAGCTGACGTTCGACGGCGAAGGCGTGCTGCGCGACCGGCTGCAACAGGCCGCCGGCGATTCCGACGAGTGTCGCGCCGCGGGCAATGGCTGCGTGCCGATCAACTTGTTGGGTGGCCCGGGCTCCGTCACGCCCGAGATGCTCGACTTCATCTCGGCGGATTCGTATGCGTCCGCGCACTCGCGGCTGCAATCGGCGGTGCTGAACTTCAGCGGCGGACTGTTCTCTCTGCCGGCCGGTGAAGTACGCATGGCGATCGGCGCCGAGTACCGGCGCGAAACGTTCTCGCTCGACTACGACCGCAACGCCGAGCTCAATGCGTTCGTCGCGCGCTCCGTGACTCCCGATGCCTTTCCGCCCGCGCGCGAGATCAAGGAGGTCTACGCGGAGTTCGCCGTGCCGCTGCTCGCGGACATGCCGGGCGTGAAGTCCCTCGATCTCGACGTCGCGGGCCGCTACTCCGACTACAACCGCTTCGGCAGCACGAGCAATCCGAAGGTCGGCCTCAAGTGGCGGCCGACGGACAGCCTGCTCGTGCGCGGCTCGTGGGGCACGGGCTTTCGCGCACCGACGTTCGCCGAGGCGTTCGGCGGCCAGACGCGCGGCTTCTCGACGATCAACGATCCCTGCGCGGGTCCCAACTTCGCCTCACTGCCGGGCTGCGCCGGGCGCCAGGCGCCCGCGAACACCACGGGTGCGTTCGTGCTGTCGGGTGGCAATCCGGATCTCAAGCCCGAGGACGCGGACAATCTCACGCTCGGCGTCGTGCTCACGCCCGCGTTCGCGCCGCGTCTCGCGCTGACGCTCGATTTCTACCGCATCGAGAAGGACGGGATCATCGGCGCGATCAACCGCAACTACATCCTCGCGCAGAACGCGGCGGACGGCAGCTTCGCGGACCGCATCACGCGCGATCCGACGAACTGGTCGGTCGTCGAGATCGTGGCGACACGGGCCAACCTGCTGAACCAGTCGATCAAGGGACTCGACTTCGGACTGCAGTACGCGACCGAGGAGCACTCGTTCGGCAAGTTCGATTTCCGCACCGACGTCACGTACCTCGACACGTTCAAGCAGCCGCCGGCGCCGGGCGTCGCGGCCGTGAGCCGCGTCGGCCAGTACGACGACACGACGGGCACGCTCGCGCGCGTGCGCGGCACGGGGCGCATCACGTGGACCAGCGGACCGTTCACGCTCGGCACGGCTGCGCGCTACGTGAGCGGAGTCACCAACATGGGCTCGCTGCTCGTGGACGGCAAACATCTCGAGGCCGACAGCTACGTCCAGAACGACTGGCTCGCGTCTTACGAGTTCGAGCCCGTGAAGCTCAAGCTCACGCTCACGGTCGAGAACGTGTTCGACGAGATGCCGCCGTTCCTCGAGGGCAACTTCGCGAACGGTTTCGACCAGGGCTCGTTCAACTCGCGCGGCCGCTACTACATGGCACGATTCGAGAAGAACTTCTGACGAGTCTCCGCGCGTAACATCGGCCGCGGCGACGCGTCGCCGCGGCCTTTTTCTTCGGGTGACACATGAACGCATTTGCTCGCAGCGCTGCGGCGCTCGGTTTCGGACTCCTGGGTTGTGTCGCGATGGCGCAGAACCGCACACCGGCCGCCGAGATCACGGATCCCGCCGATCCGAAGTTCATCACCGCGCAGACGCGCAAGATGGGCGGCGTCTTGCCCCCCGAGCAGCAGGCGCTCGACCTGCGCAGCATCGACCTCTCCACCAAGGTCTTCCCGACCGAGAAACGCATCGAGAGCACCGCCGTGCTCACGCTGCGGACTGCGGCCGAGCTCGACACGCTCGTGCTCGATCTCTACCCGAAATTCAAGATCGCGGAGATCGACGTCGACAAGCGCAAGTTGCCGGCCTCCGCGTGGTCGAATCCGGAGGGCCAGCTGCGCATCAAGCTACCGCATCCCGCGAAGGCGGGAGCGACGCTCGTCGCACGCATCGTCTATTCGGGCGCGCCGCCCGTCGCCAAGCATCCACCGTGGGAAGGCGGCACGACGTGGGTCACGACGCCCGTGGGCAAGCAACCCTGGATCGACACGTCGCTGTGGGGCGGCGGTTGCGACCTGCTGTTGCCGTGCATCGATCACCCGACGAAGAAGGCCGCGTTCATCGACGAGCACTACACCGTGCCGACGGGCCTCATGGCGCCAGGCAACGGAAAGTTCATGGGGAAGACCGAGAAGAACGGCTGGACGACGTGGAACTGGCACGGCCGCAGCATCCACACGTATGGGCCGGTGCTCGACGTCGGGCCGTACAAGGTGTTCGAGGCCGATTACAAGTCGCGTTACGGCAATGTCATACCGATGCGGCTCTACTATCTACCGGAAGAAGAAGAGAAGGCCGCGGCGCTGTTCAAGGAATTTCCGCAGACTCTCGATTTCTGGGAGTCGCGCATCGGGCCCTACCCGTGGTCCGACCAGAAGATGGGCGTGATCCGCGTGCCCTACTCCGGGCTCGAGAACCAGACGCTCGTCGGTCACTCGAACGATTTCCCGAAGACGCCGTACGGTTTCGATTTCCTCATGAACCACGAGTTCTCGCACGAGTGGTTCGGCAACCAGATGTCGGTGCGCAACTACGACGACCTGTGGCTGCACGAGGGTCTGGGATCGTACGCGCAGCCGCTGCTCGCCGAATATCTCGGCGGCGAGATCGATTACATGGCCTATCTGAAGGACCAGCGCGCGATCATTCGCAACCAGCAGCCGCTGGTCACTGGCCAGGAGCGCACCGAGAAAGCCGTGTATGCGGACGAGACCGGCCCGCGCGGCGACATCTATCCGAAAGGCAGCTGGATCGCGCACACGCTGCGGCAGTTGATCGGCGACGAGGCGTTCTTCAAGTCGATCCGCATCCTCGTGTATGGCCGGCCTGATCCGCTGCCGGGCAATTTCGAGCCGCAGTTCGGCACGACGCAGGGGTTCCTCAAGATCGTCGACGACGTCACGGGCAAGGACTACAAGTGGTTCTTCGACGCGTATTTCTACCGCGCGGCGCTGCCCAGGCTGGTCGCGACGCGCGACGGCGGCATGCTCAGGGTGCATTGGGAGACGGGCGACGTGGTGTTCCCGATGCCGCTCGACGTGCGCGTGAACGGCAAGGTGATCACGCTGCCGATGACCGACGGAAAGGGCGAGACGCCGGTCGGCGAATGGGACGCCGTGACGCTCGACCCGTCGTCGAAGATCCTCATGCAGTCGGATGCGATCGATCGCTTCCAGCAGTGGCGTTCACAACAACCGAAGTAACCGACTCCAGCAGCGCAACCATCAGCGCGTTCATCGGGGTCGCGATGCCGTACTTGCGGCCCAGCCGCACGATCACGCCGTTGCGCGCATCGATCTCCATCGGCCGCCCTGCGCGGCGATCGGCGAGCATCGAATTCGCGGCGTCGCGCGGACCGCGCCGCGTGCGCTGGACAATCTCGTCGGCAATGCCGTCGTCGAGCTTCGCGCCCGCGGCGCGGCCCACGGCGACGCACTCACGCACGATCTCGCGCATGATTTCCGCCACGCCATCGTGATGCGCAATGCCCGCGGGCTCGCGCACCGCGGCCATGACGGCGCCGGCGCTGTTGAGGCACAACTTCTTCCACGCGATGGTCGTGAAATCGCCGCTCGACACGACATTGCCGCCGACACCCGCGAACAACGCGACGAACGCCGCGCCATTCGCGTCCGCGGGAACCACCATCGTGAGCGGGCCGCGCTGCACGACGCGCCCCGGCGCGACACGATCGACGGGCGTATCGATCGTCACGGGCACGATGCGCTCGCGATCGAAGAACGGTGCGAAACGCTCGACGTGCTCCACGCCGTTCTGGATGACGGCGAGCCGCGTGCGCGCATCGCCCGCGGTCTCGAACCACCGCGCCGCGGCTGCGCTGTCGTACGCCTTGGTGGCGACGATCATCCAGTCGACGGGCGCCGCGGACGCAGGATCGGTCAGCACCTTCGGCTGACAGCGGATCGTCTGCTCGCGAAAAGAAACCTCGATGGAATCGAATGCGGTGCGCGCCGCGACGGCGATCTGGTTGGAGGCATTGCGCGACGCCCACGCGGCGACGGTGCAGCCGATCGCGCCGGGCCCGATGAGCAGGATCGAATTCATGCCCGCAGCATAACGGTCCCGTGCTACCGTCGCGCGCAAGCGGGGAGGTACATCCGTGCAGGAAACACACAATCCGTATTCGGCGCCGAAGGCGCGCCTCGCTGAATACGAACAGCGCCGCGAGATCGAGCCCGTCGGCCGCGGGGTGCGGTTCGGCGAGTACCTCGTCGACTATCTTGGCTTCTTCGCGTTCGCGATGCTGAGCGGCGCCGCGATCGGGCTCATCTGGGGCTTGACTGGAGTCAACGTGCTCAAGAGCGTCCGGACATCCTGCTCGGCGTCATCTTCATGTCTTTCTATTACATGTTCTTCGAGGGCATCTGGGGGCGCTCGCCCGGCAAGTGGATCTTCGGGACGGCGGTCGTCAACGAAGACGGCCTCAAGCCGTCGTTCGGTGCGATCGCACTGCGCACGATCTGCCGCTTCATTCCGTTCGAGCCGTTTTCGTTCTTCGGCGAGCGCGGCTGGCACGACAAGATCTCGAACACCTACGTGATCAAGGTGCGCGGTAAATAGTCGGGATCTTCGTGGAGATGGTGCCGGCGGCAGGGATCGAACCCGCGACATCCAGTTTACAAAACTGGCGCTCTACCAACTGAGCTACACCGGCGCCGTACGGGCGGGCGGCATTATAGATGAGTCCGTCCGCGGCCTTCAGCCCGCGGTCATTCAGCCTGCCGGGGCGGGAGCCTCAGCCGCAGCGGGCGCGGGACAGGCCTTGAACTCGAGCTCCGCGTCTCCGGCCTGGAACTTCTGGCCTTCGAGCGGCGGCGCGCCGGACTTGAGCGAGAGGTCGAGCCAGATCGAGGTGGACGGCTTTTCGCGAGCCTCGATCTGCGGCAGCAGCTGGAGCTTCGCGACACGCTCGGACTGCGACGCGGCGCGGGCCTCGTCGGAAAAGATGCCGAGCGAGATGCGCCGTTCGGCCCCGAGCTCGCCCATGGCCTGGGCATCGGCGATGCCGCCTTTGTGCAGGCGATCGAGCAGCCGGCGCTCGCCGGCCTCCGTGGGCGGGCTCTCGAGGAAGACCCAGTAACCGTCGACGACATTCGTCGTGACCTCGCGCGGCAGCGACGGATAACCGCTGTCCGAAAGCGTCTGTCGCGCGCGCGCCGCGAGCTCATTGGTGGCGAAGGGACCCACGGTGACGCAGCCCCCGGCGGCGGTGACCGTCGCGGTTTCACTCGCGAGCTGCAGCCGCGGGGCGTCGACCTTGGGCGACTCCGGCAACCTGGATTCACCGGGCGCGAGCCATTTCGACCACGCGAAGAACGCGAGGTTGATGAAGAGCAGTACGAAAAGAGCGGCGCGCAAGCGCCGCGAGTGTAGCAAGCCGCCACGCGGCCGCGTCAATCGCCGTCCGCGCGTACACTGGCGGCCGCCGCGTCGTCGGCCGCGGCCGCGCCGGACGCCTGCATTCGCCCCGGATGGGAGGTTCCATGTCCGCATCTCGATGGTTGTTAGTCCTCCTCGCCGTCGCTTCTGCCGCCTGCCATGCCGCCGCGGCGCCCGACTTCGACGTGCTGATCCGCAATGGCCACATCGTCGACGGCACCGGCTCGCCCTGGTACTCGGCGGACATCGGCATTCGCGCCGGACGCATCGCGGCGATCGGACGACTCGGAACCGCGACCGCCCGGCAGACGATCGACGCCGCGGGACTCGTCG
>Ga0081455_10003790_pt1 | contig 17256 bp, 19 predicted proteins | sample TabmetS3T2R1_FD_70207 | JGI IMG/M metagenome (GOLD analysis project Ga0081455, IMG submission 70207) | Tabebuia heterophylla rhizosphere microbial communities from the University of Puerto Rico - S3T2R1 | ecosystem: Host-associated > Plants > Roots > Rhizosphere ...
TGGAGAGACGGTTGGCGGTGAGCGCGGCGAGGAGCGTCCCTGCATGACCGCGACTACGCCCCTGCCCGGCGCCGAGCAGGGCATCCGTCAGCCCACCCGCCCGCCGGCCCGCCCCCCGGCGGGGCCGGCTCGACCGTGGCCGGCGAGGGCCACGGAGGGGGAGGCCACGGAGGGGGAGCCCGCGGTGCGGAAGGCGGCGCTGGGGAGGGCGGGCTCGACCCTGGCGAGAGGGTCGGGCGGGTGCGCGGGCGGCGGTTGGGTGTGGACGTGGGGACGGTGCGGGTCGGGGTTGCGGTCAGCGACCCGGATGGCATCCTGGCTACGCCGCTGGTCACCCTGAGCCGTGACGCGGGCGGCACCGCCGACCAGGCCGCGCTCGCGGAGTTGGTACGCGAGCACGACGTGGTCGAGGTGGTGGTCGGGTTGCCCCGCTCGCTGTCCGGGCAGGTCGGCGCGGCCGCGGAGCACGCGTTGAGCTATGCCGAGCAGTTGCGCGAGCGGCTGGCACCGGTTCCGGTGCTGATGGCCGACGAACGGCTGACCACGGTCGTGGCCTCGCGTACGCTCAGCCGACGGGGTGTGAAGGGGAAGCGGCAACGCGCGGTGGTCGACCAGGCCGCCGCTGTGCTCATCCTGCAAGGTTGGCTCGACGCGCACCGCGCGGGCCATTAGGGGAGAGGTACCGTGAGCGACCTTTCGATCCTCGGCGTGCTCGACGACGACGGAGATCATGGACCGCAACGCCGCGGCGGTCGGCGCCAGCGCCGGGGATCCGGCCGGGGCGGCGGGATCATCGCGCTGATCGTCATCGTGGCGCTCGGCGCGGTCATCGTCTTCGTCGGCAAGGGCATGCTGGGCGACAAGTTCTCCACACCCGACTACCAGGGCGAGGGGACCGGCGCCGTCCAGGTGCAGGTGAAGTCCGGGGACACCTCCAAGGACATCGCCGCGACGCTGACCAAGCTGGGCGTGGTGAAGAGCGAACGCGCGTTCACCAAGGCGGCGGAGGCCGACTCCTCGGCGTCCTCGATCCAGCCCGGCTACTACCGGCTGCGCAAGGGCATGAGCGCCTCCTCCGCGCTGGCCCTGCTGCTGGACCCGTCGTCGCGGCTGAACACCAAGGTGACCGTCCCCGAGGGCCTGAGCGCGAAGGAGATCTACGCGCTGCTGTCGAAGAAGACCAAGCTCCCGGTGCAGCAGTTCCAGCTGGCCGCGCGCAACCCGGTGGCGCTGGGCGCCCGGCAGGGCGTGACCAACATCGAGGGCATGCTGTTCCCGGCGACCTACGACTTCGACCCGGGTACGACCGCGGCCGACATGCTGAAGGAGATGGTCGCGACCTTCAACGAGCGGGTCGACCTGGCCGCGCTGAACGCCTCGGGGGTGTCCCGCGGCATGAACTGGTACCAGATCCTGAAGATCGCCTCGCTGCTGGAGGAGGAGGCGATCACCGACGACTTCGGCAAGGTCGCCACGGTGATCGACAACCGGGTCGCGCAGGGCATGCGGCTGGGCATGGACTCGACGATCAACTACGCGCTCGGCCGGTCCCGGATCCGGGTCAGCGAGGCCGAGACGTTCATCAGCTCGCCGTACAACACCTACCGGGTGAACGGGCTGCCGCCGACGCCGATCTCCAACCCGGGGCTGGCCGCGATCGAGGCCGCGATGCGGCCGACGCCCGGCAACTGGCTGTACTTCGTGAAGATCAACAAGGACGGCCACTCGTACTTCACCGCCGACTACAACGACTTCATCAACCACAAGAACCAGGCCAAGGCGAACGGGGTGTACTGAGGTGCCCCGCGCCGCGGTACTGGGCTCGCCCATCGGGCACTCGCTGTCGCCGGTACTGCACCTGGCGGCCTACGACGCGCTGGACCTGCCGGACTGGCGCTACCAGGCCGTCGACTGCGACGAACACCGGCTGCGCCCGTTCCTGTCCGCGCTGGACGAGGACTGGATGGGGCTGTCGCTGACCATGCCGCTGAAGCGGCTGGCGCTGGAGTTGGCCGACGAGGTGTCGCCGCTGGCCGCCGCGGTCGGCGCGGCGAACACGATGGTGCGCCGTGACGGGCGCTGGTTCGCGGCGAACACCGACGTCGGCGGCATGGTGGACGCGCTGCGCGAGGCGGGCGTGGAGCGGCCGGTCAACGCGGTCGTGCTGGGCGCGGGCGGCACCGCGCAGGCCGCCCTCGCCGCGCTGCGGGAGCTGGGCGTGAGCGAGCCGCTGGTGCTGGTCCGCGACCTGGACCGGGCCGGCGAGCTGCGGGCCGCGGCCGGCCGGCTGGACGTGTCGCCGCAGATCCGGGCGGGCCTGGCCGGGTGGGCCGGCGGTACGGTCGACCCGGCCGTGTACGCCGCGGACCTGCTGATCTCCACCGTGCCCAAGGGCGCGGCGGACGCGCTGGCGGCCGAGCCGCGCTGGTCGGACAAGGGCACCGTGCTCGACGTGGTGTACGAGCCGTGGCCCACGCCCGCCGCGGTGAGCGCCGCCGCGTTCGGCTGGCGGATCGCCAGCGGCCTGGACATGCTGCTGCACCAGGCCGCCCGGCAGGTCTCGCTGATGACCGGCCGCACCCCGCCGGTCGCCGCCATGCGGGACGCCCTCTACCAAGCGGTCGCCGCCCGCTGACCCCGTGCTGCACCCCGTACCGGCCCTGGTCGCGGCCGCCCTCACCGCCCTGACCGGAGCCGCCTTCACCCTCACCGACCGCACCCTCCTCCCGCGCGCCCTCAACCACCTCGCCCAACCAACCAAACCTCCACCCGAGATCGAGACCACCGAGAAGCCCACCGCCAGCGAGCCGCAATCCGCGGGTGGGGTGACCGCTGCGGGCGGGGTGCCGGCTGCGGAGGAAGCGCCCCGCGGGCCGGACGCGCCCGGTGAGGCCGCGGTGCCCGGTGAGGCCGCGGAGCCCGTCGACGCCGAGGCGCCCGGTGCGGGCGGGGCGCCCGGTGGGGCCGGGGTGCTGGGTGAGGGCGAGGCGCTGGGTAAGGGCGGGGTGGGTGCTGGGGGTGTTGTGGAGGTGCGGGTGGCGGGGGTGGTTGTTGTGGGTGGGGCGGCGGTGGGGGTGGGGGTGGCGGCGCTCGGGGTGGGGTGGAGTGCGGCGCTGCCGGCGTACGTGTGGCTGGCGCTGGCCGCGGTGGGGCTGACCGTGGTCGACCTGGCCACGCACCGGCTGCCGAACCGGATCGTGTACCCGACGTACGCCGCCGGCCTGGTCCTGCTCGGTGCCGCCGCGCTGGCCGACGGCGCCGGGCACGCCTACGTCCGCGCCCTGATCGCCATGGCGGCGCTGTACACCGCGTTCCTGCTGGCCGCCCTGGCCTTCCCCAACGCGCTCGGCTTCGGCGATGTGAAGCTCGCCGGCGTGCTCGGCCTGTACCTGGGCTACCTCGGCGGCGGCATCCTGGCCCTCGGCCTCGCGCTCGGCCTGCTGATCGGCTTCCTCGCCGCCCTCGCCCTCCTGCTGGCCCGCCGCGTCGGCTGGCACGGCGAACTCGCGTACGGCCCGTCGCTGCTGGCCGGCGCGCTCATCGCCGTCGGCGCCGGCCAACCCCTGTGGGACGCCTACACGAACGCCGCCGGCCTCTAGTACCGCTCCGACAGCCACTCGGCGAAGGTCTGCTTGCCGCGCTCGCCCGGCTCCAGCGGCAGGCACCCGCCGGTGACCATCGCCTTGCCGACCGCGCCCGGCAGCCGTACCGGCAGGACCAGTTTCCGGCTGCCCCGGGCGCGCAGCACCCGGCGTACCAGGTCGGGCATCGTGAACACCTCGGGCCCGGCCAGCTCCGGTGCCATCCCGACCGGCTCGCCGGCGGCCAGCTCGACCAGCGCCGCGGCCACCTCCCGCGCCGCCACCGGCTGGCTCTGCATCGAGGGCACCACCATCACCGGCCCCGTCGCCAGCCGCTCGATGAGCTGCCCGGGGAACTCGTGGAACTGCGCCGCCCGCAGCACGCTGCCCGGCACCGGCCCGCCCAGCGCCAACTCCTCCTGCCACAGCTTGCCCTGGTAGTAGCCGAACCCGACCCGGTCCACGCCGATGATCGACAGCGCCACGTGGTGCCGCACCCCGGCCCGCTGCCCCGCCTCCAGCAGCGTGCGGGTGGTCGCCTCGAAGAACGCCACCGCCTTGTCCCGGTTGGTGGTTGTGATGTTCGCGACGTCGACCACCGCGTCCACCCCGGCCAGCGCCTCGTCGAGCCCCGCACCGGTCACCACGTCCACCCCGACCGACCGGGCCAGCACGACCGGTTCGTGCCCGGCCGCCCGCGCCAGGTCCACCACCATCGCCCCGACCATGCCCGTACCGCCCGCTACCGCGATCCGCATCACGCGTCTCCTTCATCCTCGATGTCCTCCAGACGACGCCGCGTGCCCGTACGTGACAGACCTCGGGCTCGGCGCGGGTGTGGCGCCCGGCACGTGGAAGGATGGCCCGCATGTTGCGCTGGGTGACGGCAGGGGAGTCGCACGGGCCCGCCCTGGTCGCCGTACTGGAGGGGTTGCCGGCCGGGGTGGCCGTGACCACGGCCGAGATCCAGGCCGAGCTGACCCGGCGGCGCGCCGGGTACGGCCGGGGTGCCCGGATGAGCTTCGAGCAGGACCAGGTGGAGATCACCGGCGGGGTACGGCACGGGCTGAGCATGGGCGGCCCGGTGGCCATCCGGGTCGGCAACACCGAGTGGCCCAAGTGGACGACGGTCATGTCGGCCGACCCGGTCGACCCGGAGGCGCTGGCCGCGCAGGCCCGCAACGCCCCGCTGACCCGGCCGCGGCCCGGGCACGCCGACCTCGCCGGCATGCAGAAGTACGGGCTGGCCGACGCGAGGCCGGTGCTGGAGCGGGCAAGCGCCCGGGAGACCGCCGCCCGGGTGGCGCTGGCCGCGGTGGCGCGCGGGCTGCTGTCACAGGTGTTCGGCGTCGAGGTGCTGAGCCACGTGGTGAGCATCGGCACGGTGGCCGCGCCGGACGGGGTGATCCCGGAGCCGGCCGACCGGGCCGCGGTGGAGGAGTCGCCGGTGCGCTGCTTCGACGCCAAGACCGGGCAGTTGATGATCGAGGAGATCGACGCCACCCGGAAGGCCGGCGACACCCTCGGCGGGGTGGTGGAGGTGGTCGCGTACGGGCTGCCGCCGGGGCTGGGCAGCTTCGTGGCCGGCGACCGGCGGCTGGACTCGCGCATTGCCGGCGCGCTGATGGGCATCCAGGCGATCAAGGGCGTGGAGTTCGGCGACGGGTTCGCGCTGGCCCGCATCCGCGGCTCGCTCGCGCACGACGAGATCGAGAACACCGCGGCCGGGGTGCGGCGCCGGACCGGGCGTTCCGGCGGGGTCGAGGGCGGCATGAGTACGGGCGAGATGCTGCGCGTACGGGCCGCGATGAAGCCGATCTCCACCGTGCCGCGCGCACTGTCCACAGTGGACGTGGCGACCGGCGAGCCGGCGGTGGCGATCAACCAGCGCTCGGATGTGTGCGCGGTGCCGGCCGCGGGGGTGGTGGCCGAGGCGATGGTGGCGCTGGTGCTGGCGCAGGCGGCGCTGGAGAAGTTCGGCGGCGACTCGGTGGCGGAGACGCGGCGCAACCTGGACGGCTACCTGGCCAACCTGGTGATCCGGTGAGCCGACAGGGAGTGAGCATCGCAGGCGCGGGCGCTTTTCCCGCGCCGAGGAGCGGAGCGAGCGCGGAGGCGAACAGATGGACGCCGTGAGCGGTCCGGTCGCGGTGCTGGTTGGGGCGCCCGGCGCCGGCAAGAGCACGGTCGGCGGGCTGGTCGCGGGCGCCCTCGGCGTACGGTTCCGGGACACCGACAGCGACATCGAGGCGCGCGCCGGCAAGCCGATCGCCGACATCTTCGTCGACGACGGCGAGGCGGCGTTCCGGCTGCTGGAGGCCGAGGCGGTCGCGTCGGCGCTGGAGTCCTTCCGCGGAGTGCTCGCGCTGGGTGGCGGCGCGGTCACGACCGAGGCGGTACGCAAGGCGCTGGCCGGCCACACCGTGGTCTACCTCGCGGTGGACGCGGCCAGCGCGGCGGCCCGGGTCGGGCTGAATCGGGACCGGCCGCTGCTGCTGGGTAACGTACGGGCCAAACTGCGGGCTCTGCTGGAGGAACGCTTGCCGCTGTACGAGGAAGTCGCCACGGTCACCGTCGACACCGCCGGCCGCGATGCCGCCGCGGTCGCCGACCAGGTCCTGGCGGCGCTCCGGTGACCGCACCCCCCGAGGAGCAGCCCGACCCGGCGCCCGCCGGTACGGCGGAGGCCGGCGCGGCGACGCTGGTCGAGGTCGGCGGCCCGGCGCCGTACCCGGTGCTGGTCGGGACCGACCTCACCGCGCGGGTCCCACAGCTGCTGGCCGGTGCCGCGCAGGTCGCGGTGCTGCACCAGGCGCCGGTCGCCAAGGCCGCGGCGCTGCTGTGCGAGGAGCTGGCCGGCGCCGGGTACGTACCCTGCCCGATCGAGCTGCCCGACGGCGAGGACGCCAAGACCCTCGCGGTGGCCGGCAGTTGCTTCGACATCCTGGGCGAGCGCGGCTTCACCCGCAGCGACGCGGTGATCGGCTTCGGCGGCGGCGCGGCCACCGACCTCGCCGGCTGGGTCGCGGCGGCCTGGCTGCGCGGCGTACGCGTGGTGCACCTGCCCACCACCCTGCTCGGCATGGTGGACGCCGCGGTCGGCGGCAAGACCGGCATCAACACCGCGGCCGGCAAGAACCTGGTCGGCGCCTTCCACCCGCCCGCGGCGGTGCTGTGCGACCTCGGCTGGCTGGACACGCTGCCGGAGGCCGACTTCGTCGCCGGCATGGCCGAGGTGGTCAAGTGCGGCTTCATTGCCGACCCCGCGATCCTCGCCCTGATCGAGGCCGACCCGGAGGCCGCCGGCGCGCCCGGCCCGGCCACCCGCGAGCTGGTCGAGCGCGCGGTCGCGGTGAAGGCCCGGGTCGTCTCGGCGGACCTGCGCGAGTCGGGCCTGCGGGAGATCCTCAACTACGGCCACACCCTCGGCCACGCCATCGAGAAGGTGGAGGGGTACCGGTGGCGGCACGGCGAGGCGGTCAGCGTCGGTATGGTGTACGCCGCGACGCTGGCGAAGCTGGCCGGCCGCCTGGACGAGCCCACGGTCGACCGGCACCGGACGATCCTGGACGCGCTCGGCCTGCCCACCGGCTACCGGGCCGGCGCGTGGCCGGACCTGCGCGCGGCCATGTCGGTGGACAAGAAGGCGCGCGGCAGCGTGCTGCGCTTCGTCGTGCTGGACGGCCTGGCCGAGCCCGGCATCCTCGCCGACCCGGACCCGGCGATGCTGGAGCAGGCGTACGCCGAGGTGTCCTTACACGGCGAGCGGCCCTGGCGAGGATTCCGCTGATCGGAGGACCGCGGTGATCTGGGTCCTGAACGGCCCCAACCTGAACCGGCTCGGCACCCGCCAGCCGGAGATCTACGGCACCACGACGTACGCCGACCTGGTGGCGCTGTGCGAACGCGCCGCCAAGGAGGTGGGCGAGCAGGTCGAGGTACGCCAGACCAACCACGAGGGCGAGCTGATCGACTGGCTCCAGGAGGCGGCCACCGCCAACCACCCGGTCGTCCTGAACGCCGCCGGCTGGACCCACACCAGCGTCGCCGTCGCCGACGCCTGCGCGCTCCTCACCGCGCCGCTCGTGGAGGTCCACATCTCCAACATCCACAAGCGCGAACCGTTCCGCCACCACTCCCACATCTCGGCCGTGGCCACCGGCGTCATCGCCGGCCTGGGCGTACGCGGCTACGCCCTGGCCATCCACTGGCTGGCCGCCCAGCGCTGAGCTACCGGGTCCGGGGGCAGCCCTCGTGCGAGTGGGGCGTGATCGGGGGTACGTCCCGGAGCGCGAGGATGGCCTCCAGGCGGCGCTGGTTGTCGGCGTCGACCGGGGTGTAGACCAGCATGCGGGTGTCCGGGGAGTGCGGCAGGATCATCGCGGTCGAGACCATGTGCAGCTCGCCGAGGGTGTCGTGGCGGAAGACCTTGTTCCACTGGCGCGGGCGGGCCACGTCGTGGGCGGCCCACATGCCGGCGAACAGCGCGCTGGCCGCGCACAGCCGCTGGACGAACTCGGCCCAGTCCGGCTCGTCCACGTGCCGGCCGAAGGCCGCGCGCAGCGAGGCCACCAGCGGGCCGTACTCGTCGGCGCGGTTGAGGAAGCCGTTGCAGCAGTCGGGCATGGTGAAGATCTGCCAGATCGTGTTCCGCTCGCCCGGCGGCGCCGCCACCATGTTCGGGAACATCGCCCCGTACGGCTGGTTCCAGGCGAGCAGGTCGTAGCGGGCGTTGACGACCGAGGCGGGGTTGGGCGCGAGCGCGTCGATGATCTGCTGGATCGCCGGGTGCAGGGGGCAGTCCCCGTCGCTGTCCCGGACCGGGGCGAGCGGGACGTTGGCCAGCCGGTAGAGGTGCTCGCGCTCGACCGGCTCCAGGCGCAGCGTCCGGGCGATCGCGTCCAGCACCTGCGGGCTGGCGTTGATCCGCCGGCCCTGCTCCAGCCACGTGTACCAGGTGACGCCGACCCCGGCCAGCTGCGCGACCTCCTCGCGCCGCAGCCCCGGCGTGCGGCGGCGCAGCCCCGGCGGGAGGCCGACGTCCCCGGGGCTGATCCGGGCCCGCCGGCGGCGCAGGAAGTCGGCCAGCTCCTCGCGGCGGGTGATCGCGACGGTCACCCACCCACCTTGTCCCAGATCCGGCGCGCGTGCCAGGTGGTGTCGATACCAGGATCGGCGGGCTCTCGTTACCGGTACCGGATCGCCGGCAGGGTCGGCCGCATGAGCGAAACAGTCCTCGATCGGGTCCGGGTACGGGAGCGGCCCCGGCCGACCGTACGCCCGGGTACCGTGCTGACCCTGGTCCTGGTCGGCCAGTTCATGGCGGTCCTCGACGGCAGCGTGGTCAACGTCGCCGCACCCACGCTGCGCGCCGACCTGCACACCACCGGCGCCAGCATGCAACTCGTCCTGGCCAGCTACACCATCGCGTACGCCGTGCTGCTGGTGACCGGGGCGCGGCTGGGCGCCCGGCTCGGGCCGCACCGGGTGTTCCTGGCCGGGTTGGCGGTGTTCACCGCGGCCTCGCTCGCCTGCGCGCTGGCGCCGGGCGCGGGCAGCCTGATCGCCTTCCGTACGGTCCAGGGCGTGGGCGCCGCGCTGATGGTGCCGCAGGTGCTCAGCATCATCCAGCGCAGCGTGACCGGGGCGGCGCGGGCCCGGGCGCTCGGCCTGTACGCCAGCGCGATCGCGGGCGGCGTCGTGGCCGGCCAGGTGCTCGGCGGCGTGCTGGTGGCCGCGGACCTGTTCGGTACGGGCTGGCGGCCGACGTTCGCGATCAACGTGCCGATCGGTGTGGTGCTGCTCGTGCTGGGCCGGCGCGTGCTGCCCCGGGACCGGGGCGAGCCGGGCCGCCAGCTGGACCGGCGCCATCTGGACCGGGGCGGCCTGGACCTGCCCGGCCTGGTCACGCTGGCCGGCAGCGTCCTGCTGCTGGTCGTACCGCTGGTGCTCGGCCCGGAGCAGCACTGGCCGGCGCTGTGCTGGGTCGCGCTGGCCGCGGCCGTCCCCGCCTTCGGCGCCTTCCTGCTGGCCGAGCGGCACGCGGGCAGCCCGCTGTTCCCGGGCCGGTTGCTGCGGGCGCCCGGCCTGGTGCCGGCGGCGGTCGCGCTGTTCCTGGCCATGTCGACCTACGGCGCGTTCCTGCTGGTCGGCAGCGTGCACCTGCAGTCGGGGCTGGGGGAGTCGGCGCTGCGTACCGGCCTGAACTTCGCGCCGTGCGCGGTCGGTTTCGGGATCAGCAGCATGTACTGGCAGCGGCTGCCGGCGGGCCTGCAGCGCTGGGTCAGCCCGGTGGGCCTGCTGGTCGCCGGCCTGGGCTACCTGGCGCTGGCCGCGCTGCTCGGCGGCGGCAGCGGCGGCGGGGTCGCGTTCTGGCTGGTGATGTTCGGCTGCGGGCTCGGGTTCGGCGGGGTGACCAGCCCGCTGCTGGCCACCGCGCTCAGGCACGTACCGGCCAGCGAGGCGGCCGATGCCAGCGGGTTGATGGTGACGCTGATCCAGCTGGCGATCGTGGTCGGCGTGGCGACGTACGGGACGGTGTACCTGGCCGTGGTGCGGCAGCCGTCGGCCCGGACCGCCGCGCTCCAATCCGCGCACGCTGCGTCACTGGTCGCGGTCGCGCTGGCGTGCGCGACGCTGCTGTCCGGTGCCTGCACGCTGCTCCTGGCCCGGCGCCGGGTGAGGTAGTCCGGTTACTCTGCGTTGAATGACTCGCCCGTTCTGGTGACATCGGTTGCGGGCTGTGCGGGCCCGTGGCTCCATAGCGTAACGGCGTCCGTCCGATGGAGCCGTACACGGGGGTACGGGTGAACGAACAACGCGCGATCCGCGGTGCGTTACGCATCGTGACCGCCCGCGTCGGGGTGGCCGCCACGACCGCCGTCCTGGTCGGCGTCGTGGCGGCCGCGCCCGCCGCCGCGGCGCCGGCCGCCCCGGCCGCATCAGCAGCCGTGGAGGGTGCGAGCACCGGTGCGCTGATCGTCGTGGTCACCGCGCTGGCGCTGGCGATCCTCGCCGGCGTGCTGTGGCCGTACCGCCGGCATGGCAGCTCGAACACCACACGGGGGAAGACCTTGGAACACCCGACCGACGAGACCGACGACACCGGCCGCACCGGCAGGCACCGGGAGACCCAGCCGTGGGAGCCGAGCCTGCAACTGGTCCAGCGGCCCGCCCACTGGCCCGACCTGCCGCTGGCCGAGGACGCGACGACCGACCCGGCCGAGGCGCGGGTCCGCCGGGCGATGGCCCGCTGGGGCTTCCGCGGCCACCGCGCCGAGCAGGCGGCGAAGGACAACGTGATCCCGATCGCCCCGCGGCTGGCCACCCCGCTGGGCAGCGTCCCGGCCGGTACGTCCGCGGACATCGCCGCCGCGCTGAACACCCTGCCGGCCCCGCGCCGGCCCCGCTCGCCGGAGAGCATCGGCTCCACCGTCTCCCAGGCGGCGGCCTCCGCGGCGTACTCGGCGCGCTGGACCCCCGGCCCGTACGACCGCGGCCCGCGTGACCCACGCCGCCCGCGCCGCGCCCCCGGCACACCGGACAGCACCGCGACCTGAGCGGCGGCGCAACCCGGCCGAGGTACGGCCCGGGCGCCGGCCGGCGGGTAGGTTCGGGGGCATGCCTGCCACCCACGCCGCCCGCCGTGCCCGGCTGCGCGAGCGCCTGCGCGCCGCCGACCTGGACGCCGCCCTGGTCAGCAACCTGGTCAACGTGCGGTACCTCACCGGCTTCACCGGCTCGAACGCCGCCCTGCTGGTGTTCGCGGACGGCGCAACCAGCGACCATGCCGTCTTCTGCACCGACGGCCGGTACGACACCCAGTCGGCCACCCAGGTGCCGGACCTGGAGCGGGTGCTGTCCCGCGCCTGCGACCTGGCGCTGACCGCCCGCGCCGGTACCGACGGCGTACGCCGGCTGGGGTACGAGTCGCACCACGTCACCGTCGACGGCCTGAAGGCGCTGCGCGAGCAGGCGCCCGAGGCCGGCTTCGGCACGCTGGCGCGCGCGGTGGAGGCGCTGCGGCTGACCAAGGACGACACCGAGATCGCCCTGCTGCGGCAGGCCTGCGCGTACGCCGACACCGCGCTGGCCGAGATGATCGCGGCCGGCGGCATCCGCCCGGGGCGTACCGAGAAGGACGTCGCCCGCGACCTGGAGAACCGGATGCTGGACCTCGGCGCGGACGCGCGCAGCTTCGAGACGATCGTGGCCGCCGGGGCGAACTCGGCGATCCCGCACCACCGGCCCACCAACGCGGTCCTGGCGGCCGGCGACCTCGTGAAACTGGACTTCGGCGCCGAATGTGGCGGATACCACTCCGACATGACCCGCACGCTGGTCCTCGGCGAGCCGGCGGCCTGGCAGCGCGAGGTGTACGACCTGGTCGCCACCGCCCAGCGGGCCGGCCGCGAGGCGCTGGCGGTCGGCGCGGACGTGGTGGCCGTGGACGCGGCGGCCCGCTCGGTGATCGCCGCGGCCGGGTACGGCCCGCAGTTCAGCCACGGTCTCGGGCACGGCGTCGGGCTGGAGATCCACGAGGCGCCGACACTGTCCGCGCTGGGCGCCGGTACACTCGCCGGGCTGACGCCGGTGACGGTGGAGCCCGGGGTCTACCTCCCGGGCCGCGGCGGCGTCCGCATCGAGGACACCCTCGTGGTCCGCGACGACGGGCCGGAGCTTCTCACCCTCACCAGCAAGGACCTCGTAGCGCTGTAGGAGCGGACCTCATCGTGGCCACCACCAACGACCTGAAGAACGGACTGGTTCTGAACCTCGACGGGCAGCTGTGGACCGTCGTGGACTTCCAGCACGTCAAGCCCGGCAAGGGCGGCGCCTTCGTGCGCACGACCCTGAAGAACGTGCTGTCCGGGAAGGTGGTGGACAAGACGTTCAACGCCGGCGTCAAGGTCGACACCGCGACGGTGGACAAGCGCAACATGACCTACCTGTACCGGGAGGGCGAGGACTTCGTGTTCATGGACGCGGAGACCTACGACCAGATCTACGTGCCCGCGCCGACGGTCGGCACCGGCGCCAACTACCTGCTGGAGAGCACCCCGGTCCTGATCGGCCTGCACGAGGGCGTCGCGCTGTACGTCGAGCTGCCGACCAGCGTCGAGCTGGTGATCGAGTACACCGAGCCGGGCCTGCAGGGCGACCGGTCCACCGGTGGCACCAAGCCGGCGCGGCTGGAGACCGGCGCCGAGATCGCGGTACCGCTGTTCCTGTCCACCGGGGAGAAGGTCAAGGTGGACACCCGCGACGGCCGGTACCTCGGCCGGGTCAACTGAGGTGCGCACCCCCCTCGACCAGTCGGTCTACCGGCGATGAGCGCCCGCTCCAAGGCACGCAAGCGGGCGCTGGACATCCTGTACGAGACGGATCTGCGCGACACCGACCCGCTGGCCACGGTGGGCGAGCGGGTGGCCCGGGCCGACCCGCCGGTGCCCGAGTACGCCGTCGAGCTGGTGGAGGGCGTGACCGAGCACCGCGCCCGCATCGACGAGATCATCGCCTCCTACGCCGAGGGCTGGACGATGGAGCGGATGCCGCCCATCGACCGCAACGTGCTGCGCATCGGCGTCTACGAGATGCTGTGGCGGGAGGACATCCCGGACGTGGTCGCCATCGACGAGGCGATCGAGCTGGCCAAGTCGCTGTCCACCGACGACTCGCCCCGCTTCGTCAACGGCGTCCTGGCCCGCATACTCCGCAGCCGCCCGGTGGTCACCTAGCTGAGTTCGTAGGTGTGCGTGCGTTCGACGGCGCCGAAGCCGAAGCGGGCGTTGGTGGCCTGCATGGGCGCGTTGTCCGGGGCGGTCCAGGTGTGCAGCCGGCACGCCGCGTGCTGGTGTAGCTGGGCCAGGTTGGCGGTCTTCAGGACGGTGGCCAGGCCCCGGCGCCGGTGCGCTGTGGCGACGAAGGTGTCGTCCTGGAAGGCGTCGTCCGGCTCGTCGCGGGGGAGCAGGATGTTGGTGTAGCCGGACGGCTCGCCCGCGGCTGAGCGCAGCATCGCCACCAGCGACAGGTAGCTGCGGGCCATCCGCTCCTCGGCCGTACGGACCTGGTCGGCGTCCCACGCCGGTGGCTCCCGGATCATCTCGCCCGCCGGTACGTCCCGGGCCATCGCGGTGCGCATCGCGGCCAGGTCGTCGACGCGCTCCGGCGGGCACGGCCCGGCCCAGGTGACCAGCTCGTAGCCGCCGGGCACGGCCAGCGGTGGTGTCGCGGCGGGCAGGTCGAGGACCAGGTGGTCCTCCACGTGCCGGCTGGTGAAGCCGCGCGCGGCCGCGAAACGGGCGCCCGGCCAGGTCTCCACGGTCTCGCCGGCCGGGACGTGGATCTCGCTCTGCAGGACGGTACGCCCGGCGGCCGCCGCCCGCTGCCGGGTCCACTCCCACAGCGCCGCGCCGACGCCCCGGCCGCGCTCGGCGGGCGGGACGGCGATCTCCACGTGCGCGATGGACAGGTTCTCGGTCTGCGGCAGGTCGAGCAGCAGCGCGCCGACCGTACGGTCGCCGTCGACGGCCGCCACCGGCAGCCGGCGCACCCGCGGCCCGGGCTGACGGAAGGACACCGCCATCGACCCGTAGGTGGCGATCAGCGGCGCGGCGCGGCCGGCGGTCGCGCCGGCCCGCAGCGCCGCGTACCACGCGGACAAACCGGCCTCATCCTGCGGATCCACCTCACGCGCCTCAACCATGCACGCCAGCGAACCCGCATCCCCATCCCACCGCCACCCATTTCCCGCGCGCCGCCAGCGCTCCCACCCGACCTTGATCCACAGCGACTTACCGGCCGTTTTCCGACCTCAACTCGCTGTGGATCATCGATGGGTGCCGGGGTGCGCGTGAGCCGCGCCGCCTGTGCCGGGCGGCGCGGCGGGTGGCGCCGCTGGGTCAGGAGAGGGCGTCGGTGTCCGCGCTGCGCGCGTCGGCGCTGAGCACTCCCCAGTCGATCAGCCGGTCGGTCAGCTCGCCCGGCGACATGTCGTAGATGATCGCCAGCGACCGCAGGTCCTCGGCCCGGATCGACAGCACCTTGCCGTTGTAGTCGCCGCGCTGGCTCTGGATCGCGGCCGCGTACCGGGCCAGCGGCCCGGCGTGGTCGGTGGGCAGCTTGCCCAGCGTCTCCAGGTCCAGCACGATGCGGGTCGCCGGCTCGCCGCCGGCCGGTGGGCGACCCTCGGGCAGCAGTTCGCTGACCGGCACGCCGTAGAAGTCCGCCAGCTCGGCCAGCTTCTGGACCGTGACGGCCCGGTCGCCGCGCTCGTACGAGCCGACCACGACCGCCTTCCAGCGCCCGTGCGACTTCTTCTCCACACCGTGCAGGGACAGCCCCTGCTGGGTGCGGATGGCCCGCAATCGGGCCCCCAGCGCTTTCGCGTAATCGCTCGTCATCTGTTCTTCGCTCCGTCTGCTGCCCTGCCGGCTGGCGCCGGTCCCCGACGAGTCGCCACCGCCTTTGCTGGCAACTACGGAGAGTGACCGTATACGGAGCGTGACCCAAAGGTCAAGCAAAACCACCCAACTTGGCTATAGCTGCCTGCGTGGCGCGCCGCACGGTACCCGAGCGTTGCTAATGTGGTCTCCCGGCAGGCCCCTTTAAAGCCCGTCCCGTGAGGCGGGGAAGGAGTCGTACTGGATGAGTGTGCCCGAAACCGTACCTGATGCCGGATCCGGCACGGTACGAACCCTGCTTGATGCCGCCGACCTGGCCCGCACCGTCGACCGGATCGCGCACCAGATCCTGGAGAAGACCGACGGCGCGCGGGACGCGGTCCTGCTCGGCATCCCCACCCGCGGCGCCACGCTGGCCCGCCGGCTGGCCGCCCGAGTTCACGCCTTCGAAGGGCTGGCCGTCCCGGTCGGCTCCCTCGACATCACCCTCTACCGCGACGACCTGCGGCTGCGCGGGGTCCGGGCGCTGGAGGAGACCAGCGTCCCGCCCACCGGCGTCGACGGGCGGCTGGTCGTGCTGATCGACGACGTGCTGTTCTCCGGGCGCACCGTCCGGGCCGCCCTGGACGCCCTGCGCGACCTGGGCCGGCCGCGCGCGGTCCAGCTGGCCGTCCTGGTCGACCGCGGCCACCGCGAGCTGCCGATCCGGGCCGACTACGTCGGCAAGAACGTGCCGACCGCGCTCGGCGAGCAGGTCCGGGTCCGGATGGCCGAGGTGGACGGCCTGGACGCGGTCGAACTCGGCCCGCCCGCCCCGCCACCCCCCGGGTACGCCCCCTCCGCCGTCGGCAACCGCCCGGAGGTACAGCCGTGAACAAGCACCTGCTCTCGGCCGCCGACCTGAGTCAGGCCGACGCGCTGGAGATCCTGGACACCGCCGCGCAGATGGACCGGGCGCTGGCCGGGCGCGAGGTGAAGAAGCTGCCCACGCTGCGCGGGCGTACGGTCGTCAACCTGTTCTTCGAGGACAGCACCCGCACCCGGACCTCCTTCGAGCTGGCCGCCAAGCGGCTGTCCGCGGACGTGATCAACTTCTCCGCCAAGGGCAGCAGCGTGTCCAAGGGCGAGTCGCTCAAGGACACCGCGCTGACCCTGGAGGCGATGGGCGCCGACGCGGTGGTGATCCGGCACTCCTACTCCGGCGCGCCGCACCGGCTGGCCACCTGGGTGGCCGGGTCAGTGCTCAACGCGGGCGACGGCACGCACGAGCACCCGACGCAGGCGCTGCTCGACGCGTACACGATGCGGCGGCGGCTGGGCCGGCTGGACGGGCTGCGGGTGGCCGTGGTGGGCGACGTGCTGCACTCCCGGGTGGCCCGCTCCAACGTGCTGCTGCTGGCCACGCTGGGCGCCGAGGTCACGCTGGTGGCGCCGCCCACGCTGCTGCCGGTCGGGGTGGAGACCTGGCCGGCCTCGGTCTCGTACGACCTGGACGCGGTGCTGCCGAAGCTGGACGTCTGCATGATGATCCGGGTCCAGCGGGAGCGGATGGCCTCCTCGTACTTCCCGAGCGCCCGCGAGTACAGCCGCCGGTACGGGCTGGACGCCCGCCGGATGGCCGCGCTGCCCGAGCACGCCATCGTCATGCACCCGGGCCCGATGAACCGCGGCATGGAGATCGCCGCCGAGGTCGCCGACCACCCCAACCGGTCCACCATCGTCGAGCAGGTCGCCAACGGGGTCTCGGTCCGGATGGCCGTCCTCTACCTGCTGCTCGCCGGCTCGCCGGCCGGTTCCCGGGAGGGCGACCAGTGACCGCGTACCTGATCCGGGGCGCCGCGCCGTACGGCGAGGAGCGCACCGACCTGCTGGTCCGCGACGGCGTCATAGCCGAGACCGGGGCCGGTCTCAGCGCCGCCGGCGCGGTCGAGGTCGACGCCGCCGGGCTGGTCGCGCTGCCCGGCCTGGTCGACCTGCACACCCACCTGCGCGAGCCGGGCCGGGAGGACGCCGAGACCGTCGAGTCGGGCACCCGGGCCGCGGCGCTCGGCGGGTACACCGCGGTGTTCGCGATGGCCAACACCGACCCGGTCGCCGACACCGCCGGCGTCGTCGAGCAGGTCTGGCGGCTCGGCCAGGAGGCCGGGCTGGTCGACGTCGTCCCGGTCGGGGCGGTCACGGTGGGCCTGGCCGGCGAGCGCATGGCCGAGCTCGGCGCGATGGCCGACTCCGCGGCCCGGGTGCGGGTCTTCTCCGACGACGGGACGTGCGTC
>Ga0081455_10003791_pt1 | contig 17256 bp, 14 predicted proteins | sample TabmetS3T2R1_FD_70207 | JGI IMG/M metagenome (GOLD analysis project Ga0081455, IMG submission 70207) | Tabebuia heterophylla rhizosphere microbial communities from the University of Puerto Rico - S3T2R1 | ecosystem: Host-associated > Plants > Roots > Rhizosphere ...
CGAAACAAGCCAGCAGCGCAGCGGGTCCGGGATAAACTTGGACGCAGCCGGCCCTTCGCAATTCGTCCTCCGTGAAGCCTCCGCAAAGTACACCTATCGTGCGGACTGCCGCTGGCCGCTTCCGCGTCGTAGGGCGTATCCCCGATAGCAACTGCATCGCGACCGTCGATTGCGAGCCTCCTCAGGGCGGCTTCGAAGATGTCGGGAGCGGGTTTGGATTCCTCGACATCCTCGGCCGAGACCGTCTTGTGGATCAGTTTCTGGATCCCCGCTATGTCAAGATATCTTTCAAGCTCGTCCTTCTTGGCCGACGAGGCTATCGCAATCCGGAGCCCGGCGTCACGCGATCGCTGCAGCAAATCCGGCACTGCGGAGAAGGGCCGAACGAGAGGGAGATACTTGTTTTTGAAATGTTCGCTCCGCCAGGAATCAAGTTCCTTGCCGTGGTCGCGCTGTTCGCTCTCCGATAAGAATACCGGAATGAGCTTATCGCCCCCTTCCCAATCTGACTTCGCGCCTGCTCGAAGCTCACGTCGTGCCCAAACCGTACCATAGCCTCGTGCCAAGCCATCGCGTGAAGATCCACTGAATCCAAGAGCGTGCCATCCACGTCGAAGATCGCGGCCTTCGGCATTCAAATGCCTCCATCAGCAACGCGCGAGTCTTGCATACTGGTGCGTCCTAAGCCGATTTCCGCTGCGGCCGCAGGCTTCCTGGCTGTTTGCTTCCCCTCCTTCCGGCCGTGGATTGTCATCAGCATTTCTTTTTGGCCGACTGACGCCTTCCGCGGCTTCTTGTCAGGCTTTCTAGAATCCTTATTGCCGGCCGCAGCACCACCCACGCTTCTGCGCAGAGCTTCCATAAGGTCAACTACGTTCTCACCCTTTGGTCGCTCCTTCGGTATGATCGGCTTGCCGGCGCGCTTTTGATTGATGAGCTCGACCAGCGCGCTTTCGTACTGGTCCTCGAACTTGTCAGGCTCGAAGTGCCCGCTCTTCTGGTTCACGATGTGCCTGGCAAGATCGAGCATATCCTTTGTCACTTTGACGTCCTGGATATCGTCGAAATATTCCTCCTCACTTCGCACTTCGTAGGGAAGCCAGATCGTGTGGTCCGACGACCGCTATGAGCACGCAAGCGGACATGGGCCGCCGCCAGCGCCATAGCGCTTGGGCAAGATTTGATATCGGTGCTGCCACCCGAGAAACTATTATCGTATCAACAAATTCCTAAGAATTGACCACTTGCGTAGAGCAAGCAACACGAACTCCTTTGAGGCGGGATGACGTCTAACCGAGTAAAACGCCAATCAACGCCGCCAGCGAAACCAGTGAAAGAAAGGCACTCATCGCGATCAGAATGCGGGCATCGATCCGCGGCACGTCCGGGCTTGGTCGTGCCGCTCCGGAATTCCTGAAGCGCCATACCGCAGCGCCATAGCAGAAGATGCTGAATACGATCAGGGCGCTACTATCTGCGGTCACTACCCAGGCCGGCATCAGCCCCGTGAGCACGCCCTTGGCGCCGGCGCCGCTCGCCAGCGCAAACAGACCTGTCCTAATCCAGGCGCTGTAGGTGCGCTCGTCCGCGAGCGCCGTGCGGTTGGAGGCAAGCTCGGTGCGGCGGTCGGCACTGTCCTCGACCCGGACGGCGCTTTCCTTGAGCTCCCTTGCGCTGTCGGCAACCTTCGCGCTCTGGCTCTCGACGGCCGCTGCAGTGGATTTCTGGGCCATATCCGCCGCTCGTCCATTGATCCCGAGATGAACGCGGATACCGCCGAAAGGTTCAGGAACATTCCGATGGGCTCGGCCGTTGACGCGGCTGAGCCGGGGGAAAACCGATGCGATGGAGACCTCTCCAGTCGCTGTTTTGGGCAGGAATAGCACTCTTACTGACGGTCACGTTGGCGGGCGCCGCGGAGGACAAAGCCGCGCGGCCGTCGGAATTCCTGTTGCTGGTGCAGATATCACTGCTGATCGCGGTCGGCCGTGGCCTCGGCGAACTGATGCAGCGGATCGGCCAGCCCACGGTAATCGGCGAACTCCTCTCAGGCTTACTGCTCGGCCCTTCCCTGTTCGGCTGGGTTTGGCCGGAAGCGCAACAAGCGATTTTTCCGCCCTCACCCGAACAGAAATCTCTCCTCGACGGTATCGCGCAATTCGGCATCCTGCTGCTGCTCCTGCTGACGGGCATGGAGACCGATCTCAAGCTGGTGCGCAAAGTCGGCAAGGCCGCGATCGCGATTTCGGTCACGGGCATCGTCGTCCCCTTTGTTGGCGGCTTTGCGCTCGGCCAGTTCCTGCCGCAAAGCCTGTTGCCGCATCCGGAAGCGCGGTTGGTGGCATCGCTGTTCCTCGGCACCGCGCTGTCGATCTCGTCAGTCAAGATCGTCGCCGTCGTGGTGCGCGAGATGAACTTCATGCGCCGCAATATCGGACAGATCATCGTCGCTACCGCGATCATCGACGATACGATCGGCTGGATCATCATCGCCATGATCTTCAGCCTGGCTTCGCAAGGCACGCTCGACATTTACTCCGTTGGCAAGGCCCTGCTCGGCACGCTGGTCTTCCTCGGCATCAGCTTCACGATCGGCCGCCGGCTGGTGTTCCGCTTGATCCGCTGGGCCAATGACCATCTCGTCAGCTCGGCCGCGGTTATCACAATCATCTTGCTGGTCATGAGCGTGATGGCCATGATTACGCATTTGATCGGTGTGCACACCGTGCTCGGCGCGTTCATCGCCGGCGTCCTGGTCGGGGAATCGCCGATTCTTACACGGCAAATCGACGAGCGGCTGCGCGGGCTGATCTCGAGCCTGTTCATGCCGGTGTTCTTTGGCCTCGCGGGTCTCGCCGCCGATCTCACGGTGCTTAGGGATCCCAGCTTGCTGGGGATGACCGCGGCGCTGGTGCTAGTCGCCAGCGTCGGCAAGTTCGGCGGCGCGTTCGCCGGCGGGGCGCTCGGCGGCCTCACCCGCCGCGAATCCTGGGCGCTCGCCAGCGGCATGAATGCACGCGGCTCGACCGAGGTCATCATCGCCACTATAGGGCTGTCGATGGGCGTGCTGAGCCAAAACCTGTTCTCGATGATCGTCACCATGGCGATTCTCACCACCATGGCAATGCCGCCGATGCTGCGCGCCGCGCTGGCGCGGCTGCCGCTCAACAAGGAAGAAAAGGACCGGCTCGAACGCGAGGAATTCGAGCAGAACGGCTTCGTCGCCAATCTGGAGAGGCTGTTGCTTGCGGTCGACGAAAGCGAGAATGCGAAGTTCGCCTCCTACATCGCTGGCTTGCTCGCCGGATGGCGCGGACTTCCCATCACCGTGCTTCACGTCGAGCCGCCGCCACAGGACGACGAGATGCACAATCGCGATGAAACACTGGAGAATGTCGTCAAGAACGCGGCCAAAGCCATCGCCGAAACCGATGAGGACAGTACGGGTCATGTCGACATCGTAACCCGTGCGCCGAAGGAGAAGGAAAGGCCCGTCGAGGTCCTCGCAGAGGAAGCGAAGAAGGGCTTTGATCTCCTGGTCGTGGGCAAGGAGAAGACACTTGGCAGCAAGGACCGGTTCGACCGCACGATCGAAGACATCGGCGCGGCCTTCAAAGGGCCGCTGGCGCTTGTTGTCGGCAAAGGCGATCATCTCAAGCAACCGACGCCTTCGGGCCTGAAGATTCTTGTTCCGATTTCAGGCAGCGCCGTATCGCGACGCGGCGGCGAGGTTGCCATCGCCCTGGCGCGCATGAGCCCCGATCCGCTTAAAGTAGTCTATGTCTCCACGACGCGGGACAGCGGCGCGAAACGCGGCAGCACCAGCATTTCGCTCGCCAGAGAAGAAGCAATCCTGAAGGACACCGCCGCTGCTGCTGCGCGCTACAATGTTGACGTCACCACTGTGCTTCGCGCCAACACCGCGCCGGACCAAGCCATATTACAGGAGATCCGCAGCAGCGGCGCCGACCTTGTAGTGCTTGGCGTTGACCGCATCGCGGGCGACAAGCTCAATTTCGGCAGCGTTGCTCACGCCGTGCTGAGCAAATCAAAGGTGTCCGTGATTCTGATAGCGGACGGAGAAGCCAGCAAGGCGGCACCATAATGTATGCCCCGGGGGCTGCTTTGGGTCAGGAGCAGACATGGCGGTGCCGCCCAAGGGAGGTCCGCTCTGCCCTCAAAACCGGACCTCGGGGCCGTCGGCCAGCAAGTCCGCTTTGGGCCGATTGTGTTGAAAAACTACGGCTTGTGAGCGGTCAGAAGCACTGATTCAGTCAGGCATCGATGTCTGGAGTGAATCTGATGATGGGCGAGCGGCAAGTCGATCAGGCGGCACTTTTCTACGAGTTCTCGCTGGAACGGCACGTGCCGGCCGATCACATGCTTCGGGCGATCGACCGGTTCGCTGATCTCGAGGGCGTGCGTGCGCATGTGGCACCGTTCTATAGCTCCACGGGCCGCCCCTCGATTGATCCGGAACTTCTGATCCGGATGCTGATCGTTGGCTATTGTTTTGGCATCAGGTCGGAGCGGCGGCTGTGCGAGGAGGTCCATCTGAACCTGGCCTATCGATGGTTCTGCCGATTAGGCCTCGACGGCGATGTGCCGGACCATTCAACCTTCTCCAAGAACCGTCATGGCCGCTTCCGTGACAGCGATGTACTTCGGTACGTGTTCGAGACTGTAGTGCGCCGTTGTATGGCCGAAGGGCTGGTCGGTGGTGAAGGTTTTGCTGTCGATGCCAGTCTGATCAAAGCCGACGCTAACCGCCAAAGTGGGATGCCGGGCGCCGAAGGGTTGGACCCAGTTCGATCACGCCGCGCAGTTCGCGAGTATCTGGCGGTGTTGGACGACGCGGCCTTCGGCGCGGCGACGCCCGTCACACCGAAGTATTTTGCGCCGGTCGACCCGGCCGCGCGATGGACCGCAGCAAACGGCGGCCTAGCGTTCTTCGCCTACGCAACCAACTACCTGATCGACCTCGATCATGGCGTCATCGTCGAGGTCGAGGCCTCCAGTGCCGTACGCCAGGCCGAGGTCACCGCCGCCAAGACCATGATCGCACGAGCTCATGACCGCTTCGATCTTCACCCCAAGCGTCTCGCCGCCGATACGGGCTATGGTTCTGCTGAAATGCTCGATTGGCTAGTTAATGAGCAAGGCATTGAGCCCCACGTGCCGGTGTTCGACAAATCCAGGCGAACCGATGGGACCTTCTCCCGGGACGACTTCAGCTACGACCAAGAGCGCGACATCTATGTTTGTCCAGGCGGCAAGCACCTGACCACCGGCGGTACACCGGTGAACGACGGAGCCACCTTGTTCTATCGAGCCAGCAAGGCCGACTGTTCTGCCTGCACGCTGAAGTCCCGTTGCAGCCCCAATGCACCGATGCGGCGCGTGCCGCGCAGTATCCACGAAGGCGCACGAGACCTGGCCCGCAACATCGCCAAGACCGCCGCCTACCTACTCTCGCGGCGTCAGCGCAAGAAGGTGGAGATGTGCTTTGCTCACCTCAAGCGCATCCTCAAGCTCGATCGCCTACGGCTACGTGGCCCATGCGGAGCACATGACGAGTTCCTGCTTGCCGCCACTGCCCAAAACCTGAGGAAGCTAGCCAAGCTGATCCCAGTAAGGACGCCGGTACCGGCCACATAGGGACCTAAGGTCTCTACAACTCCACTGGAGCCATCGTGTCACTCGACTGCATTCCGTCCGCAGGCCGACTTCGTCAACACAATCGACCCTTAGCGGACATCAAATTTGGGCAGGCGGCAGGCACGATTTTGGCTCGTTCGGCCCCTTCCAGAATAAAGGTTTGGCCCGATAAGATGTTCTTGTTGACCTTGGGGGCGGATATGGCGCGGCCATCAAGAACGGGCGGCAAACCAACCAAACAACGTCGCAAGCGGATTACGCAAAAGCGCCGCAACGCGCCAAAGGCGATGCGCAATCGCGGTGTTTCCATTGCTGGTCAGGAAACGGTTGTCACCTGGCTGACCCAAGAGCGCGACGAGGCTCTGCTGCGGGAAACCGCCAATGCCGAAATATTGCGGCTTATTGCAAAGTCGTCCGGCGATCTGGAATTGTTATTTCGAACCATCTTGGAGAACGCCACTCGCATCTGTAATGCGAATTTTGGAACGCTGTTTCGCATCGATGGTGAGAACATTCTTCCTGTGGCGCAATTTAATACGCCCACGACGTTGCTCAAGGCGCAAGCGCGGCGAGGACTATTCAAGCCAACACCTGGCACCGCAATGGAGCACGTCTTGCGGACAAAGCAGGTGAGTCATAGCGCCGACAAGGTCACTGAGCCTGTTCCCGGCTTTTTTGCAGAGCACGGCGGCGCGCGATCACAGGTCGCCGTGCCAATTCTCAAGGATGATTTTCTGATCGGGGTCATTGTCATCTATCGCCAAGAGGTGCGCCCGTTCACCGACAAGCAGATCGAACTGTTACAAAACTTTGCGAGCCAAGCAGTAATAGCCATCGAGAACGCGCGTCTATTCAACGAAACCAGCGAGGCGCTAGAGCGGCAGACCGCGACAGCGGATATTCTGAAGGTGATCGCGTCGTCGCCCACCAATGTAGCGCCGGTGCTGCAAGCTATCGCCGAGAGCGCTTGCGCGCTGTGCAGCGCGCTCGATGCTTCTGTGACGCTGAGGCACGGGGACCACTTGCGCTTCGTCGCGCATCATGGACCGATCCCGATTAGCGTGGAGGCACGGCAAATCAACAGGAACTGGATCAATGGCCGCGCCGTTATCGACAAAGAAACGGTGCATGTGCACGACCTATATGCACCAGAGGCCGACGACTTCCCTGAGGGTCGCGAAATGGCGCGTCGTCTCGGAGTGCGGACCGTCCTCGCGGTGCCGCTGCTCCGCGACCACGAAGCGATCGGCACGGTTACACTGCGGCGAGATCAAGTCCATCCGTTCAGCGAGAAGCAGATCACTCTATTGCAGACCTTTGCCGACCAGGCCGTGATCGCAATCCAGAACGTCAGGCTGTTCGAGGCGGTGCAGGCGCGCACGCAGGAATTGCGCGACAGAACCGTTGAACTTGAAAAGTCGTATGATTTGGTTCGACAGCAGGCGTCTCAATTGGAAGCTCAGTCGCAAGAGCTGCTCAAACTTAATCAGCAGCTCGAACAGCGCGTCGCAGATCAAGTCGGCGAGATCGAGCGCATGAGCAGGCTGCGTCGATTTCTGCCGCCGCAGGTTGCTGATCTGATCGTTGCGTCTGGATCGGAAAAACAACTCGAAAGTCACCGCAGGGAGATCACCGCGCTGTTCTGCGACCTGCGCGGCTTCACCGGCTTCTCTGAAGCCTCCGCCCCGGAAGACGTGATGGCGCTGCTGCGCGATTACCACGCCGCGATTGGCGAAATCATCATCAAGTACAGCGGAACGCTCGAACGCTACGCCGGCGACGGGGTGATGGTGGTCTTCAACGACCCTGTCCCCGTTGACAATCCAGCGCTCCGGGCGGTGCTGATGGCGCTTGAAACGCGTGAGGCCATGGGAGCCTTGATGGAAAAATGGCGTCAGCTGGGCCACGATGTCGGCTTCGGCATCGGTATTGCGCACGGATTTGCTACGCTCGGCACCATCGGTTTCGAGGGGCGCTTCGACTATTCCGCAATCGGCACGGTATCCAACGTAGCCTCCCGGCTTTGCGACGAAGCCAAGCCTGGTCAAATCCTAATCAGTCCGCGCGTTTTCACCGCGGTTAAAGACGAGGTCACGGTCGAGCCGGTCGGTGAGTTTGCGCTCAAAGGTATTGGACGTCCTCTCGCAGCGTACAACGTGTGCGCTATCAAACCTGCAAATTAGCCGGTGCATGACGCCACGCGATGTCGTCTCTTGGCCCAAAGCTGACATGGCGGATCGGTTCACCGACGTCCGCTTCGAGTGGTAGAGCAGACATAGTCGGCGTCCGGGCGGCATCATCTGGGCAGCCAAACGCGTAGCTTCTGATATCCAATCAGGTGATATCTCTCAGCTAACTGACGGAAACAACTTATGAATGGTCAAAATAAAAAAGTCTCGGGTAGCTTTAGGGGTGGCGATACCCCCCTTGAGGAGCGCATTCGCGCCCTGCAGGCTACCTAGGTCACAAGAACATCCAGCACACGGTGCGCTACACTGAGCTGGCGCCGGATCGGTCAATGACTTCTGGAGAAGCTGATGCGGCGGTCACTGATCTACGAATTCGATAAAAAGAAAGCCGCTGAGCAATACCAAACTCCAAATGCCCCAGCTAAACGTTACCCAATCGTTTCTCGTCATTGGAACCTCGCGGGTTTAGCTATTCTTTTCTCTTCCAAATGTAGAGACTTTTCTCCTTCTTTTTATCGACGGTGATCAGCTGCGTGGGATATTCTGTGTCATCGACATAGATCGGTACGTTGAATTCGACGCCCTTCCCCTGCCGGTCTTTGATGATAATTCGCATCGAGCCGCCAGAATCGATGTCATAAGTGCCGCTTATCGAGAAATTCGAGATCGCTCGAGGTCCCGTCGCAGAGCTGTAACTGCCTTCGCGAATATTCCCTCTCACCTCAAGACAGCCAAGCGTAATCGTTTCGTCTTTCTCCCAGTTATGCCAAACACCCTCCATCAAACAGAAGGGTTCAGAAGGTTCGGCGAGGTATGTCGCTGGTCTCGCGTTTATGCCTTGGAACGGAGCATTCCCGAACGGAGCATTCGCGTAGTCGTAGACGGTTTTCGCCGCCACAAAGAGCAGCAGGGCCATTGGTACGGCCATTACGTAACCGAAGCCCTTTCCTTGGGTCTGGCCCTTTCCCTTGCTCGGGATGCGCGTTGGAGGTTCGGTCATAGCGCTTACTTCCCCCTTCCAGGGGCGGCAGTGTTATGACCTGGTTCACATCCGCAATGCCCTTCAGTGGGCTTTAGAGAGTCACTGAGAGTCGTTTGCGTGAGGGCTAGGCCGCTATCCGCCACCAGACGCGATGTCCGCTTTTACCGGGATAGTGTTGCAAAACTCCAGTTGAGGCGACTCACGAACCGTGATTCCGTTGGGTTTGGGACGGCATTGCGGAGCAGCGGATGTTAGGGCGGCAGGAGAGCGGTCAGGGCCAGTTCTTTTACGCATTTGATCTCGACAAAGTAGTGCCGCCCGATCACCTGGTACGGCAAATCGACGGTTTGCTGGACCTGAGTTGGGTGCATAACGAGCTCGCTCCATTCTACTCGCACACTGGCCGGCCTTCGATTGATCCTGTGCTGATGATCCGGATGCTGGTCTTGGGCTATGTATTTGCGCTTCGTTCCGAGCGGCGGCTCTGCGCTGAGGTCCAGGTCAATCTGGCCTACAGATGGTTTTGCAAGCTCGGCATCGAGGACCATATCCCTGATCACTCGGTGTTCTGCCGAGCGCGGCGCGCACGCTTCCGTGAGAGCGATGCGCTACGCCGGGTTTTTGAGCGTGTAGTGGCGCTGTGTATTTCGGCGGGGCTGGTTGGAGGCGACGCGTTCTCGGTCGATGCGAGCCTGATCAAGGCGGATGTGAACAAGACCAGGCGGCTCCCCGGTGACCAGACTATTAGCTGGCCAAAGGCGAAGGAAGCATCCCATGCGGTCCGCGAGTACATCGCAGCGCTCGATGCCGCCAACAGTGATAAGGACGGTGACGAAGACGGCGGCGGTTCAAGTGAGGGCGGCCATCGACGCAAGCCTCCCAAGGAAGTCTCGCTCACAGATCCGCAGGCAACATGGGTTACGAGGCCGGGCGTGGACCCCTTCTTTGCCTATGATGCAAACTATCTGATCGACAACAAGGCCGGGATCATCCTCGATGCGGTGGGCACACGCGCCAACCGTGCGGTTGAGATTGCTGTCACCCAGACCATGGTGGACCGCGTTGAGCGTCGCTTCGATCTGCGACCCCAGAGACTGGCAGGCGACACGGCTTACGGCGCGGTAAGGCTGCTCAAATGGCTGGTGGATCGCAAGATCACACCGCACGTTCCGGTATGGGACAAGTCGGCCCGCGCCGATGGCACCTTTAGCCGAGCCGACTTCGCTTTCGATCAGAAGCGCAATGTCTACGTTTGTCCGGGGCGCGCGGAGCTGACCAGCACCGGCAACATCGATCAAGGTCACATCGTCTACTATAGGGCAAGCAAGAGCGACTGCTCTGGCTGCGCCTTGAAGTCCAAATGCACGACGGCGGTCGTGCGCAAGATTACCCGCGACCTCAACGAGGATGTGCGCGATCATGTCCGCGCGCTGGCCAACACCGAAGCTTTCCAGCAGTCACGCCGCGAGCGCAAAAAGGTCGAGATGCGGTTTGCCCATATGAAACGCATTCTCAGGCTCGACCGGCTTCGGCTGCGAGGCCTGAATGGCGTCCGGGACGAAGTGCTCCTTACAGCCACCGCGCAGAACCTCAGGCGACTGGTCAAGCTAATCTGCCGTCCCCCACCACCTCTGGCAGTCGCCTGCTGAACATCCACAAGCAAAACGGAAACCGCCGCCACCACCGTCCAAAAAACGTCAAAACTCAAAAGCCAAGCTCGGCACAAGACGGAAACGAGTTTTGCAACACTATCGGGGGTAAAGCGGACGTCGCAACCGTTGCTTCCCAGGGCCGCTAAGACCCGATGCCGACATTCCGACGGCATGGGGCGCATGCGGTGGCAATCGCATCCCACCCTCACACTCGGCGCGCCGGCGGCGGCGAGCAGCTATCCCGCCGCGCGAGAGGTGAAGTGCATTAGGCCAGCTGGTCGAGTAGCGCCTTGGCGTCCCGCAGGACCGGCGTGTCGAATCCTTCGGTGAACCGGCCATACACCAGCGCGAGGAGGTCGTGAGCTTCCGTGCGCTTGCCTTGGTCACGCCACAGGCGGGCGAGGCTGGTCGCAGCGCGCAGCCCTAACGTCTTCGCGCTCTGGCGCTCCGCCACAGCGAGCGCTCGACGGTAATTCTGCTCCGCAGCGACTTGGTCGCCTTGCGCATCCGTCATATCGCCTCGGAGTCGATGCAGCTCGACCTCACCGGACCGCTCGTGGGTCGTCTCGATGAGCTGCGCAGCCTCGACGAGGCAATTCTGCCCCTCCTGCGGATGCCCAACCTTGGCGTGAGCCTCGGCGAGAAAGCATAGCGCGCGCGGCGTGTGCACGACGGCTCCGGCAGCACGAAGCACCGACAGCCCCCTCCCGAGCTCCGCGAGGCCATCCTGCGTCTGTCCAAGGGAAGTCAGTGACCGACCATGCTGAAGAAGTCCCAAGCCCAACCAGAGCGGAAAACCGTGCTCGTTTGAGAGAGTCACCAGCTCCTCCGCGTGCCTCCCTGCGTCATGCCGCAAGCCGGCGGCCGCCTCCACCGCACATACCTTGCTCAACACAAAGGCCACCGTGAACGGATGGTCGAGCCGGCGGGCTTCCGACAACGCCTCGTCCACGCGTGCGCGTCCCTGATCGAGGTGGCCCAGAAGCGCCAATGTCAACGCCAAGTGACCCAGGCTCGCCGCGTGCGGATCGGCCACCGCTATGGCGGCGCAAATCGCGCGAGCGGCCGGATCTCTCAAGCCATCACACAGCTCGAGAAGGGCGCGCGCTGTCTCAAACTCCCCGCGAAAGTAGCAACTGGCGCCGTGGATATAGTGACCCAGCAGCAAAGTGGTCCGATCCTTTCTTGTCTCGCCCAATTTCTCCATCTGCTCGGCAAGGGACACCGCCAGCTCGTGCTCGGCCCGAACCATATGGAAACCCCATTGGAAATAGAGCAGCGGAACGAGACGATCCGGTCGATCGAACTGCTCAGCGAGCGCTCGCGCCCTGATAAGGGTGTCGGCCACCACCGGCGCCGAATACCCACGCGCTGCCATCAGGGCCCGCCCGAGAGTAATTTGCAGGTCGAGCTCGTGCTGCACGGGCCGGGACTCCTCGGGCATGTTCGCCAGCAATTCCAGACCCTTTTGCAACTGCGCCACCGCCTCCGTCATCGCCGACCGCGCGACCGCTTGTTGGCCGGACTTGAGCCGGTAGCCGACCGCCTTCTCGTTGAAACCGGCCTCGGTACAATGGTGGGCCATCAATTGCGGCTGAGCGGTCACGATTTCAGGGAATTGGCTCTCCAGCGTCGTCGCAATGCGGGCATGGATCTGCTGGCGTCGACCACGCAGCATGGTGCTATAGGCTGCATCCTGCACCAGCGCGTGCTTGAAGGTATATTCTGCATCTGGCGGGGTGCCCCGCTGGAAGACCAATTCGGCGCATACGAGCTGCGCCAAGGCCCCGTCCAGCTGGTGCTGCGGCATGGCCGCGACGGCGCTGATCAGCTCATGCGAGAACGACCGTCCGAGGGCCGCTCCGATCTGCGCGATCTCACGCACGGGTGCCAGGCGATCGAGCCGTGCCAGGAGCGAGGCTTGGAGCGAAGTAGGGATGGCAAGCCGAGGCACGGGCCCCCTCGCATCAAAGCGGTCGCCAGCGTCGGTCAGCATGCCGCTCTCGATCACCGTCTTGGTCAATTCCTCGATGAACAGCGGTACGCCATCGGTCCGATCGATGATATGTTCGGCGATCTCCCGGGGCAACGCCTTGCCGCCGGTCACCCGCATGATCATCTCGGCGCGCTGTCGACGCGGCAGACGACTGAGGCTGATCGATGTTACGTGCGAGCGCCCGATCCACGACGGCGCGAATTCTGGCCTGAAAGTGATGATCAACAAGACCGGAAGGGTGGCCACTTGGTCGACGATGAGGTCCAACAGGTCGAGCGAGGTGGGGTCGATCCAGTGCACATCCTCGAACACCATCAGCACGGGCTGGCGCGCCGCCAGTCCCTCGAGCTGGGCCAAGAGGGCCCGAAGCGTCTTCTCCTTGCGCTTCTGCGGAGTGAGGCTGAGCGGTGGATAGCGATTGCCGATCGGCACGGACAGCAGGTCCGCGATCAGCGGGACCAGCTCGCCGAGGTCCGCGCTTGCCTCCCCGAGCAACGCCTCGAGCTTGTCTAACCGTTGCTGGTCCGTATCGTCACGCCGGAATCCCGCTGCCCGCTCGAGCTGTGAGATGGTCGGGAAAAGCGCGCTGTCCTGATGGTGCGGCGAGCAGAAACGGCGCAAGCGGATGTGTGGATCATCGCTCAGCCGCTCCGCCACGGTCTCGGCGAGGCGCGATTTGCCAATGCCGGGTTCACCCGATATCAGCACGACCGAGCCATCGCCGCGTTTTATCTGCTGCCAGCGGCGCATCAACAGCTCGATCTCCTCGTCGCGGCCGAGCAAGAGCGTCCTAGCTAAGCGCAAGGCCTCGAAGCGGCTATCGATCGCACTTGCACCGATGACTCGCCAGACCGGCACCAAGGCGCTGAAGCCTGTGATAAACACGCTCCCGAGAGCGAGATACTCGAAGAGTCCACCGACGAGGCGGCGGGTGCTGCCGTCGATGACCACCGTATCCGGCTCGGCCAGCGCCTGAAGCCGCGAGGCCAGATTTGGGGTCTCGCCGACGACCTCGTGCTCCTGCGACGCGCCTTCCCCGATGACCACCAAACCGGTGGCAATGCCAACTCGCACTCGCAATCTCGCCTCCGGGCCGGCATCGAGTCCTGCCACGGCCGCGACCAATGCCAGCCCGGCGCATACCGCGCGTTCAGCATCGTCTTCATCTGCCCGCGGATAGCCGAAATATGCGAGCACGCCGTCGCCCATATATCTGGCAACGAACCCGCCAAATTTCTCGATTTGCTCGGCACAGCAGCGGTGGTACGCGCCAATGATTTCCCGCAAGTCCTCAGGGTCGAGCCTTGTCGAGAGAGCAGTCGAGCCAACAAGATCAGCGAACATCACCGTGAGCTGACGTCTCTCGGCCTCGGCCCGAGGAGAAGGCGGCGGCCTCGGTCTGGCCTCGTCGAGATCCGCAATCGCGCGCAATAACTTCCTGCGATGGCCGAGCGAGACACCGATTTTTTCGAGGTCATGGTCGGTCAGATCGCGCAGAACGCTTGGATCAATGTCGTTCTCGGCAAAGCGCTGCGCGTATTGCCCCAGGCCAAGCTTCTCGAGCCACTCCGCAACCTGCTGCATTGGCTCCACCGACATCTGGTTGGCGGTTGGCCGAATTTTTGACCACGGCGAAGAAACGTTATCCCAATGTTTCCGGGATAGCACGTCTTGCTCGCTGCAATTCGCCCGCATCGGCCTTCGATTATTTGCCAAGATGGTGCGTCAGTACGGATGTTCGCTACCAAGAAGCGCATGGCATGATGAGAACAACTGTACGCGCCCAATTTCGGCAGCATGCAGCGTGCTGCAACCAGACCAATGTGTCCGGCACCGGCGAACTAACTGAGCGGGTCGATGCGCCGGCGACAAAGGATTGCGTGACGTCCGGTTCTGGCCCCAAGCCGAAGGTGGCATTGACCATCGGCACGTCGGCTTGTCGGCATAGACCTGACGTCGCTTAGCACGACCATCATCGCCGGTTTTGACCCAAAACGGTCATGGGCAAGCGAGCATGCAGGCGGCCTTCAAGACGTCAGCCGGTTCCACGAAACCCGGCCCGCCTCAGGCACGCTTTCGTTCCCCGCTGGTGCGGAGATTTCCTCCATCGGCGAGGTTGCCTGCGGCGCCGCCTTCGACTTGCCAACAAGGATATCGTGCATCACATCGAACACGCGCACACCGACGTCCTGCGGTGTTGGCGCTAGCCATGGCGCGGCCTGCAATGTGGTGCGGGCATCCGAAAGCCCTTGCTGCCAGCGATTGTTCATGGTGACCCGGCTGAATTCGTAATCCTTGTGCGCGCCTTGTGGCTCGTGCGGGCGATAGATGAGCTGCACGATATCCATTTCGGTGACGCAGCCGAATTCATGAAGCCGTTTGGCCTGTTCGGTATTGCGCAACTCCGGCGGCAGGATTTCCATCAGCTCCTCGATGGCGTGCCGCACTTCGTGCCTTTGCCGGAAATTTTCGGTGGTGATGCGCGTGCGGCTCGAGAAGCGAATGTCTTTGTCCCGTTCGCTCACTTCCTCGAGATTAGTCGGCAGTTGGCCGCGGCCCTGAAAAACATCGACCTGGAATGTCAGGCGGCTGCGACGCGGATAATAATCCAGCACGTATTGCAGCGGCGTGTTGGAGACGAGACCGCCGTCCCAGTAGTATTCGCCGTCGATCTCGACCGGTGGAAAACCGGGCGGCAGCGAGCCGCTCGCCATCACATGCTCCGGGCGAATGGCGATTTCCGCGCTATCGAAATAGGCAAAGCGGCCGGTGCGCACATTCACAGCTCCCACGCTGAGGCGGATGCCTTTGGCACTGTTGATGCGGTCGAAGTCGACGAGTTGTTCAAGCGTCTCCTTGAGCGCCACCGTGCTGTAGTAGCTCGTCGGCATAGTCGGCGAGAACCACTCACGCAGCGGGCGCGGAGCGAAAAAGCCGGGCTGGCCAAACATGATCGCGGCAAGTCCGCCGGTCGATCGTTGCCAGGCGGCAAGCGGCCCGGTGAGCCCGGCAGGCCACCACGCGGTCGGAGCTGTGACCGCCTCCCAGAAGCGACGCAACTGGGCCACGCGGTTCTCCGGAGGATTGCCGGCAATGAGTGCGGCGTTGATCGCCCCAATCGAGATCCCGGCCACCCAATCGGGCAAATAGGGCGATGACGCCAATGCCTCGTAAACGCCCGCCTGATAGCTGCCGAGCGCGCCACCGCCCTGCAGCACAAGACCGACCTTCTTGTCATACGACGCCGGGCGCGGGGGTGGCCTGGAATCACTCATTACGCGTCCCCCTGGCAGAAACCTGCGCTTGTTTGATCGGCACCAATAGGCCAGAGGCCGCTGCCTCCGATGACGACAATTTTCATGCGTGATGCTCCGCCTGTGTATCCGAGTGCCTTCCGCAAATCGATCAGGATTGCTGACCAGTCGACGACTCTGAGAAAGCCGCACGGCATGTTATGCTGGTGTTGAGTGCGAAGGGGCGATCGATGAGGTAGCGCGAGTTCATAACGCTTCTCACCGGCGGGGCGGTCTCCAGTCATCGACAAGGGAGGATCAACCATGAAGATCGTCGTGATCGGCGGCACCGGCCTGATCGGCTCGAAGACCGTCGCCATTCTGCGCCAAGGCGGCCACGAGGTCATAGCCGGTTCACCCCAAAGCGGTATCAACAGCATCACCGGCGAGGGACTCAACGAAGCCGTGGCGGGCACGCAGGTGGTGATCGACCTCGCCAATTCGCCCTCATTTGAAGACAAGGCGGTGCTGGAATTCTTCGAGACCTCCGGCCGCAATCTTCTCGCGGCGGAGGCCGCAGCGAACGTCAGGCACCATGTCGCACTATCGATCGTTGCAATCGACCGGACGGACAATGGCTATTTCCGCGCCAAGGTCGCCCAGGAGAAACTGATCAAAGCCTCCGGCATCCCATACACCATCGTCCGCTCGACCCAGTTCCTGGAATTCCTCCGCGGCATCGCCGATTCAAGTGCGGATGGAAACGTAGTCAGGCTCCCGCCCATCCTGTTCCAGCCCATCGCAGCAGACGACGTTGCTGCTATCGTTGCCGACGTGGCAGTTGGCGCGCCGCGAAGCGGGATCGTGGAGATCGCCGGCCCGGAACGAGCGCCGTTCAACGAAATCATCGCTCGCTATCTGAAGGCGGTTGGCGACCCGCGCGAGGTCGTGAGCGATCCCGAGGCCCGATACTGGGGCGGCCGGGTTGACGAGCACTCGCTCGTGCCGTTGGGCGAGGCGCGCCTCGGCCGCGTCGGTTTCGACGAATGGTTCCGCCGCTCAAAGGCAGCAGCCTGATCCCGCATCGACGATACGACCAGTCTGTCACGAACGGGGCCCGAGCAACGAACGAAAGAGGCGACCATGACGATCAAACGCGTTGCGCTGGTTCTTCTGTGCCTCATGACCGGCACGGCAGCGGCTCAGGAAGCCAAGGTCACGCCACTGATGTCCAAGGATCTTCCCGAGAGTCCCGGCAAGGAAGTTCTGATGATCACCGTCGAGCATGCGCCTGGCGGGTCGAACGCCAGCCACCGGCACAATGCGCATGCATTTGTTTACGTGCTGGAAGGCTCCGTCGTGATGCAGCTCAAGGGAGGAAAAGAGGTGACACTGACACCAGGACAGAGCTTCTATGAAGGCCCTGGTGATGTTCATGTCGTCGATCGGAACGCAAGCAGCACCCAGCCGGCGAAATTTCTGGTGCTGCTGATCAAGGACAAGGGCGCTCCGGCACTCGTGCCCGCACAGTGATTGTCGCAACCAA
>Ga0081455_10003792_pt1 | contig 17254 bp, 15 predicted proteins | sample TabmetS3T2R1_FD_70207 | JGI IMG/M metagenome (GOLD analysis project Ga0081455, IMG submission 70207) | Tabebuia heterophylla rhizosphere microbial communities from the University of Puerto Rico - S3T2R1 | ecosystem: Host-associated > Plants > Roots > Rhizosphere ...
GCGCGCCGGGGCGGTGGCCAAGATCTCGAGCCCGTCGGGCGCGCCGTCGCCTCCGGTCGGGACCGGGAGCCCGTCCCGCATCGTGAGCTCGGACCCGTCCACCTCGTAGGAGACGATCGCGTCCGCGCGCCCGAGCTCGTCGCCGTACGCGAGGCCCGTGCCCTCGAACGCCCAGTGATCGGGACGCCACACCGTGTACGCGGCCGATCCGCGAGGCACGCCGAGGCCGTAGCGGGAATAGCCGCCGCGCGTGAACGTCAGGCCGATCGTGGAGGGTTCGGGCCACGCGATCCGACGATCGGACCAGGGTCCGGTCAGGCGATGCTCGTCGGGCGTTCCGACCACGGGGTCCTCGTCGGCGCGGTACTTGAAGCAGGTCATGGACCGGCGCTCCTCGTCGAACCGCACCTGCCAGAAGCACGTGTTCCCGCTGAAGATCGCCGCGTTGCCACCCGCGTCCGTGAACGCGTCCAGGGCCTCCCGCATCCCCCAGGACCAGTACTCGTCGTGGCCGACGGACAGGTACAGCCGATGGCCGTCGAGGACCTCCGGGTGCTGCTCCAGGTCCTGAGAGATCGCGACATCGAACGCGTACCCGTTCGCCTCCGCCCACCGGACGAACTGCCGTTCGTACTGGAACCAGCCCGCCCCGCCGCTCCAGTCTGACAGGCCGTGCGCCCGAGCCCACTCGATGTAGCGCATCGCCTCGCGGTCGGGTTCCCGCTGCATCTTGCGTTCCCACGGCGTCGGCTTGGTCAGGAACCCGTGTGCGAGTGGACGGTCGAACGCGACACGGGTGCCGCCCGTGTACAGGCACGGGCCGCCCCAGTCGTTGTAGGCGTTCCACGTGGAGGTGGACAGCACCAGGATCGCGGGGCTCGACGGAGCACCTGGCGCAGGTCGCACCACCACGAACGCATCCGCCCGGTCCTCGTCGGCCCTCACGGTGACGGCGTAGTACCCGCTCACCCACGACCCGATCGGGATCTCGATCGTCTCGGGCCATCCACAGCCGCTCGAGCTCGCATCGTCGGGGATGGGATGGTGCTCGGCCGGGACGCCGGTCGCCGACCAGACGGGCACGAGCTCCGCGCCGTCGCGCGCCACCTCCACGTCGACGATCGTGGCGTCGGAGGAGATGTGCAGCCCGACCGGCTCACCCGGAACCGTCGATGGCGGCCAGCAGTACGCCTCGAGCACGCGCGGAGACTATCGGAACAGCGCGAGGTACCCGGCGATCACGATCATCACGCCCGCGACGATCGGGGCGATCACCCACGCGAGCCCCAGACGGCCGCGGTACGGGCCGAGGGTCCCCACCTTCGTCGTGGGCTTCAGCCCCGGAGGGCGGATCTGGAGCTTCCTGCGTGCCACGTGCACCAGTCTACGGGCGAGCTCGCCCCCATCGGTCCGCCATCTCCGGGATCAGCAGGAGCGCCCCGATGAAGAAGCACACGGCCCCGACGAACGTCCCGAGGTTGGCGATCGGTACGTTGGCGATCTCGCCGGTCGCGGGACGGACGAACGCGGCGATGGCCGAGATCTGGAACGCGATCGATCCGCCGAGGTTGAGCGCGACGATCCGCCACGAGGTGTCGCCCGGGTCCCATCGCCACCACCCGTGACAGACCTCGAGCCACGCCAGCGTGCTCGCGATCATGAACGCGACGGAGCCGAACAGGTCCGGAGCCCAGACCAGGCGATCCTCCTGTCGGACACCGAACGTGAGATCGAGGGCCCAGAACGTGCTCGCGTTGAACAGGAGCGTGCCGATCGACTGCACCGACGTCGACCACCAGTCGATCCGGTCGGGCTGCGAAGCGAGGTATCGGCGACGCGCGTCGGGCGTGGCCTCGGCCCCGTCGACGATCTCGTCCGGGGTGTTGATCGTCTGCAGGTACTGCAGGTACCCCGCGGATGTGAAGAAGATCGACCCGACGAAGTAGGTGAGCCCCACCAGATGCGCGCTCACGTGGTCGGCGTAGATCGGGAACGAGCCGAGGGCGAACAGGAACGCCCCGATCATGAACAGGATCGCGATCCACCAGCCGAGGCCGTGGGGTCGCCACCACCACCGGGCCTCCTCCTTCCGGTCTTCCTCGAGCAGACCCGTCTTGCGGTGCCGCCGCGAGCTCCAGGTGCGGATGGAGCCGTCGGGCAGGCGATAGCGCTCGCGGGTGACGAACCCACCGATCGTGTGGCGCTCCTCGACGACCCAACCGTCGGGGATCCGCATCCGCGACGCTCGGGTTCGTTCGCGCTCAGACGTATTCATGGGCGCGGAGCCACTTCATCGCGAACCCGCCCCAGATCGGCGGGAGATAGTACGTGACGAGCCGGAACGCCATCGCCGTCGAGAGCGCCGCGGTGTGTGGCACCCCGAACGCCACGAGCGCGGCCGTGTAGCCGGCCTCCGACACGCCCATGCCGCCGGGCACGGGCATGAACCCGGCGAACAGGCTGACGAGGTTGTAGGTGAGCAGCAGCTCCGCGAGGGACAGCTGGTGTCCGAACGACCGGAGGCAGACCCCCAGGATGATCGCGAACATCACCTGCGCCACGAGGTTGCCGCCCAGGATCATCAGGACCTTGGCGGGCGAGCGGAGCACCCGCAGTCCGTCGCCGACGTCGGCGGTCTTGTCCTTGATGAACGACCGGAACCGCGGGACGGCGAGCGCGACGATCACGAGCAAGGCGAGCACGACGGTCGCCACGAGCAGCCACTTGCCCGTGAACTCCGGCGTGGACCGCGAGCCGGTCGGGAGGTCGAGCGTCGCGAGGCCGGACAGGAGGATCACGACGATCAAGAGCACCTGCAGGATGAACCCACAGACGCTGTCGATCACGCCGACCGCCACCGCACCCGCCGAGGACATGCCCACCTTGCCGAAGAATCGGATCTCCAGCGCGATCCTGGCGGCCGAGCTCGGGACGGCCAGCGCCACGAACTGGATCGAGTACTGCAGCATCGTCACGGGACCGAACCGGACCGGTCGGATGCAGGCGCCGATCGTCGCGAAGGCCTGTGCGACCCCGACCGTCGGGGCCAGCAGCAAAGCGACCAGCAGCCATGTGGTGTCGGCATCCTGGAACTCGGTGATCAGGTTGTCGATGCCGACGTTGGCGACCGCCGAGATCACCGCGTACGCGACCAGCCCGATCACGGCCACCATCAGGACCGAGGCCCAGGTCACGCGTCGGATCTGTTCGAGCTTCGGGAGCTCCACGCCGGCGACCTCTGCGGCGATCGTCCGCAGATCGTCGAGCTTCCAGTCCTGCTCACGCACCGCGCGCCGGGTCGGACGATCGACCACCGCCGGCTGCAGGTAGGGGAGCACCTCGGCGATCGCGTCCGCACCGAGCGCCGCGCGGGCGGCCTCGACGGCCCGGCGGTGGTCGACGAGCAGCGCGGTCGAGATCAGGAGCTGGGCGCGGTCGGAGCGGAGCGCGGCCTCGGGGGCAGCGATCTGCGCCTGCCCGAGGTCGGCGACGACGGGTGCGCCGTCACCCCGCACGCCGACCCGATACCCGTCGAGTGCGCCGTGCGCGATGCCTTGGTCGTAGAGCCGGGCGTCGAGCTCCCAGATGCGAGCGAGCAGGTCGTCGTCGACCTCGCCCGGGTCCAGCGATGCCAACGGCCGGGCGTTGTCGGTCTCGACGACCAATACGGCATCGCGGCCCTCCGCCAACCCGGCGGCGACGACCGGCATCACGGCGACGCCTTGCCGCTCCGCGTACAACGTGACGAAGGCCTCGTGTTCGACCTGCTGCAGGCGCCCGCCGAACCGGGGCGTCTCACCCCGGTTCCACAGCGAGGACCAGATCGACGTGAGGAGCTGTCCGTCCCAGGCGTCGCGGCCGTACGTCTTCACGAGGAGCGGATCGCCGTCGGGCGTGTCGGCGAGCACGAGCGACACCCCGCTCGGATCGAGCGCCGCATAGCGAAGGTTCGTGACCTGGACGCCGAGATCGGCCACGGCGCCGGCCACCTGCTCGAGCGACAGCCGGCCGCCGGGAGACCCCAGCAGCAGGTGCACGGCGGCGGCCGCACCGATGCCCGCGGCGAGCCCGGCGACCACCCCGATCGGCAGGGCGATCCCCAGCGTGATGCTCGCGAGGGCGCCCAGCGTGACCACGAGCCGCCCCGTGAACCGCAGTGGCCGGGACAGGTGCGGTGACGCCGCCACGATCACCGCGGCGGCCAGCGCCAGCCGCATCGCGGGGTAGACCGCCGGGGGATCGGAGGACGACAGCGATCGGAGCGTGTCCGACCACGCGGCCCCCGCGAGCTGCCCGGCCAGGGCGGCGAACACGACCGCGAGCCCGGCCGCGAGGAGCTCTTCCACCAAGAGGCGCCGACGACCGTGACCCACGACCGACACGATCACCACGAACAGCGCCCACCCGAACAACAGGTCGTAGGCGATCTCCCAGAGCCAGCCGATCAGCCCGGGCAGCGAGTCGAACAGGCTCACGATCGCCTTGTCGATCGCTCCGGGCCCTGGGGCCGCGATGGTGAGGAGCGCCATGACCGCCACGGCGAGCACCAGGAGGACCACGTCGGTCGGTCGCCGGGCCCGGGGAGCGTCGCTCGCGGACGAGAACACGCGGACGTCTGCCCTCCGTAGGCCGCCGGGGGGCAGGCGAAGACGGCGCGTGGCCGGCGGCCGAGGCGCCGACGGGGCCTCACGCTTCGTGTCGGTCATGCCTCGCTCACGATGTGAGATCGCCGGACCATTCGATCGCGATGGAGTCTTCGTCGCCGATCGTCCAACCGACGTGGCCGGGTGGGATGTCGTAGAGGTCGCCCGGGCCGAACTCGTATTCGGTGCCGTCCATCATCCGCACGGCTTGGCGCCCGGCGATCACGGCCCCGACGTGGTGGTCCTGACACCACGAGCCGCCGACGAGTGGCTGGAAGTCGGTGTGCCAATCCCAGCCCGCAGGTTGGATCGAGTGAGTCACCCTGAGGCCCGCGAGCGAGACCGATCGTTCGGTGACGCCGCCGAATTCGACGGTCTCGTCGGGCTCATCGAAGCTCCGTTTGATCTCGATGTCAGCTCACCACCCTGTAGAGATGCCAACGGCCGGGAACACCCTTCAGCTCGTGCTCCCCGGAGTCCGCGAAGGAGAGACCGGATCCGGCGACCAGATCCTTGACGGTCTGCGATACCAACACCTCGGACGGACCTGCGAGCGACGCCACGCGCGCTCCGATGTTGACGGCGATGCCACCCACCTTGCCGCCGATGCGCTCCACCTCCCCGGTGTGCAGGCCCGCCCGAACCTGCAGACCGAGGTCTCCCATCGAGCCGGCGATCGCGAGGGCACATCGGATACCTCGCGCGGGTCCGTCGAACGTCGCGAAGAATCCGTCCCCCGCGGTGTCGACCTCCTCGCCCCGGAAACGGGCGAGCTGTCCACGCACGCGCCGGTAGTGCTCCTCGAGCAGCTCGCGCCAGCGACGGTCGCCGAGATCGGCTGCCGTCTCGGTGGAGCCCACGAGGTCGGTGAACAGGACGGTCGCGAGCGAACGCTCGAGCTCCGCCTCCACCTGTCCGAGGTCGACGACGAACCGCTCCACCTCGTCGAGGATCGCCCCCTGGTCGCCGACCCACGGGAAATGCTCGGACCCGGGCAGCTCGACGAGTCGGGCGCCGGAGATCCCCTCGGCCATCGCCCGGACCTGCTCGATGGCGAAGTCCCGCTCGTGTTGCTTCGCGACGACGAGTGTGGGCACGTGGATCGACGGGAGCGCGTGGGTAGCGTTGATCTCGCGGTTCATCCGTTCGAGTGCCACGGCCGCACCCGGGCTCGCCGCCCTTCGCATGTACGACGCGAGCCACTCGACGAGCCCCTCGTCGGTCTCATGTCCGGGAGCCCCCCAATCGCGGATCTCGGCCCTCGCGAACTCGATGCTGCCCCAGGTGTCGTCGGTGCGCATCAGGTATCCGGCGGCGTCACGCTTGTAATCGGGGTGTCGCGCCGTGAAATCGGCGACGGTGCCGTATAGGACCAAGGCGATCGTCCGCGCCGGGTAGGTGGCGGCGAACAGCATCGACATCGGACCGCCCTCGGAGACGCCGAAGACGACGGCTCGCTCCGATCCGACGGCGTCCATCACGGCGCGGACGTCGTCCATGCGGGTCTCCAGGTTCGGTAGACGATCCTCGGGCACCCGGTCCGACAGCCCGACGCCACGCTTGTCGAACAGGATGAGGCGCGAGAACGACGCGAGTCGATCGAGGAGCCTGGCGAAGCTCGGCTCCTCCCACATGACCTCGATGTTCGTGACCCATCCCATGACGAAGACCATGTCGACGGGTCCGGCGCCGACGACCTGGTAGGCGACGTGCACGCCGTCGGCCGTCTTCGCGTAGCGGGTTTCGGGCATCTGGGTCATGCCTCGATCACCCGGAACAGCTGCCATCGGTCGGGGACGCCCTTGAGTTCGTGTTCACCCGCGTCATCGAACACGAGGCCCGAGCCCGCCACGAGATCCTTCACGGTCTTCGAGATCAGCACCTCCGAGGGACCGGCCCGGCCGGCGATCCTGGCGCCGATCGAGACGGTGATGCCGGCGCACTTGTGCTCGATGACCTCGCATTCTCCCGTATGGATACCGGCCCTGACCTCGATCCCGAGGGTTCCGACCTCGCCCACGATCTGTTGCGCGCACCGGATGGCCCGCGCCGGACCATCGAACGTCGCGTAGAACCCGTCGCCGGCCGTGTCGTTCTCGACACCGCGCCAGGTGGTGAGCGCCCGTCGAACGATCGCGTGATGTCCCGTCACCAGCTCTTTCCACGCCTGATCGCCCAGTGCTGCCTGCCGCTCGGTGGACCCCACGATGTCGGTGAACAGGACGGACGTGAGCACACGGTCGGACGTTGCCGGTCGGCTCCGTCGTGTCCCGGTGAGGAACGCCTCGAGCTCCCCAGTCAGCTCCTCGTGATCGCCGAACCACCAGTGGAGGTCGCGCCCGCCGAGCTCGACGATGCGCGCATCGGGGATCGATCGCCGGGCCTCCTGGACGAGGCGGCGCATCACGTACGAGGGTCGAGCGTCCGGCCGGTAGAGCACGAGCGTCGGCGCCTGAACCGCGGGGTACACCTCGCGGATATCCGTGACGAGCCATCGCTCCGTGTGCGCCATCGCCGACCCGGGGCTGGCGGCGGATCGCAGGTACCGACCCCAGGACGCGATGGCGGCCGCGTCGCCCGCGAACGACGGCGCGAACATCTCGAAGTCGGCCCTCGCCCAGCCGTTACCCCACTCCCGATCGAGTCGGTCGAGCCACTTCTCCGCCGGGTAGATCAGGGCGCGTTCGGCCTCGGGGATCTCCGCCCATCCCGCGGTCGCCACGGCGAAAGGTGCGGGGAGCGGTGCGTACAACGCGAGCGCCTGGACGCGACCCGGGTGGATCGCCGCGAGCGAGACGGCGAGCGGCGTCGCGTTCTCGCTCGCCACCACGGCGGTCGTGCCCGCGTGCACGGCATCGAGCACGGCGAGCACGTCGTCGATGTCGGACTCGAGCGGTGCCGTCGCCCCCGGTCCCAGCCGATCCGACAGCCCCACGCCACGACGATCCATGAGGATCACGCGCGTGAACGAGGCCAGCCGCTGGAGGAGGTCCGCGATCCCCGGGATGTCCCAGTGGGCATCCACGTTCGTGTAGTGCCCGGGGATCAGGAGCAGATCGACGTCCCCATGCCCGAACTCCTGGAACGCGATGTGCACACCGTCGGAGGTCTTCGCGTAGCGGGTCTCCGGGCGCTCCATCTCAGACGCCGCTCTCGATCTGTGGCGTGTCCCGAACCGACTCCACGGCTGGCATCCTCTCCGCGGGCTCGGCCGGGTGCAACTGCACGTTCGTTACACTCGGCGCCGTGGCCGGCAAGCACCGCGTGATCGTGGCGAAACCGGGTCTCGACGGGCACGACCGTGGGGCCAAGGTGGTGGCGCGGGCGCTGCGCGACGCGGGGTTCGAGGTGATCTACACGGGGCTGCATCAGACGCCCGAGCAGATCGCCGAGGCCGCGGTGCAAGAGGACGCCGACGCGGTCGGGTTGTCCTGCCATTCCGGTGCCCACATGACCCTGTTCCCCAAGGTCGTGACCGAGCTCCGGGCCCGAGGGGCCACCGACGTGCTCGTCTTCGGAGGCGGCATCATCCCCGCCGACGACATCCCCGCCCTCGAGGCCGACGGGATCGAGAAGGTGTTCACCCCCGGGGCCTCCACCATCGACATCGCGTCGTGGCTCCACGAGCGATTGGGCGACGTTTCCGCGAACTAGTCCATATCAGACGACCGGTCCGAACGAAGGGAGCCTCGCGGGTGGATCTGTATGAGCACCAGGGCAAGGACCTGTTCCGCGCCCACGAGATCCCCACCTCGCGAGGCATCCTGGCCGAGACCCCTGAGGAAGCCGCTGAGGCGACGCGAACCCTGGGCGGCCGCGCCGTCGTGAAGGTGCAGGTCCAGGTCGGGGGCCGAGGCAAGGGCGGCGGCGTCGTGCTCGTGGATTCGCCCGAACGGGCGAGCGAGGAGGCCGCGCGGATGCTCTCGGCCGACTTCAAGGGGCACGAGGTCAACCGGGTCCTGGTCGAGGAGCAGCTGCCGATCGCGCAGGAGTACTACACGTCGATGCTGCTCGATCGTTCGGCGGGCTCCTACCTCGCGATGATGACCGCCGAGGGCGGCATGGACATCGAGGAGCTGGCCCGGACGCGACCCGAGGCCCTGCGTCGAGTGCACATCGACGCGCTGCTCGGCCTGCGGACGTTCCATGTGCGTGAGCTCGCCGGCGTGCTGCCGTCGCAGGCCCGTGAGGGTGCCGGCGACGTCCTCCGCGGGATGTTCCAGCTGCTCCGGGAGCGGGACGCGACCCTCGTCGAGATCAACCCGCTGGTGCTCCTCGAGGACGGACGGGTCGTCGCGCTCGACGCGAAGGTCACGATCGACGACAACGCGCTGTTCCGCCACGAGGACCTCGAGTCGCTGAAGGCGGCCTTCCCGATCGACCCGGTGCAGGCGCGGGCCGACGAGAAGGGGTTGCAGTACGTGAAGCTGGACGGCAACGTCGGGATCATCGGTAACGGGGCCGGACTCGTCATGTCGACGCTCGACGTGGTGGCGCAGGCGGGAGCCGAGGCGGCGAACTTCCTCGACGTGGGCGGCGGGGCGAGCGCGGACCAGATGGCCACGTCGCTGGAGGTCGTGCTCTCCGATCCCGCCGTGGCCGTCGTGTTCATCAACATCTTCGGGGGCATCACCCGCTGCGACCTGGTGGCCGAGGGGATCCTCGCGGCGCTCGATCGCGTCGACGCCCAGGTCCCGGTGGTGGTCCGGCTCGACGGCACGAACGCGGAGGAAGGACGCGCGATCCTGGCCGAAGCCGCCCATCCGCGGATCGTGGTGGCGGCCACGATGTTGGAAGCCGCAGAGCGGGCCGCCTCGGCCGCGAACGGGGCGGCCGCGTGAGCATCCTCGTCGGTCCCGACACGCGGCTCGTGGTCCAGGGCATCACGGGCAACGAGGGCACGTTCCACACGCTCCGGGACCGTGCGTACGGCACCTCGGTGGTTGCCGGCGTCACGCCCGGCAAGGCCGGCCACGACGTGGACGGCATCCCCGTCTACGACACGGTGGGCGACGCCGTGCGCGAACAGGGTGCGAACACCGCGATGGTCTTCGTGCCGGCGCGGTTCGCGGCAGAGGCGATCCTGGAATCGGCGGACGCCGGCGTGGCGCTCGTCGTCTGCATCACCGAGGGCATCCCCGTGCAGGACATGGCGACGGTCCATAGCCACCTCCGCGGCGGGCGCACGACGCTGGTGGGGCCGAACTGCCCGGGCGTGATCAGCCCGGGGACGGCGAACGTCGGGATCATCCCGGGAGAGATCTGCACGCCGGGGCGCGTGGGCCTGGTCTCGCGCTCGGGCACCCTCGTCTACCAGATCGTCCACGAGCTCACGCAGCGAGGGCTTGGCCAATCGACCTGCGTGGGGATGGGCGGCGACCCAGTCCACGGCCTCGGGTTCATCGAGGCGCTCGCGATGTTCCAGGACGATCCGGAGACCGACCTGGTCGTGCTGACCGGTGAGATCGGCGGCGACGACGAGGAGCGAGCGGCGGCGTTCGTCGCCGACCACGTCACGAAGCCGGTCGTGGGCTACATCGCCGGGTTCGAGGCGCCGCCCGGCAAGCGGATGGGTCACGCGGGGGCGATCGTCACCGGTTCGCGAGGAACGGCCGCCGCGAAGGCCGAGGCGCTGGAAGCATCCGGCGTCGCCGTGGCCCGTACCCCCTCGCAGGTGGCGGAGCTGGTGGTCGAGGCCCTTCGGTGACCGGGCCGCCACCTCGCGGGATCGACCCCGAGGTGTCTTCACTCGGGGCGGATCTGCGTCGGGCCGCTCCCGGGGCCGCTCGGCGCGGCGTCTTGGTCGCGGCCCTGGCGTTGGGGCTCGGGCAGATCCCACCGCTCGTGATGAACCTGGCCGGCGCCGGCCTCGCGGTCGTCACCGAGCTGCGGTTGGGTTGGTTGTACACGGTTGCGTCGAACGTCGCCCCGATCCACCTGGAACGGTTCGACCGGGAGGGCGGGTCCCTGGGCGTCCTGACCTTCCGCATCGGACTGCTGTCGGTCACGGCGCTGCTGGTGTGGGCGCTCGCAGCCGCGGGGGCTCGGACCGCGGACGAGGTCGCGGCCACGCCTATCCGGCGTGCCGTCGCCGGGGCGCTCGTCGCGATCACCTACGTCGTTCCGCTGGCGATCCTCGGAGCCCTGGTCTCGATGCGTCTGAGCACGGGCGGCGTGCTCGCACCCGGCGCGGTGTTGGTTCGGGCGGAGATGCCCGCAGCGGCCGTGCTCCCGGCGGTGCTCGGGGTCGTCGCCGGTGCGGCCGGTGGGATGTCCACCCTCAGGGACCGAGAGGATCGGGTTCGGGCCGCGTTGGCCGGTGGGTGGTGGATGCTGACGGCGGCCCTGGGTCTGTCGATGGTCGGTCTGCTGGCGGTCGCGGCCCTCCGGCCGTCGGGGGTGCAGGGCTACGTGGATCAGCTCACGTCACAGGAGCCGGAGGTCGCAGCGTTGATCCTGGGCCACCAGGCTCTGCTGCTGCCGAACCAGGCGACCTTCGTGTTCGTGCCGGCCATGGGCGCCTGCGACACGGTCACGCTGGACGGACGACGGACCGACGTCCTGTGCGTCGACCGACAGCCGGCCGGCGCTAGCCCGGCCGACTGGCTCTCCAGCACGCTCGATGCGAGCGGAGCTGTCCCGACCAGGTCCGCGCCGTGGGCGGCGCGGCTGCTGCTGCTCGTCCCGGCCGCCGCGGCCGCGATCGGTGGGCGGAGGGCTGCCGCGGCCGCGGGCGCCGTGGCAGAGGGAGCCCTGCGAGCCGTGTTCGCAGCGGCCGTGTTCGCCGTGCTCATCGGTGCCGTCGTATGGGCGAGCACCATCGTCTTCACGAACGGTGGACCACGGGGAGGGCTCGGGCCGACCCAGGAGCTCGAGATCGGTGCGCCGGCGTTCGACTCGGCCGTCTACGCCGCGGTCTGGGGTGCGGTGGTCGGCGGGATCACCGGTGCGATCGTGGGGCTGCGGCGCCGTCGCGAGATGCCGCGGCGGGAGATCGCGGATCGGACGGACTAGCCCAGCTTCACCTCGGTGAAGTTCGTCTCCATCTGGGTGTAGCGAGCCCAGGCGGCCGCCCAGCCCGCGTCGTCACGCGCGAAGCGCTCCAGGGGAACGTTCGGGGACTGGCGATCCCAGATCCCGAAGAACGTCCGGCCGTAGCCGAGCAGGTACCTCGTGCCCGAATGCGTGTACTGCAGGGCCGATGTGTCGCTCGGATCCATCGCGGCGGCCGAGGGCGACGGTGTGGGCGTCGCCGTCGATGTGCCACGGTCGCCGGGGACGGTGGCATGGTTCGGTTCCAGCGACGCGAACCGCAGCCACGCCTGGCGCCAGCCGTCGTCGGTGCGGGGGAAGCGTTCGGTCGGAACGCTCGGGGACTGCCGGTCCCAGATGCCGAAGAAATCCGCCCCGTAGCCCAACACATAGCGGAACCCGGAATGCGTGTACCGAACGTTGGTCCCGGCGGTCGCTTCCTCGCCGGCAGGGGACCCTTCCGCGACGGCCGGCGGCTCCGAGGCCGTCTGAGCCACGACCGCCACGGTGTCCTCGGTACCGGCGTCAGCCTCCGTCTCCGGATCGCCGGCCTCGACCGGCTCATCGGGCGAGAGCTGGGAGGCGACCGCGGGTGTGGACGCAGAGGCGTCCGTGGATGTGGGCTCGAGGGTGGATGTGGGTGCGGGCTCGGCCGCTTGCGCGGTGGTGGCCTGCGTGGGCGGGGGAACCGTCAGGTCGCTGTGGCAATAGCGGCACTTGATGGCCTCGTCCTGGATCATCTCTGCGCAATAGGGGCACTTCTTCACTGGTTCCCTCCGGTGCGTGCGAGGGGTTCAGGCTACCCGAAGCCATCGAGCGGCGGAACCGATCCCCGAGGGGCGTTGCGGTGGTCGGCGTGAGCCGTCGCCGCCGAGACGTCTGGTAGCGTGGCCGCCTCCATGGGAGCGCGGGTCGCGGTGCTGGTGTCGGGGTCGGGAACGAACCTGCAGGCCCTGCTGGACGACGAGCGGATCGCCCCCTCGATCGTCCTGGTGCTCTCCGACCGAGCCGACGTGAAGGCGCTCGATCGTGCCACGGATCGTGGCGTCGAGGCCGAGGTGATCGCGTTCGAGGCACATCCCGACCGGGACTCGTTCACGGACACCGTGCGCGACGCCCTGCTTCGACGTGGCGTCGATACCGTCGTGCTCGCCGGGTACATGCGCGTGCTCGGCCCGTCCTTCTTCGATGCGTTCCCGGGACGCGTGCTGAACGTCCATCCGGCGCTGCTGCCGGCCTTCCCCGGCGCGCACGCGGTGGCGGACGCCCTGGCCTGGGGCGCCAAGGTCACCGGGGTCACGGTGCACCTCGTGGACGACGAGGTCGACCACGGACCGATCGTCCAGCAGGAGGCCCTCGCGATCCGCGACGACGACGACTGGGACTCGCTGGAGGCGAGGATCCACGAGATCGAACACCGGCTCCTGCCGTCGGCGCTCCTGGCGCTGCTGGAGGGGCGACTGGACGTGGACGGCCGGCTGGTGCGGGTGTCGGAGGCGGTGCGATGAGCGACCTGACGCCGATCCGGCGGGCGATCCTCGCGCCCTACGACAAGACCGGGTTGGTCGAGTTCGCCTCGGCCCTCGTGGACGAGGGCGTGGAACTCGTGGCCTCCGGTGGAACGGCCAATGTGCTCGGCGAGGCTGGCCTGCCGGTCACCCCGGTCGAGGAGGTCACGGGCTCACCCGAGATGTTGGGCGGTCGCGTGAAGACGCTGCACCCGCGGATCCATGCCGGGCTGCTCGCGGACCGACGGAACTCCGATCACGTGCGTCAGCTCGAAGAACACGGCATCGGCCCGTTCGATCTCCTCGTCGGAGGGCTCTATCCGTTCCGCGAGACGGTGGCGAGCGGTGCCGGTGGCGACGAGGTCATCGAGAACATCGACATCGGCGGACCCGCGATGATGCGCGCCGCCGCCAAGAACTTCGAGTCGGTGGCGGTCGTGGTCGATCCGGCTCGCTACCCCGCGATCCTGGACGAGGTCCGGACGCGGGGCGGGATAACGCGATCGACCCGGTGGGAGCTCGCCGCCGCTGCGTTCGCGCACACCGCCGCTTACGACGCGGCCGTCGCCAGCTGGTTCGCCGCGAAGCAGGCCGGCGGCGACGAGCTGCCCGGGTTCGTGGGGTTGGCCTACGAGAAGCTCGGGGAGCTCCGATACGGCGAGAACCCGCACCAGCGAGGTGCCCTGTACCGCGAGACCGCGACCGAGGGGCCGCTCGGCGGCGCGTCCGTCGTGCAGGGCAAGGACATGTCGTTCAACAACTGGCTCGACGCGTACGCCGCCTATGAGCTCGTGAGTGCGATGCCCGCTGGATCAGCGGTCATCGTCAAGCACAACAACCCGTGCGGAGCGGCGGCGAGAGGGTCGTCGGCGGATTCGTACCGGGCCGCCTTCGCGTGCGACATGGTCAGCGCGTTCGGAGGCATCGTGGCGTTCAACGAAGATGCCGACGAGGAGGCCGCCGGGGCGATGGCCGACGTCTTCACGGAGGTGGTGATCGCGCCGGCGTACTCGGTGGAGGCGCTCGCGGCGTTCGCGGATCGCCCGAACCTGCGCGTGGTCGTCGCCCCCCGCCTCGGTGACGGGAGCCTCGACGTCCGGCCGATGCCCGGCGGCGCCCTGATCCAGGACCGTGACCTGGTCGTCGAGGGCCGGGCGGACTGGAAGGTGGTCTCGAGCCGCGAGCCGACGGAGCGCGAGTGGGACGACCTGGCGCTCGCGTGGACGATCGCGTGGCGCGTGAAGTCGAACACGATCGTGCTGGTGAAAGACGGTGCCACGGTGGGCGTCGGGGCCGGGCAGATGTCGCGCGTGGACTCGTCGTGGATCGCGACCCGGAAGGCCGGCGATCGGGCCGACGGCGCGGTGCTGGCCTCGGATGCGTTCTTCCCGTTCCCGGACGCGCTCGAGGTCGCGGCCGATGCAGGCTGCACGGCGGTGATCCACCCGGGGGGCTCCAAGGGAGACGAGGACGTGCTCGCCGCCGCCGAGGCGCGGGGCATGGCCGTCGTGCTCACGGGCACGCGCCACTTCCGACACTGACGGCCTTTCCCCCACGCGCACCCGAGCGCCCCACGCGCGGCCCGCGCGCTTGGTCGGCCGTTCAAACGCCAGAGTAGGATTCGCCCCGTGACCGCCCGGACGTTGGACGGCAGGGCCGTGTCGGCCGAGATCCGCTCGGAGGTAGCCGAGCGGGTACGCGCGCTCTCGGAGAAGGGCGTGACCCCGGGCCTGGCCGCCGTCCTCGTGGGCGACGACCAGGCCTCTCGCATCTACGTCGGGGCCAAGCACAAGGCCTGTGCCGACGTGGGGATCCGCAGCGAACAGGTCGACCTGCCTGCCTACGTCACCGAGGGCGAATTGCTCGCGACCCTTCGCCGCCTGAATCGCGATCCGGAGATCCACGGCATCATCGTGCAGCTCCCCATGCCGGCGGGACTCCGTGAGCTCGAGGTGCAACGAACGGTCGCCCCGGAGAAGGACGTCGACGGCCTCCACCCGTGGAACGTGGGCATGATGGTCCGCGGGGAACCCACGTTCCAGCCGGCGACCCCGTACGGGATCGTCGAGCTGCTGCTGCGCGAGCGCGTCGAGCTCCAGGGTGCCGAGGTCTGCGTCGTCGGGCACGGGGATCTGGTCGGTGCTCCGCTGTCCATCATGTTGGCCCAGGACTCGATCCGGGGGAACGCGACCGTCACGAGCACCCACGTGAAGACGCGGGACCTCCGAGCCCACACGCTCCGCGCCGACATCCTCGTGGCCGCCGCCGGCGTGCCGGGTCTGATCACCGGCGACATGGTCAAGCCCGGCGCGACCGTGATCGACGTCGGCGTGCATCGCACGCCCGACGGGCTGGTGGGCGACGTCCTGGCCGACGAAGTCGCGCAGGTGGCGGGGGCGATCACGCCGGTTCCGGGTGGCGTGGGTCCGATGACCGTCGCGATGCTGCTGGTGAACACCGTCGCGGCCGCGGAGCAGCAGGCGTTCGCCCGGTGAACCAGGAGGTCGGCGGCCGGTTGGCCGCGATCCTGCGAGAGGGCCGGTTCGCGGTGACGGGCGAGATCGTGCCGCCCCGGTCGGGCGATGGTACGACCGTCACCGCGCATGCGCGCGGGCAGGTCGGCTACATCGACGCCGCCAACGTCACGGACAACCCCACCGCGAGCGCGCACATGTCGGCGGTTGCCGGCGTCGCCTTCGTGGCGCGGGCCGGGATCGAGCCGACGTTGCAGATCACCTGCCGCGATCGGAACCGACTCGCGATCACCTCGGAGCTCCTGGGGGCCTGGGCCCTGGGCGCTCGCAACGTGCTGTGCTTGACCGGCGATCCGATCCACGTGGGCGATCATCCCGACGCCGCGGTCGTGCACGACGTCGATGTGCAGGAGGTCGTCGGGCTGGCTCGCCAGCTTCGAGAGAGCGGGAAGACGTTGGGGGGCAGCGAGATCGACGAGCCTCCCCGGTTCCTGGTCGGCGTCGCGGACGTCCCGCTCGCCGAACCGTACGATCCGGCCCGGCTCGAGCAGAAACTCGACGCGGGCGCCGACCTGATCTGGACCCAGATCGCGTTCGACGTCGGGTACGCATCGCTCTCGGCCTTCGAATCAGCGTTCCACGACCTCATCGGCCAGACCCCATCCGACTATCGAGCCGGCTTCACCCCCTGAAGACCGGACATACATGACGCCGACCTCCGGATTCCCTCGGTCCAGCGAGTATCCCCGAACCCCGCAGCGCGGGCACCCGCGCCAGCGCGGCCTACCGCCGGTCTGCCGCGGACACGGCTCGCGCGTGTCCTCGCAGGTCGCTGGCTATGGCGAGGGCATCAGCCTGCGCAGGACGGGAGCCAGATCGCCCTTGGGTTGAACCTGTACTCCGCCGGGGAGGCCGAGCCAGGCAGCCATCTCGGTGAGGCTCGCGGCCAGCTCTACCGCCACTAGCTCGTGGTTCCCGTTGGCGGAGGTGCCGGCGTTCTCGGACCAGGCGGCTTGCACCCGTAGGACGTCGGATTTCCGGTCGGCCTTGAGGTCGACTCGGGCGACAAGGCGGTCTCCGAGCAGCAGCGGAAGGACGTAGTAGCCGTGCACGCGCCGCTGGGCGGGGACGTAGATCTCGATCCGGTAGCGGAAGCCGAACAGCCGCTCGGCGCGCTCGCGCTCCCAGATCAGCGAGTCGAACGGCCCGACGAGGGCGCGATGGCGAAGCGTCCGCGGCACGCGCGCCCGCCCGTGCAGGTAGGCGGGGCTCTTCCAGCCCTCGACGGCGACCTCGAGCAGCTCGCCGGCCTCGACCAGCTCGGCCACGCGCGCCTTGGCGTCGGCCGCGGGAAGGCGGAAGTAGTCGCGCAGGTCGCTCTCCGTGGCGACGCCCATCGCGCGTGCGGCGACGCGCACGAGCTCGCGCTGGCCCTCCTCGCGCGAGGGAGTGGGGGCGTCGACGATCGCCTTGGGCAGCACGCGCTCAGGGAGGTCGTAGAGCCGTTCGAAGCTCGGCAGGCGCCGCGCCGAGGTGATCTGGCCCGACCAGAACAGCCACTCGAGCGCCGCCTTGGCGTCGGTGCGGGCCCACATCG
>Ga0081455_10003793_pt1 | contig 17254 bp, 13 predicted proteins | sample TabmetS3T2R1_FD_70207 | JGI IMG/M metagenome (GOLD analysis project Ga0081455, IMG submission 70207) | Tabebuia heterophylla rhizosphere microbial communities from the University of Puerto Rico - S3T2R1 | ecosystem: Host-associated > Plants > Roots > Rhizosphere ...
ACAGGCCGTTGTTGTAGATGTGCTGGCCGGAGCGGATGCAGATCTTGCCCTTCCACTTGGGATCGGCGAGCTCTTCATAGGTGATCTTGTCCTGCTTGACGCGATCCTTCGAGGCGTAGATCACGCGCGCGCGCATGGAGATGCCGGCCCACTGGCCGTCCGGATCGCGATACTGCGCCGGCACGATCTCGTCGAGCACCACCGACTTGATCGGCTGGGTAACGCCGGCCTGCACGGCGTCGTCGAGGCGGCCGAGATCGACCGTGAGCAGCACGTCGGCGGGGCTGTTGGCGCCCTCGGCCTTCATCCGCTGCTCGAGACCCGAGCTTGCCGAGACCACGTTGACCTTGATGCCGGTGTCCTTGGTGAAGGCGTCGAACAACGGCTGGATCAGCTTGGTTTCGCGATAGGTGTAGACATTGACCTCGCCGTCGGCGGACGCCGTCGAGGCTCCGAACGCGGTGAAACAGAGCAACGCTGCGGTTGCGGCGGTAGCGCGAAAATTCATCATGAGAGCTGCCCGACAAAGCTGGTGGAGATGCCGGTTTCAGTAGCGCAGCAGCCACGACGGCGTCAGCGACTGTATGTCGCGAACGGCTTCATTTAGAGCGATTCCAGATCGTAATTTAGAGTGATTCCAAATGGGGCGCGGCTCTCACGCGACCTGCCGGTAATCAACGGAGACGGTCGAAATCAACGGCGGCTGTGTTGCCACCGCTGACGATGACAGCAACCCGTTCGCCCGAGGCGGGCTTGTAGGCGCCGGACAGGATCGCGGAGAATGCGGCTGCTCCACCAGGCTCCGCCACGATGCGCAAGGCGCGCCAAAGCGTCGCCTGTGCGTCGGCAATCGCGGCGTCGGAGACCAGCACCGTTTGCGGCGCGTATTTCCGGACAATCGGAAAGACCTTTTCACCGACGCGCCGTGGCGCCAGCGAGTCCGCCGCCAGACCGCCGGCCTCCGCATCGATCGGATGGCCGGCTTCAAAGGCTTTGGTCAGTGTGGGCGATGCCAGTGGCTCGACGCCAATCACCTTGATGCGGCCGGCGTACCAGGCGGCGATGCCTGCGACCAGTCCGCCGCCGCCGACCGACACCAGCACCGTATCGATGTGCGGTGCTTGATCCGCGAGCTCAAGGCCGACCGTTCCCTGTCCCATGATGGTTTCGTTCTGGTCGAAGGCCGGCACCGGCAATGCGCCGGTTTGTTGCGCCCATGCCTCGCTGGCTGCGAGCGCATCCGAATAGCGGTCGCCCTCGATCGCAAGATCGGCGCCGTAATCGCGGATGCGCTGCACCTTGGCCGGTGACGAGATGCTGGGAACGAAGATCTTGGCCGGCTTGCCGAGTTTCATCGCCGCATAGGCGACGGCCGCGCCATGGTTGCCTCCCGATGCCGCGACGATGCCGGCCGCCGGCACCTCGCGTGTCAGCAAATTGGCGAAAGCGCCGCGCGCCTTGAACGAGCCGGAATGCTGCAGAAGCTCGAGCTTGAGCGTCAGCGGATGGCCGGACAGACCGAGCTCGGCGCTATCGACCTCGACGATCGGCGTCCGCCGGATGAAGGGCCGGATCAGCCGGTCGCATTGGGCGATCATCTCGGAGGTGACGGCATCCACCGGCGTTTTCATTGCAACGTACTCCCACGGCTCATTGACAGGAATTAGTCATTTAGCTAATTAGCAATATGGCTTCTTTGGAAGGCAACGTCGAGTCTGCTTTTCGCGCGCTCGCCAGCGATCGCCGGTTGTTGATACTGGAGTGGCTGAAGCGCCCCCGCGCGCATTTTCGCGAGCAGGTCGACGGTGATCTCGTCAAGGACGGGGTCTGCGGGGCGTTGATCGCCGAGAAGCTCGGCGTCAGCCAGCCCACGGTAAGCGAGCACCTGAAAATACTGTCGCAGGCGGGGCTGCTGAGCGCCAAGCGCGTCAAGCAGTGGACGTTTTACAAGCGCGATGAAGCACGCATCGCCAAGCTGAAGGCCGCCATGCTCGAAAGGATCTGATGTTCGACCTTCGCCGCGCCCTGATGCGGGAATGCCGGATTTTCCTATGCTGACATTTTGAGCAGCGAAGCGCGGTTATCCGTTCGACCTTGGCATCATCCATGCCTAGTCTTGGCTGAAACGGAGATGATGCAAATGCGCGCTGTGCTGGACTACTGTACCGGAGGAACGAAGCGCGCCGTGCCGGCGGGCACGCTCGTGCTCCAGGAGGGCAGCAGGACCGGACACCTGTTCGTGCTGCTGGAAGGACGGCTCGAAGTCATCAAGGGCGATAGCGTCGTCGCCGTCCTGACCGAGCCGGGGGCGCTGCTGGGCGAAATGTCGGTCCTGCTCGAGCAGCCCCATACCGCGACGGTGCGCGCCGCCGCCGATTCCGTCGTCTACGAATTCGATGACGCCGCAGCCTTCCTGCGCGACCAGCCCGCGGTGGCGCTGTTGATCGCGCGCTTGCTGGCGCAACGCCTCAACGTCGCCAACACCTATCTGGCCGACCTGATGCATCAATATGCCGGCCAGGGCAATCATCTCTCGATGGTCGGCGAACTCCTGCAGAGCATGATCAACCTGCCGCCGACGCAGGTTTCGCCAGGCTCGGATCGGCAATCCGACCCAAGGATCTGAGCCACGCTGGAACGACCGTGACCGGCGCGGCCGGCCGCTGCAGCGGCGCCTTGAGATCGATGCAGTGCGCCTCGCCCGCCGGCAGCCAGAACGCCGTGCCCGCATCGAGATCGAGCACGATATGGACCGGCGGACGACCCGGCTGCAGTCCCGCATTGAACACCCAGGTCGGGCCGAGCCGGTCGAACCACGAACCATCCGAAATGAACGGCGACTGATGCACGTGGCCCGAGATCACCATCGACGGGTGGTACTGCGCGATCCATTGCACCAGCTCGACATCGCCGAAGAACCGCTTGCCGCCCCAGCTCGTCGGCGAGTTCGCCGGCGGCGCATGATGCACCCAGATCCAGCGTGGCGCCCGCTCGGCCGCGGCGTCGCGTAGCTGGGTTTCGATGCGGCCCTTGACCAGCGGTCCGTCCCACCACGGACACACCGTAAACAGCGTGTCGCCGATGGTGAGGCTGTCACCGTCGCAGGCGATGCCGAGCTCGCGGACGTCGCCAATCCAGCGCGCGATCTTCTCGCCTTCTGCACTGCGTTCGTCGAGATCGTGATTGCCCGAGCAGAGGATGACGCGCGTCGTCTGTGACATCAGCGACAGGTATTTTTTCACCACCAGAATCTGCGCACGGAAATCGACGAACGATCCGATGTCGAGCGCGTCGCCGGCAAAGATGACGACGTCGAATTCCGGAGCTGCCGCGAGCAGCCAGTCGAATTGCGGCAACGAATAATGCAAATCGGCAACCACGAGGCAGCGCATAATGATCAAATCCAAAAATGCCCGGGAAACAGGCGATCCGCAGGCGGATGCAATCAGGCAGGCTGGATTCGAGCAAGAATTATGCCGGTCGTGGCCGCGAACAGTGCGCCCGATTTTTGATCGGCTTCTCCAGCTGGAGCCAGCACACAAACGAGCTGTGCGCCCTTGTCTACACATCGGACGGCTAACGAGAAACATGCCCGTTAGGCCAATGTCCGCTCCGGGGCCAACTGGCGACATTCCCCCGAGCTTCGGGCGTGTCTGCGGATGCGTCGCCTAGAGCCGGCCATCGCTGCGCGACAGCGGTTGGATTCCGCGGTCGCAAGCGATTCAAATCATGATCATCTTGCAAGTCTTCGTGATCATCATGACAGCGCCGAGGCTTTGGCGTAGGCTGCCGCAACACGTGACGGGCAGAACTATGCCGGCGCGGTCAAGGACCGTTACGCCCCGAGGAGCTTCGGAGGTCACATGCAGCTCACCGTCAACGGCAAGACGCATCAGGTTGACGTCGAAGACGAGATGCCTCTGCTATGGGTCTTGCGCGACGTCCTCGGAATCACCGGACCAAAATATGGCTGCGGCGTCGCGATGTGCGGCGCCTGCACGGTGCACATCGCCGGCGAGGCGGTGCGAGCCTGCTCGCTGCCGGCCGTGGACGTCAAAGGCGACATCACCACGATCGAGGGATTGGGCACGCCAGAGGCGATGCATGTTGTGCAGAAAGCCTGGGCAGAGCACCAGGTCGCGCAATGCGGCTATTGCCAGTCCGGCCAGATCATGTCGGCCGCCGCGCTGTTGAGAGTCAACCCCAACCCGAGCGACGACGACATCGACCAGGCGATGTCGGGAAATCTGTGCCGCTGCGGCACTTATCCGCGGATCCGCGCCGCGATCAAGACCGCGGCGCGCGAGCTCAAGGGACGTGCAACATGAGCAGGCTCGGCACGATCGCGCGACGTACATTCCTGATCGGCTCAGCGGCGATCGCAGGCGGCGTCGCGTTCGGTGTTTATGCGTACAAGCGCGAGCCGGAGAATCCGCTTTTGAGGCAACTCGGCGATGGGCAGGTCGCGCTCACACCCTATGTGCGCATCGACCAGACCGGGGTGACCATCATCACGCCGCGTGCCGATGTCGGGCAGGGCGTCGCGTCGGTGCTGGCGGCGCTGGTTGCGGAAGAGCTTGATGTCGCCTGGAACGACATCAGAATCGATTTTGGACCGCCGAGTGCCGCTTACTACAACGGCGTGGTGACGGCGGAAGGGCTGCCATTTGCCGCGACCAACGACGGTCTGATTGCTCGCCAGGCGCGCGTCGTGGGCGATGCGGTGAGCAAATTCTTGAGCCTGCAGATCACCGGCGGATCGTCGACCGTCCCCGACGCCTATGAGAAGATGCGTATCGCTGGCGCAGTCGCGAGGGACGTCTTGCTGCAGGCCGCCGCAAAGCGGACCGGCATCGCCAAGGACGAGCTGAAGACCAGCAATGGCAGCGTGATTACGCCACGCGGCGAATCGCTCAGTTACGCATCCCTGGCCGCGGACGCTGCCCGGATCGATCCGCCGAAAGAGGTCCGATTCAAGCCGGAAGCGGAGTGGCGCTATCTCGGCAAGCCGATGCAGCGCATCGACATCGTCGCGAAATCGACGGGAACGATGACGTTCGGCATCGACGTCAAGCTGCCCGGCATGGTCTACGCCACCGCGCGCACCAATCCGAGGATCGGCGGCGGCATCAAGCGGTTTGATGCCAGCGCGGCGGAGAAGTCGAAGGGCGTCATCGCAATCGTGCCGATCACGGGCGGCGTCGGCGTGATCGCCGACAACACCTGGCGCGCCTTCAAGGCGGCAAGCCTGATCGCCTGCGATTGGGGACCAGCGCCCTATCCATCGTCCAGCGCGGCCATGTTCGAAACGGTCGCCGCGTCCTTTACGACGCAACACCAGGATAGCCGGCTCAAGAATGACGGCGACGTGGATGCGGCGCTGCAGGGACCTGCCGTGCTCGAGGCCGAGTACAAGTTGCCATATCTGGCGCACGCGCCGCTCGAGCCGATGAATGCCGTGGTCCAGTTGAAGGACGGCCGGCTCGACATCTGGACCGGGACACAGATTCCGCTGTTCGTGGTTGCAATGGCGGCCGAGGTCGCGGGGCTCCGCGCCGAGAACATCCATCTACATTCCCTGTATTCCGGCGGTAGTTTCGGCCGGCGCCTCGAGCACGACTATGTCCGCCAGGCGGTCGAATTGGCGAAGGCGCATCAGGGACGCCCGATCAAGATGACCTGGACGCGCGAGGAGGACATGAGCCACGACGTCCCGCGTCCGCTCGGCATGGCGCGGATGCGTGGCGCGGTCAGGGATGGCAAGGTCGAGGCCTATGATCTCAAGCTCGCCTACCCTTCGGTGACCGGCTCGTGGTTCGGCCGGCTGGGTATCCCGACCTTCGGACCCGACACCGCCATCGTCGCGGGTGCCTGGGATCAGCCATTCCGGATTCCGCACTATCGCGTGACCGGCTATCGCGTGCCGGAAATGGTGCCGGTGAGCTCATGGCGCTCGGTTGGCGCGTCCGGCAACGGCTTTCTGCACGCCTGCTTCCTTGACGAGCTGATCCACGCGGCGGGCGCCGATTCGCTCAAGGAACTGATCCGGCTCTGCTGGCATGCGCCGTCGCGCAAGGTGCTGGAAGCGGTGGGCGAGATGTCCAAATGGGGCAGCGATCCCGGCAAGGACCGCGGGCGCGGTCTCGCGTTCACGCTGTCGTTCGGCGTGCCCGTCGCGGAGGTCGTGGAGGTCACGAATACGCCGCGCGGCATCAAGATCGACAGAGTGTTCGTCGCGGCCGACGTCGGCAAGGTGCTCGACCCCGACAATTTCGAGAACCAGGTGCAGGGCGGTGTCATCTGGGGCCTGGGCCACGCCATCAATTGCGAATTGACCTACAAAGACGGCATGTCCGAGCAGATGAACTTCGATGCCTACCAGGCCTTGCGTCTCTACCAGGCGCCGGCGATCGAGGTGCGTGCGGTCGACAACGGCAGCGCCATCCGCGGCATCGGCGAGCCTCCGGTTCCACCCGCCGCGCCCGCGCTCGCCAACGCCATCTTCGCCGCCACCGGCAAACGCATCCGCGAATTGCCGCTGAATAAGCACATCGAATTTGTGTAGGCTCCATAGGGCGGACTGCTAGCGTACTTCTCCCATTGAGCTACCGGCGGGAAAACCCAAGACGGCTTTGCTCTATCGAGAATGGTTTCCAGGATAGCGCCCTCACGGCTGGCGTCGTCCAAATGCCCACGCCCTAGTCCTCGCTCGCCTTGAACCGGTCGAGTCCCTTCAGCACGAACGGCGCCAATAGCGCGATCAGCGCGATGCCGAGCAGCGTCGCCGACATCGGGCTTTGCAGCAGCACGATGGGATCGCCGAGGCTGATCGCCAGCGCGCGGCGCAACTGGCTTTCGGCGATCGGGCCGAGGATGAGGCCGACGACGACGGGCGCGATCGGAAAATCGTACCGGCGCATCAGAAAGCCCAGTACGCCAAAGGCCGCCAGCATCGACAGCTCGACCACCGACGGCTTTGCGGCAATGGTGCCCATGGTCGCGAACACGAGAATGCCGGCGTAGAGCCACGGCTGCGGGATCGCGAGCAGTCGCACCCACAAGCCCACCAGCGGCAGGTTGAGAACCAGCAGCATGACGTTGGCGATGAAGAGGCTCGCAATCAGGCCCCACACCAGATCGGGCCGCTCGGCGAACAGCAGCGGCCCCGGGTTCAGCCCGTATTGCTGAAAGCCCGCCAGCATCATCGCGGCCGTGGCCGAGGTCGGAAGGCCCAGCGTCAGCAGCGGCACGAGGGTGCCGGCGGCGGAAGCGTTGTTGGCGGCCTCCGGCCCGGCGACGCCTTCGATCGCGCCCTTGCCGAATTCCTCCGGATGTTTCGATAGCCGCCTCTCGGTCGAGTAGGACAGGAATGTCGGAATCTCCGCGCCGCCGGCAGGCAGCGCGCCGATCGGAAAGCCGAACATCGTCCCGCGCAGCCACGCCTTCCATGACCGCTTCCAGTCTTCCATCGTCATCCACAGCGAGCCGCGCACCGGCTCGATCTTCTCCTCGGCATGATGGCGGCGCGAGGCGACGTAGAGCGCTTCGCCGACGGCGAACAGGCCGACCGCCAGCGTCGTCACCTCGACGCCGTCGAGCAGTTCAGGCACGCCGAACGCGAGCCGCGCCTGTCCCGTGAGCTTGTCGATGCCGATCAGGCCGAGCGTCAGTCCGATGAACAGGCTGGTCAGCCCGCGGATCGGCGAATCGCCGAAGGTCGCCGACACCGTCACGAAGGCCACGCACATCAGCGCGAAATAATCTTCAGGCCCGAACTTCACCGCGAAATCGACCAGCAACGGCGCGAGAAAGGCGAGGCCGATGGTGGCGATGGTGCCCGCGACGAACGAGCCGATCGCAGCCGTCGCCAGCGCCGGACCGCCGCGGCCGGCCTTGGCCATCTTGTTGCCCTCGAGCGCGGTCGCCATCGATGCGCTCTCGCCCGGCGTGTTGATGAGAATGGCCGTGGTCGATCCGCCGTACATGCCGCCGTAGTAGATGCCGGCAAACATGATCAGCGAACCGCCGGGATCGAGCTTGTAGGTCACCGGCAGCAACAGCGCGACCGTTAGCGCTGGTCCAATGCCGGGCAACACGCCGACCGCGGTGCCGAGGAACACGCCGATCAGCGCATAGAGCAGGTTCATGGGCTGCAGCGCCACCGCCATGCCGTGCGCCAGTGCCGCAAAGGTGTCGATCACAGCAATCGCTCCAGCGATCCGGCGGGAAGGCTCAAGGTCAGCAGCTTGTCGAAGGCGAGAAAGATCAGCGTGGTCAGCACCAGCGCGATGGCGGAGTCGATCAGGATGGCACGGCGCCCGAATGCCGCCGATGTCGCGACGAACAGCGACGATGTCGCGAGGATAAAACCGCCACCGAAGCCGATGATGGCGATCAGCAGCGCGAGGCCGGCGAGGATCAGCAGCACCGGCTTGGGATCGGCGCTTTCGCGCGGCGGCAGGTTGCCGCGCAGCGCGTCGATGAGATTGCCGATCGCAAGGAGCGCGAGGCCGACAGCGACGACAATCGGCATCGCCTCCGGCCCCATGCCGTACATCGCACCGGAAGACAGCCGGCCGGCGTCAACGACCAGCACAATGGCGAGCGCCGCGAGCGCAAACGCGATGACCAGGCCGGCGCGATCTATGCGCCGCGAGCCCTGGGCAGGCGGAGAAGCGCCGGACGGATCATCCGCCGTCATGATTTCACAAGACCAACCGATTTCAGCACATCGGTGACGCGAACGGTTTCCTTCTTCAGGAAGTCGGCGAAGGCGTCCCCGCCGAGATAGGCATCCTCCCAGCCCTTCTGCTTGAGGATGTCCTTCCAGGCGTTGGACTTGACCATCTTCTCCACGGCATCGCTCAGCGTCTTCTTCTGCTCTGCGGTGATGCCCGGAGGCGCAACCACCGAGCGCCAGTTGGCGATCACGAGGTCAATCCCCTGCTCCTTGAAGGTCGGAATGTCGACGCCGGGAATTCGATTCTCCGAGGACACGCCGAGGGCGCGCAGCTTGCCGGACTTGATCTGTCCTTCATATTCGCTCAGGCCGGAAATGCCCGCGGTGACCTTGGCGCCGAGGATTGCCGCCAGCGACTCGCCACCACCGGAAAATGGAATGTAGTTGATCTTCTTGGCATCGGCCCCGACCGCGCCTGCGAACAGCGCCGCCATCACATGGTCGACGCCGCCGGCGGAGCCGCCGGCAAAGGTGACCTTGGCAACGTCGGCCTTGAGGGCCGCGGCGAGATCCTGCGCCGTCTTGAGCGGCGAACTCGCCGGCACGACGATCACCTGGACCTCCTCGGTGAGGCGCGCGATCGGCGTCACCTGTTCGAGCGTCACCGGCGATTTGTTCATGGCCAGGGCACCGACCATGACGAAGCCGTTCACCATCATCTGGTTACCGTCTCCCTTGGCGCCGTTGACGAACTGCGCGATGCCGACGCTGCCCCCGGCACCGGGAACGTTGGTGACCTGCACGCTGCGTGCGACGCCCGAGGCGACGAGCGCCTGCTGCATCGATCGCGCGGTCTGATCCCATCCGCCGCCCGGCGCCGCCGGGGCCATCAGCTTGAGCTCGAGCTGCTGCGCGAACGCAGGGCTGGCGGCAGCAAGCGTGAGCGCGACGGCTGCGCCGAACAGGCGCCTTTGAAGCGGGATCATTGGGCTTTCTCTCCACACGGTGCACGGGCCCCACGTCGGCCCGCGTCATTTGACCGCATATCAGCCAAAAAGCCCGCCGCTGTCCAGACGCGAAGGCTTCGGCTTGCTCGGCTTCGTTGGCTACGTTAGTTTGGCTGCCCTCAACCGAGAAAGGAGGGCCGCGCGATGACGTTTTTCCGGCATTATCGCCAGCACGGCCCAGTCAACGCCCTGCAAATGCGTTTGCAGGGCTGACGCAGGATCCCCTACAAAACCTCTTCCTGGTCTGCCCTTCGTGGCCATGCAGCGTTGCGCGCTTTTTTCGCGCTCGTGCATCTCATCCATCGCCGCGCTTTGACACCTGTATCCGACGACGGCTGCGTGCCCCCGGACCAAGGTGATCGTGGCAAGACCGGAAGAACGATGATGACCCTTATCAACATCCGCAATCTCGGCGTCACGCTGGGTGCGCCGCTGTTTTCGGAGCTCAACCTCGTCGTCAATGCTGGAGACCGGATCGGGCTTGTCGCCGCCAACGGCCGCGGCAAGACCACGCTACTGCGTTGCATGGCAGGCGCCATGGAAGCGAGCGAAGGCGAGATCACGCGCGCCAGAGGCCTGACGTTAGGTTATGTCGAGCAGAACGTGCCGGAAGCCCTGACGGATCGCCCGCTCCATGCGGCCGTGCTCGAGGCGCTCTCCGCTGACCGGCAACTCAGCGAAGGCTGGCGCGTCGATGTCGCGCTAGAGCAACTCGAGGTGCCCGAGGCACTGCGCGAAAAGCCGTTGAAGCAGCTGAGCGGCGGCTGGCAGCGCTTTGCCATGCTGGCTCGCGCACTGGTGAAGGAAGCCGACGTGCTGTTGCTGGACGAGCCGACCAACCATCTCGACCTCGCGCGGATCGGCCAGCTTGAGAATTGGCTGAACGCGCTGCCACGCGAGATGCCTGTTGTCATTTCCAGCCACGATCGCGCGTTTCTCGACGCCACCACCAACCGGACGCTGTTCCTGCGCCCCGGCCAGTCGCAAATCTTTCCATTGTCGTACACAGCGGCACGCGAAGCGCTTCGCGAGGCCGACACCGCGGAGGAGCGGCGCTACCAGCGCGACCTCAAGACCGCGCAGCAACTTCGCCAGCAGGCCGCCAAGCTTAACAATATCGGTATCAATTCCGGCAGCGACTTGCTGCTGTCGAAGACCCGACAATTGAAGCAGCGCGCCGAGAAACTGGAGGGTGCAGCAAAGCCGGCGCATCTCGAACGGTCCGCGGGCACGATCCGTCTCGCCAACCGCGCCAGCCACGCGAAAGTCCTGGTCACGCTGGACGACGCCGCGATTGAAACGCCGGACGGCCGGCTGTTGTTCAAGACCGGCAAGCAGTTCATCGGCAAGGGTGACCGGATCGTGCTGTTGGGACCGAACGGGTCCGGCAAGACGGCGCTGGTGACGCTGCTGCGCGCGGGGATCGAACATCCGGACGCATCGCCGGCCGGCATCAGGGCCACGCAATCGTTGGTGCTCGGCTATTGCGATCAGGCGCTCGCCGGACTTGATGACAGGGAGACACCGATGCGCGCGATCATCCGCCGCTTCGATGTCGGCGACCAGCGGGCGCGCGCGCTGCTCGCGGGCGCAGGCCTCGCCATCGAGAAGCAAAGTCGTCCGATCGAAAAACTCTCGGGCGGACAGAAGGCGCGGCTCGGCATGCTGGTGCTGCGGTTGACCCAGCCGAACTTCTATCTGCTCGACGAGCCAACCAACCATCTCGATATCGAGGGACAGGAGGCACTCGAAGAGGAATTGCTGGACCCGCAAGCAAGCTGCCTCATCGTGTCGCATGACCGCAACTTCGTGCGAAACGTCGGCAACCGGTTCTGGCTGATCGAGCGCAAGCGACTGGTGGAGCTGGATGGGCCGGAAGGATTCTTCGCGTCGTTTGGCGCTGCGGGCTAACGCCTCCCCGCCCCTCAGCCACCCTTCGCCGGCGGCAGCACGCCGCCGAGCGCCAGCGTCAGCTCGGTGGCAACATCGCGCACGAGGCGGCCGAGCATGGGCAGCCGCTCATCGGTGACGCGGCTGGTCATGCCGGAGACGGAAATCGCAGCCAGCGGCTCGCTGCAGTCGCTGTAGACCACGGCGGCGACACAGCGCAGGCCCATGCAGGCTTCCTCGTCGTCGATCGCAAAACCCTGGCGGCGCACCTTCTCGAGCTCGCGGAACAGGTCGGAAGGCCGCACGATGGATTTTTCCGTCAGCCGCGGCATGCCGTGATGCCTGATGATGGCGTTGACGTCCTCATCCGCATAGGTCGCCAGCACCGCCTTGCCGACGCCGGAGGCGACCATCGCCACCCTGCCCCCGACCTTTGTGAGCGAGCGCATGATCTCGCGGCTTTCGGCGCGGATGAGCACGATGATGGATTCGTCGTCGACGACGGCAAGATTGGCGGTTTCGCGGGTCTGGTCACGCAGCTTGCGCAAATAAGGCATCGCCTGCGCTGCAAAGTTGCGGCGGCGGAGGAAGGTCGCGCCGACTGAAAAGCTGTGCGCGCCGATGTGCCATTTGGATTCGGTGCGGTCGAACTGCACGAAGCGGCGTTTTTCGAGCGTCGCGAGCAGCCGGTGCGCGGTCGAGGTGGAAAGCCCGGTGCGCACCGCGAGGTCGCTCAGGCGGTAGCCCTCGTCGTCTTCGGCGAGCGTCTCGAGGATTGAGAGCGCGCGGTCGACCGACTGCACGCCGCCATCCCTGACGTCAGGCTCGTCCGTCTCTTTGGCGCCGATGGCCTTGCGTCGGATCACCTCTCGCCTCTTCCCTGACGTGTGAGGAGACTGCCGTTCCAAAAACACCGTCATTGCGAGCCACTCGGTCGGCGCGAAGCGCCGCCGGATGACAGGCTCCGCGAAGCCTGTCATCGGGCGCGCGTTCGCGCGACCCGTTGGCTCCTCGCAATGACGGCCGGGTCTTACAGCAGGCCCGCGCCGCGGGCCCACTTGTACTTGGCGCCGAGCACTTCGACCGGCAGTTCGGTCGAATAGGCATAGGCCGGGATACCGTTCTGGTAGAGATATTCGGCGGCTTCCTCGACCTCGACGTCGCCGGCGAGCGAGGCAACCATCGGCTTCACAAAGCCCTTGGCCTCCATCTCCTTCTTCACCTCGACCATGTTGCGGGCGAACACCATCGGCGGCGTCACGATGGTGTGCCAGTAGCCGAGGATCAGCGCATGGATGCGATCGTCGGACAGGCCGAGCTTCACCGTGTTGACATAGGTGATCGGCGGCTCGCCGCCGGTGATGTCGACGGGGTTGCCGGCCGCGCCGAATGGCGGGATGAATTTGCGGAACGCGGCATCGAGATCCGGCGGCATGTTCATCAGCGACAGGCCGTTATCCACAACCGAATCCGACAGCAGCACACCCGAGCCGCCGGCGCCGGTGATGATCAGGATGTTCTCGCCCTTCGGCGTCGGCAGCACCGGCACGCCGCGGGCGAATTCGAGCAGCTGCCGAAGCGAGCGGGCGCGGATCACGCCGGACTGCTTGAACACGTCCTCGTAGATCTTGTCATTGCCGGCGAGCGCGCCGGTGTGCGAGGACGCGGCCTTCGCGCCGGCCGAGGTGCGGCCCGCCTTCAGCACGATCACCGGCTTCTTCTTGGCGACGCGCTTGGCGGCTTCCGCGAAGGCGCGGCCGTCTTTCAGGTCTTCGCAGTGCTGCGCGATCAAATTGGTGTTGGGGTCCTGCTCGAAGAAGGCGAGCAGATCGTCCTCGTCGATGTCGGACTTGTTGCCCAGCCCAACGATGGCGGAGACGCCCATCTTGGCCGAGCGCGAGAAGCCGATGATCGCCATGCCGATGCCGCCGGACTGCGACGACAGCGCCGCATGGCCCTTGACGTCATAGGCGGTGCAGAAGGTGGCGCAGAGATTGGCCGGCGTATAGTAGAAGCCGTAGATGTTCGGCCCCATCAGGCGGATGTCGTATTTCTTGCCGACCTCGACGATCTCGGCCTGCAGCTCCGGCGCACCGGCCTCGGCAAAGCCCGACGGAATCAGCACCGCACCCGGGATTTTCTTCTCGCCGCATTCGGTGAGCGCGCCCGCCACAAATTTCGCGGGGATCGCAAACACCGCGACGTCGATGGTGCCTGGCACGTCCTTGACGCTCTTATAGGCTTTGTAGCCCAAAATCTCGTCGGCCTTGGGATGGATCGGCAGGATCTCGCCCTTGTAGCCGCCGTTGATGAGGTTCTTCATCACGGAGTTGCCGATCTTGCCGTCCTCGGCGGAGGCGCCGATCACCGCAACCGCCTTCGGCTGCATGATGCGGTTCATCGCTTTCACGATCTCTTCGGTCGGGCGCGGCTTCGGCTTCGGCTTGTAATCGAAGTCGACGACGATGCGCACGTCAGCGGCGATCGCGTCCTTCTTGGTCGCGAACACCGGGTTGAGGTCGAGCTCGACGATTTCGGGGAAATCGCTGACGAGCTGCGAGACCTTCACGATCACATCGGCAAGCGCATCGCGGTTGACCGGATCGCCGCCGCGCACGCCCTTGAGCATGTCATGGGCCTGGATGCCGTCGAGCATCGACAGCGCGTCGTCCTTGGTGGCGGGCGCAAGGCGGAAGGTGATGTCCTTCAGCACTTCGACCAGCACGCCGCCGAGGCCGAAGGCGACCAGCTTGCCGAACGAGCCGTCGGTGATGGAGCCGACAATGACTTCGGTGCCGCCGGCCAGCATCTGCTGCACCTGGACGCCCTCGATCTTGGCGTCGGCCTTGTACTTCTTCGCATTCGCCAGAATGGTGTCGTAGGTCTTCTGGGCGTCTTCAGCTGACTTCACGCCGACCACCACGCCGCCGGCTTCCGTCTTGTGGAGAATGTCCGGCGAGACGATCTTCATCACGACCGGGAAACCCATGCCGCTGGCGAGCTTGCCGGCCTCGGCCGCCGATTTCGCCACGCCCTCCTTCGGAACCGGGATGCCATAGGCGTCGCAGACGAGCTTGCCCTCAGGCGCGGTCAGGCTGGTGCGCTTCTCCGCTTTGACGGCATCGAGCACTTTGCGCACGGCATCTTTGTTGGACATCTGGGCTTCCTCCTGGAGCACTCTGGCGGTGGCTTCCTTGGCATTTGACATCTGGCTTCCTCCCTGGCACGGCAATTCATGGTATTTGGTATGCCAGAACCGAACTTGTCAAGCCAGCTTAGCGCCCCAAATCGCGGAAAAAAGAGGTAACTTGACACACTGGTATTTGGTATGCCAAAAACCTCAGTACGTTTCTTCTGGTAAAAGACGTCTCCCCCACGGAGGAGACGAATCGTGCCCGAAAGCAAAGCAACCAAGGCGCCGCCCAGCATGGCTGATGCAGACATAGCGATCGTTCGGATTGCGCCAGAGACCAGCTTCAAGAACAAGGCCTATGAGGCGTTGAAGGAAGCCATTCTCAGGATGGACATCTATTCCTCGCCCGAACCGGTCATGCTCGACGAACGTGCGCTCTCGGAGCGCCTCGGCGTCAGCCGCACGCCGATCCGCGAGGCGATCGCGATGCTCGAGCAGGACGGCTTTGTGAAGACCGTGCCGCGCCGCGGCATCATCGTGGTCCGCCGCAGCAAGGCCGAGATCGTCGACATGATCCGCGCCTGGGCGGCGCTGGAGAGCATGGCGGCGCGGCTGATCACCACCACCGCCCGCAAGCGCGACATCACGGCACTGCGCGACTTCTTCAAGGACTTCAATCTGAAGGACCGCCTGCCGCAGGATCATGTCGAGGAATATTCGCGCGCCAATATCGCCTTCCACCAGGCGCTGATCTCGCTGTCGGAATCGCCGACGCTGATCGACATGACCAACGACATCCTCCTGCACGTGCGCGGCTATCGCCAGCTCACCATCGGGCGGACCGACCGCACCGCGGTTTCGCTGCCCGAGCACCTCGCCATTATCGAGGCGCTGGAAGCGCGCGACACCGAGCTCGCCGAAAAGCGCGCGCGCGACCACACGCTGGGTCTTGCTGCCTATGTCGAGGCGCACGGCCAGGAATTGTTTGCATGAGCATGATCCCGACCCGAAGGGCCGCGCCAGCGCAAAGCGGGCACCGGTTTTCGGAAAAGATCATGCTCAAACCGGACAACTAGTTTCACCTCGAGACGAAGAACTCGTCCGAACCAACGATCAGGGAGACCACGCCCATGCTGAATACCGCAGTCAAGTCCGAGGCACCGGGCACCGAGCAAGAGCTGACCGATGGCTTCCATCTCGTCATCGATGCGCTCAAGCTCAACGGCATCAACACGATCTATAATGTGCCGGGTATCCCGATCACGGATTTGGGCCGCATGGCGCAGGCCGCCGGTATTCGCGTGATCTCCTTCCGTCACGAGCAGAACGCCGGCTATGCCGCTGGTATCGCCGGCTTCCTCACCAAGAAGCCCGGCGTGTGTCTCACCGTCTCGGCGCCGGGCTTTCTCAACGGCCTGACCGCGCTCGCCCACGCCACCACCAACTGCTATCCGATGATCCTGATCTCGGGCTCGTCCGAGCGCGAGATCGTCGACCTGCAGCAGGGCGACTATGAAGAGATGGACCAGCTCGCGATCGCCAAGCCCCTGTGCAAGGCCGCCTATCGCGTGCTGCATGCCCAGGACATCGGCATTGGGCTGGCGCGTGCGATCCGCGCCGCCGTCTCGGGCCGTCCGGGCGGCGTCTATCTCGACCTGCCGGCAAAACTGTTCGGCCAGGTGATGAATGCCGACGCCGGCCAGAAGTCTCTGGTGAAGGTGATCGATGCGGCCCCCGCGCAGATTCCCGCTCCTGCCTCCGTCAAGCGCGCGCTCGACGTGCTCAAGAGCGCCAAGCGTCCACTGATCATCCTCGGCAAGGGCGCTGCCTATGCGCAGGCCGATGACGAGATCCGCAACTTCGTCGAGAAGAGCGGCGTGCCCTTCCTGCCGATGAGCATGGCCAAGGGCCTTCTGCCCGATACCCATCCGCAATGCGCAGGTGCTGCCCGCTCCACCGTGCTGAAGGAATCCGACGTCGTGATGCTGATCGGCGCGCGGCTCAACTGGCTGCTCTCGCACGGCAAGGGCAAGACCTGGGGCGAAGCGCCGAAGAAATTCATCCAGGTCGACATCGAGCCGAAGGAAATGGACTCCAATATCGAGATCGTCGCGCCTGTCGTGGGCGATATCGGCTCCTGCGTCTCCGCGCTCGTTCAGGCGATGGGAAGCGGCTGGACCGCCCCGCCCGCCGACTGGACCAAGGCTGTCGCGACCAAGCGCGAAGAGAACGTCGCCAAGATGGCGCCGAAGCTGATGAACAACAAGTCGCCGATGGACTATCACGGCGCGCTCGGCGTTTTGAAGAACGTTATCAAGGATCGTCCCGACGCCATTCTCGTCAACGAGGGCGCCAACACGCTCGACCTCGCCCGCGGCGTCATCGACATGTACAAGCCGCGCAAGCGTCTCGACGTCGGCACCTGGGGCGTGATGGGCATCGGCATGGGCCAGGCGATTGCGGCTGCGCTCGAGACCGGCAATCCCGTGCTCGCGGTCGAGGGCGACAGCGCGTTCGGCTTCTCCGGCATGGAGGTCGAGACGA
>Ga0081455_10003794_pt1 | contig 17253 bp, 17 predicted proteins | sample TabmetS3T2R1_FD_70207 | JGI IMG/M metagenome (GOLD analysis project Ga0081455, IMG submission 70207) | Tabebuia heterophylla rhizosphere microbial communities from the University of Puerto Rico - S3T2R1 | ecosystem: Host-associated > Plants > Roots > Rhizosphere ...
ACTCCGACTACGACCGCGAGAAGCTGCAGGAGCGGCTGGCCAAGCTGGCTGGCGGTGTGGCCGTGATCAAGGTCGGTGCCGCGACGGAGGTTGAACTCAAGGAGCGCAAGCACCGCATCGAAGACGCCGTTCGCAACGCCAAGGCGGCCGTCGAAGAAGGCATCGTAGCCGGCGGCGGCGTCGCGCTCGTCCAGGCCACGGCGGCCGCGTTCGAGAAGCTCGAACTGTCGGGCGACGAGGCGACGGGCGCAGCGATCGTCAAGGCGGCGAGCTCGGCACCGCTCAAGCAGATTGCCGTGAACGCCGGCCTAGAGGGTGGCGTCGTGGCTGAGAAGGTCGCCGGCCTCGCCGATGGCCACGGGCTTGACGCGGCGACGGGTGAGTACGTCGACCTGATCGCCGAGGGCATCATCGACCCGGCCAAGGTGACGCGGTCTGCCCTGCAGAACGCCGCGTCGATTGCTGCGTTGTTCCTGACGACCGAGGCTGTTGTCGCCGAGAAGCCGGAGCCGGCTCCGGCTGGTGGCGGCGCCCCCGGCATGGACGACATGGGTGGCATGGGCTTCTGAAGTCCGTCCACCTGAAGCGGCCTCGAACCTCCGGGTTTGGGGCCGCTGTTCATTTGAGCGGTGCGACGCGTATCGAGTCGATGTCACCAGGTCTCGGTACGGCGGCGCGGCCGCCTACTCGACCTCCTACGCTCCGCGCTGCCGCGCTACGCTCCGGACGTGACGAACGCCGTGAACGACGTGGCCTATCGGCTGAAGGTCCTTCGGCAGATCGGACTCGTGAAGCCACAACTCCCGCACCGGCTCGCGAAGGCTGGGCTTGAGCTCCTGAAATGGGGACCGGCGTTCCCATCCGGTGTCGGGGCCATCGCGGCGCGGTATCCCAACCAGATCGCGGTCATCGACGATCTTGGCGAGATTACGTGGGCGGATCTGCGTCGGCAGATCAACCAGCTCAGCCATGCGCTCAGCGAGCGTGGCGTCACCGCAGGCGACTCCGTGGCTTTGCTGGCCCGCAATCACCGCTACTTCATCGCGGCCATGGTCGCAATCATGCAATTGGGTGGACGGGTTCTGCTGCTCAACACCATGGCCAGCGGACCACAGTTGGAAGAGCTCTCCGAACGGGAGGGAGCGAAGCTGATCCTCCTCGACCAGGAGTTCCTGACCGTGGGGGAGGCGGCCGGTCGCGACAAACTGATCCTCACGTGGTCCGAACTGGATGCGCCGGCCGACATTCCAACAGTTCTGGACGTCATCGCCGACCAGCCCACCTCGCCACCGGGCAAGCCGAAACGGCCGGGCCAAGTCATCATCTTCACGTCCGGGACGACCGGGCTTCCCAAGGGGGCCAAGCGCGAGGAGCCGGACGGCTTCGATCCGATGATCACCTTTTTCGGAGGCATCCCGTATCGCGGTAACTCGACGGTGGTGCTGGCCTCGCCTCTCTTCCACTCATGGGGCCTGATCAACTTTGGGTTCGGCCTCATGACGGCACCGACCTTCGTTCTGCGCCGTCGGTTCTCGCCCGAGCAGGTTCTGCACGACATCGAGAAGTACCAGGCCGACGTGCTGGTCGTCGTGCCCTTGATGATGCAGCGGCTGGTTGATGCCGAGCGCGAAGTCATCGATGCGACGGATGTCTCCAGCCTGCGCATCACGGCAGCCAGCGGTTCGGCCCTCGCCGGTGACCTGGCGACGGAATTCATGGACACCTTCACCGATTCGGTCTACAACTTCTACGGAGCGACCGAAGTCGGATGGGCCACCATCGCATCACCAGAAGATCTGCGCGCCGCTCCGGGCACCGCGGGCCGGCCGCCTTGGCACACCACGGTCAAGATCCTGGACGACAACGGCGACGAAGTGCAGCAGGGGCAGACCGGCACGATCTACGTCGGCAACGACATGCCGTTCGGCGGCTATACCGACGGCAACACCAAGAAGTTCGCGGGCAACCTGATGAGTACCGGCGACCTTGGCTATTTCGACGAAGGCGGGCGCCTGTTCGTCTCGGGACGAGACGACGACATGATCGTCTCGGGTGGCGAGAATGTGTTCCCGCGCGAACTCGAGGATGCCCTGGCCACACACCCCGACATCGCTGACGTCGTTGTCACCGGTGTACCGGACGAGACTTACGGCCAGCGGCTGGCGGCGTATGTCGTCCTGCGTGATGGCGCCGACCTCTCACACGACGACATCGTTCTGTACGCCAAAGAACGCGTGGCGCGATTCGCTGTGCCCAAGGCGACTCAGTTCCTTGACGAGCTGCCACGCAATCCCACCGGCAAGGTGATGAAACGGGATCTCCCGCCGTTCTGACATCACCGATCAACCGTTCCAGTCCAGGCCGCGATGCGTGTGGGACGCTGGCGGCGTGAGTTGGGTTCGATCAGTTGATCGGTATCAACGCCGGCATCCGGTCGTCGGGTTCCCGCTCGCCGTGGTCTACAAGTACTTCGACGACCACGGGTCATATCTGGCTGCGATCCTGACGTACTACTCGTTCTTGGCGATCTTCCCGCTGCTGTTGATCCTGTCGTCCATTCTCGGTTTCGCCCTGCAGGGCAATCCGGGATTGCGCGCCGATCTGCTGAACTCGACGCTCGGTCAGTTCCCGATTGTGGGCGACCAACTCGGTCGTCCCGAAGGACTCCGAGGCAGCGGGCTGGCGATCGTCATCGGCTCCCTTGCCGCACTCTATGGCGCGCTGGGTGTCGGGCAAGCAGCCCAGCACGCCGCGAACACCGCATGGTCCATCCCCCGCAACAGCCGGACGAATGCGGTTCTTCAGCGGCTTCGAAGCGTTGTGATCCTGTCGTTCGGCGGCCTCGGAGTCCTGGGTGTCGCGATCATGTCGCTTCTGCTCGCCAATCCCGACACGGTCGGGGTGGAGGGTGGCAGCCTGCGGTTGCTTTCACGGGTCCTCAGCATCGTGGTGACCTTGCTCATCTTCATCGGCTTGTATCGCCTGATGGGATCGCTGCAGGTTCCCTCGCGGGCGGTGCTTCCGGGTGCGATCGCGTCGGCCATCCTGTGGCAGTTCCTGCAACTCGCCGGCAGCGCCTTCGTCTCGAATGTGGTCACCAAGGCAACAACGAGCCGGATGAACCAAACCTTCGCGCTGGTTCTGGGCCTGTTCGCCTTCCTGTTTCTTGCCAGCGCCCTGGTCGTACTCGGGCACGAGATCAATGTGGTGGCCTATCAGCGGCTGTACCCGCGCGCGCTGCTGACTCCGTTCACCGACAACGTTTCGCTGACTGAAGCGGATCGGCGGGCCTACACCGGTTACGCGAAATCCCAACGGCACAAGGGATTCCAGTCGATCGAAACCCGGTTCGATGGTCCCCGTCCTCGTCGGCGGTCTGCGCAGGACGAGTAGGCTGTGCACTCGGTTCAAAGGCTCAGCGTGAGGAAGATCCATGCCCACGGGCAAAGTGAAGTGGTACGACGCCGACAAGGGTTTCGGGTTCTTGTCGCAGGACGACGGCGGCGACGTTTATGTCGGGGCGGCTGCGCTGCCTGACGGTGTAACGACGCTCAAGTCGGGTGCACGTGTTGAGTTCGGCATTGCTCAAGGACGGCGTGGCGACCAAGCGCTCCAGGTGCGGATCCTTGAGCCAGTCGGCTCGGTGTCGCGTGCGCAGGCCCAGGCACGTCGAAAGTCGCCGGAGGACATGGTCGTCATCGTGGAGGACGCGATCACGATGATCGATGGTCTGGGCGAGGCCTACCGCCACGGCCGGCATCCGGAGGGCAAGGCGCGGCACACCGCCGCGCAACTCCTGCGCCGGCTGGCCTCTGAACTGGACGGCTGACATGAGCGGTGAAACCGTGGGCGACAATGGATTCATGACAGAACCGCAGGTCACGCCAGCTGAGTCAGCGTTCGTCGACGTCGCGCGGTCCATCGTCGATGAGGTCGCCGGTCGTGACGCGGTCGGCGGGTATCTGGGCACTGTCGATGAGGAGGGCGCGTCCGTCCTCGGCGCGGTCTCGTCGGTTCGGTTCGTTTGCCTCCAGCCGGGCTATCGCGGGTGGTACTGGTCGGTCAGCGTTTCGTCGACCGACGGCTCCGATGCGCCGACCATCAACGACGTCGTCCTTCTGCCCGGCGACGAGGCAGTGGTCGCGCCAACCTGGACGCCCTACCGCGACCGCATCCGACCTGGCGACCTGAGCCCTGGCGATGTCCTTCCGCCCGAAGCCGACGACATCCGACTCGTCCCCGCTTGGTCTGCCGGCGACACACAGGACACCATCGACCGCTACTTCGCGCGGGAGGTCGGTCTGGGCCGTGAATGGGTGCTGTCGCTGTCCGGCCGCGCACTGGCTGCCGACCGCTGGATGGATGGTGAGTGGGGACCGAGGGCGGCCATTGCCGAACAGGCACCGGGCAAATGCGCCACGTGTGGCTTCCTCATCAGCCTGGCCGGGCCGCTGTCCTTCTCCTTCGGCATCTGCGGCAACGGCATGGCCAACGCCGACGGTCGGGTCGTTGCGCTTGGGCACGGATGCGGCGCCCACTCGAAAGCGAAACTCAGCCGCTCGGCCGCACCTCAGACCTTGCCGCCGCCGGCGCTCGACACGCTCGGCGTCGACGAACTCGACGCGTTCTGATCGTCGGCGGCTACTCGCTGCGTCGCCTGCGTCCTGGGCGTGCGGAGCGCAGTGCGTTGCGACGGACCACGCAGTACTCGATGCCCACCAGACCGAGACCGAAGCCGGCCACCGCGGTCCAGAACCACCAGCCTTCACCGGCCGCGTCGAGCCGGCCCAAGAACGGCAGCATGGCCAGCGCCGCAAACCCCCACATGATCGTGCCGATGGTCATGGTGCGCACGCCATCGAGATCCATCGGCTGCACCTCGGCGACACGATGTGTCTTCCGGCCGATCTCGATCTCGGTTACATCGGGACGGCCGAGTTCGTGGATGCGCGCTCGACGCCTGGCATCTGCCACGTCTCCAGACTACTTCGCTGGCATGCTTGGGGAACCATGAACCCGGGTCGCCGACGCCTCCTCATTCCGGGCTTGTTGCTGGCTCTCCTCGTGATCGTCGTCGTCACTGCGATCGCCCGTCGCGCCGACGCACAGACAACCCCGGTTCCACCGGTCAAGGCCCAACGAGTCTCGGTGATCTCGGACCCCCGCATCACCGAGGCCAGCGGTATGGCTGTCAGCCTCGTGCATCCCGGAATCGCCTACATCGTCAACGACTCGGGCGACGTCGCGCGGGTGTTTGCGGTCGACATCGCAAGCGGGCGTGTCGTCGGCGTCACCCGCATCGAGCATGTGGCCTGGCGGGATACGGAGGCAATGGCACTGTGGGGCGGCCGGCTGTGGGTCGCCGACATCGGCAACAACGTTCGGTCGCGCCATGGCGGAACCCTCTACGTGTTTCCCGAGCCTGGTCCGGGCAACCACCACCTGCAGGCGACGGCTTACCCGATCACCCTCCAAGGCAGTCCCGTCAACGTCGAAGCAATGTCGATTGTTCGTGGGCGGCTCGACTTCTACTCCAAGGAATGGCCTGCCGGACGCGCATATGAAATCACGAGAGTCTTACGGCCGGATCTGCCAAACCTGGCGCGGATCACGAATCGAGTCACGCCGGCATGGACGACAGATGCGACTGCAACGCCCGACGGGCGCTTCATCCTGTTGCGGGGCGTCGTGGTGGTCGAGGTGCGCAACGCGAAGACCTGGCAGTTGGTCCACTCCGATGTGGTTCCCGTTCTGAAACAGGGCGAGACAATCGGTCTGGAGGCGTCGGGCCATTCCTACCTGATCGGCAGTGAAGGCGAGCGGTCGCCGCTCCTGCGCGTCGCGTTCAATCCGAAGAAGGACGACGCCAAGGCGCCGGTCGACTCGTCCGTGCAGATGCGTGCGGCCCACCCGATCCGATGGCTGTTCTGGTCGCACCAGGTGTTGATGATGAAGATCAAGACGCTGGTGCCCGTCGGATTGATTGCGGCTGTTCTCGCCTGGCGACGAGCTCGTCGAAGGAGTCGCCCGCGGCCGCCTCGGTAGGACAGTATGGGCGCCATGGAAACCGACGCGGGTGGTCCGACGTTGAGGTCGCTGGGCGATGCGTCGCCCACCGTGGCCGACGGTGCTTGGATTGCGCCCACCGCAACTCTTGTTGGAGCGGTCGAGGTCGCCGAGGGCGCGAGCGTCTGGTACGGAGCCGTCCTGCGCGGCGACAACGAGCCGGTTGTCATCGGTCGCGACTCGAACGTCCAGGACAACGCCGTCTTTCACACCGACGAAGGTGTTCCGGTGAGCCTGGGCGAGGGGGTCTCGGTCGGTCACGGTGCGATCGTGCACGGGGCCGTCGTCGGCGACCACGTGCTCGTTGGAATGGGCGCCATTCTGATGAACCGCTCGGTCATCGGTACTGAAACGCTGATCGCGGCGGGTGCCTTGGTCCCGGAGGGGGCGGAGATTCCGCCTCGATCGCTCGTCGTGGGTGTGCCGGCCAAGGTGGTTCGGGAGCTCACCGATGAGGAAGTCGAACGCATTCACCGCAACGCGAGGCTCTACGCGGAGCACCGCGACCGGCATCGCTCGTCAAGCGTTCCCGATTGATCCGAACACTCGACCCGAACAGCAAGGATTGAGGTCATGCGAACACTTCTTGTCTCGCTCTGTCTCGCGGTCGCGCTCCCGACATCCGCACTTGCCCACACCGTCGACAAGAAGAAGGACCGCCTCCCGGGCGACTTGGTGAGCACCATCAGCGACAGCCGGATCGTCGAATCCAGCGGTCTGGCGATGAGCGTCAAGTATCCCGACCTGGCCTACACGATGAACGACAGCGGGCATAAGCCGACGGTCTTCGCCATCAAGATCTCGACCGGACAGGTCGTCGGCCGTACGGAGGTTGGCGACCAAGGGGTGGAGGACACCGAGTCGATCCAGGTCGACTCCTTTGGCCATCTCTGGTTGGCCGACCTCGGTGACAACCAGCAGAAGCGCGACAACGTGTCGATCATCGCGTTCAACGAACCGGGCCCCGGCAACTTTGTGATCTCGACGACGCTGCGGTTCCCGGTCACGATCGAGGGCGGTCCGACCAACGTCGAGGGCATGCTGGTGAATCCGCTCAACGATCGGATCTTCCTGATCAGCAAGGCAAGCAAGAAGCACGCCACGCTGTTCGCGCTGCAAAATCCGCTACAGCCGAACCAACCGAACTATGCGCGAGACCTGCACAAGAAGATGCCTGCGTTCGTGACCGACGCGACATTCACGAGCGACACCCGTCGCGCGTTGGTACAAACCAAGTCCGACGAAGGCTGGATCTTCGACACCAGCACCTGGCGCTCCATGGACAAATTCCGTCTTCCCAAGGTTCAGCAGGGCGAGTCGATCACGATCGAGCCGGGGGAGAAGACCTTCCTCATGGGCAGCGAAGGCACGGACTCGCCGATCATCCGCGTGCCGCTTCCCCCGGATCCTCGGCCGGCCCCATCCGTCAACAGGCCGACGGCGGCTCCCGTCGATCCGCTCAAGGCTGAGTTCGAACCGCTGGGCAAGCCGAAGCCGGCGTCCACATTCGACATCGGCGGCCTCATTTGGACTGTTGCCATCACGAGCCTGATCTGCATCGTGGTCGGAACCGCGTGGCTGCGGCTGAGCCGTCGCCGCCAGCGCCGGCTGCGGAAGGTCCGTCGGAGCTGACGGACTGCGACGTGGCCATGATCCGCCTGCGGCGTCGCCGCGCCGGACTCATACGATTTCCCATATGGCCACAAGCGAATCGGTGCATGTGCAGCTAGCCGATCGGCACGCCTACAGCGTGGACGACTGGGAAGAAGCGACGGCCCAGGTGCTGCGCAAGTTGCGCCGGATGGGCGACGACGACCCTGACTCAGAGGTGTGGACGGCCCTCGCGCACACGACGCTTGATGGCATCAACGTCTCGCCCTTGGGCGTCCCCGGGGACGAGGTGGGCAGCACCGGACTGCCGGGCGAAGCGCCATTCACGCGCGGCGCCAGCGCCGAATCGCGGGCCAGCGGCGATGGATGGGACATCCGTGCTTGGTTCGCCGATCCGGATGTGGAGGTGACGACCTCCCACGTCCACACCGACCTGGAAAACGGAGTGAACTCGCTGTGGCTGGCGATGGGCCCGGGCGCCATCGAGACTGATGCGCTGCCGCACCTGCTCGATTCGGTTTTCGTTGATCTGGCTGCTGTCATCATCGATGCTCCCGACGACCCACTCGCCGCCGCTCAGGCTTTGGACGACGTGGTGGTCGACAAGGGGGTCGACCCGAGTCGCGAAACGAACTACGGCGCCGATCCGCTCGGGGCGGCCGTCCGGGGCATTGGCGAGCCAGACCCGGACGTCGCTGTGGCCGTCTCGCGTTTGGCTCGCAATCGTCTGGCTCGGGGCATTGTGGTTGATGCCACGGCGGTCCACGACCAAGGTGCCTCAGACGTCCAGGAATTGGCGTATTCGATGGCCGCCGGTGCTGCCTATCTTCGGGCTCTCGTTGACGACGGCTTCGGCATTGACGACGCGGCGCATCAGATCGAGTTCCGCTACGCGGCGACCGATGAGCAATTTCTGACCATTGCAAAGCTGCGTGCCGCACGTCGGCTCTGGTCGCGAGTCCTTCAGCTGAGCGGCGCAACCGCCGTCGGCCAGAGTCAACATGCAGTGACTTCGCGTCCGATGTTGAGCGCCTACGACCCGTACGTGAACATGCTGCGCACGACGGTCGCCGCCTTCGCCGCCGGCGTGGGCGGAGCGCAGGCCGTTACCGTCTTGCCGTTCGATGAGCCCCTGGGACTCCCGGAACCGTTCAGCCGACGGATCGCGCGAAACATCTCAAGCCTCCTCATCAGTGAGTCTCACGTTGCCACCGTGATGGATGCGGCCGGCGGATCGCACCTCGTGGAGAAGCTCACGGACGACACCGCCCGATCGGCGTGGCAGTTGTTCGGCGAGCTCGACGCTGACGGTGGCGTCGTCAACGCCATCGCTGACGGACGCCTGCACGACCGCATCGAGGCCGTCGTTGCCGAACGTGAGCGCCTCGTTTCCACACGCAGCAAGCCGCTGACCGGGCTCAGCGAGTTTCCGAGCCTGCACGAAAAGCACCCAGAGCGTCGGCCATACGGCCGAGAGTTCGCGGTCCGGCGATGGGGCGCTTCATACGAAGCGTTGCGCGATGAGCCGATTGCGACACCGGTGTTCGTGGCAACGCTGGGACGCATCGCTCAACACACAGCGCGGGCAGGCTTCCTGTCCAACCTGCTCGCTGCGGGCGGGATCGACGTTGTCGTAGCGGGTGCGACGAATGGGACTGACGAGGTCATCACCGCCTACGAATCAGCCGGTCGCCCGCCGGTCGTGGCCGTCGCGGGTCCTGACGATCTTTACGCCGAGCGCGGCGCAGAGACGATTGACGCCCTGAGGGCTGCGGGCGCCGATCGCGTCATCCTCGCGGGCAAACCAGGCGATCTTGCCGTCGACGATTCCGCGGCGGTGGGTGTCGATGCCTTGGCATTCCTTCGTCGGACGAGGGAGGCCTTGGCATGAGCATTCCGACCAGTTTCGCCGACCTTCCCCTGGATGAACCCTCCACGTCCGGCGGGAGTGAAGGGGCGTCCGGTCTCGACGCGGGCACATGGGAATCGCCGGAGGGCATCGACATCAAGAACCTCTACGTTCCCGGTGATCTCGATGGACTCGACGCGCTGGACACATATCCAGGGCTTGCGCCGTTCCTACGCGGGCCGTACCCGGCCATGTACACGACGCAGCCGTGGACGATTCGGCAATATGCCGGATTCTCGACGGCGGAGGAGTCCAACGCCTTTTACCGGCGCAATCTGGCGGCTGGCCAGAAGGGCCTGAGCGTGGCCTTCGACCTCGCGACGCACCGCGGGTACGACTCCGATCATCCCCGCGTTCGTGGCGATGTCGGCATGGCTGGCGTGGCAATCGATTCCATCTATGACACCCGCCAACTTTTCGACGGCATCCCGCTCGACCAAATGAGCGTCTCGATGACGATGAACGGCGCGGTGTTGCCAGTGCTCGCCCTCTACATCGTGGCGGCCGAAGAGCAGGGCGTTCCGCCGGAGAAGCTGACCGGGACCATCCAGAACGACATCCTCAAGGAGTTCATGGTCCGGAACACGTACATCTACCCGCCGGAGCCGAGCATGCGGATCATTTCCGACATCTTTGGCTACACCGCGGCGAAGATGCCCAAGTTCAACTCCATCTCCATCTCCGGGTATCACATGCAGGAGGCTGGGGCGACCGCCGATCTCGAACTCGCCTACACGCTCGCAGACGGGGTCGACTACATCCGCAGTGGCTTGGAGGCCGGCCTCGACATTGACGCGTTCGCACCGCGGCTCAGCTTCTTCTGGGCCATCGGCATGAACTTCTTCATGGAGGTCGCCAAGCTGCGTGCTGCTCGGGCGCTGTGGGCGCGGCTGGTTCGCCAGTTCGACCCGCAGAATCCCAAATCGTTGTCGCTGCGTACCCACTCACAGACCAGTGGATGGTCCCTGACTGCCCAGGATGTCTTCAACAACGTCGGCCGCACGTGCATCGAGGCGATGGCCGCGACCCAGGGCCACACGCAGAGTCTGCACACGAACGCGCTCGACGAGGCGATCGCACTCCCGACCGATTTCAGCGCGCGCATCGCCCGCAACACACAGCTGTTGCTGCAGCAGGAGTCTGGTACGACGTTCAGCATCGACCCGTGGGGTGGTTCGTACTACGTCGAGCGCCTGACGCACGATCTCGCAGACCGCGCCTGGGCGCACATCCTTGAAGTCGAGGAAGCCGGTGGCATGGCCAAGGCCATCGAGGCGGGCATCCCCAAGATGCGCATCGAGGAGGCCGCGGCACGCACGCAAGCGCGCATCGATTCAGGCCAGCAGAAAGTCATCGGCGTCAACACCTACCGGTTGGCCGACGAGGATCCGCTCGACGTCCTCAAGGTTGACAACGCTTCGGTCTACGCCCAGCAGGTCGAGAAGCTTGAACGGTTGCGCGAAGAACGGGATGCGGACGAGGTCGAGCGGACGCTCGCCGCGCTCACAGCATCTGCCGAGCGCGGCCACGAACATGGTTCGCTGGACGGCAACCTGCTGGCGCTCGCTGTAGACGCGGCCCGCGCGAAGGCCACCGTCGGCGAGATTTCGGACGCGCTTGAGAAGGTCTACGGGCGCCATCAGGCCGTCATTCGTACGATCTCAGGTGTGTACCGTTCCGAGGCAGGCGAAACCGGCAAACTCGCCCAGGTGATCGCTGCGACCGACGAGTTCGAGCAGGCCGAAGGTCGCCGGCCTCGCATCTTGGTGGCCAAGATGGGCCAAGACGGACACGATCGCGGTCAGAAGGTCATCGTCACAGCCTTCGCGGACATGGGGTTCGACGTCGATGTCGGCCCGCTGTTCTCCACGCCAGAGGAGGTCGCCCAACAGGCGGTCGACGCCGACGTGCACATCATCGGAGTCAGTTCCCTCGCTGCAGGCCACCTGACGCTGGTGCCAGAACTCAAGAAGGCACTCGCTGCGCTCGGCCACGACGACATCATGGTGGTCGTCGGCGGAGTCATCCCGCCCGATGACGTCGCGACGCTCAAGGAGATGGGCGCTGCTGAGGTGTTCCTGCCGGGCACGGTGATCGCTGACGCCGCACTCGGACTGTTGAAGCAGTTGCGGTCGAACTGATCGCTACGCTCGACGCGTGACCGATCTGAATGCGCTGGCCGAGGGCATCCGGTCTGGCCAGCGCTCAGCGATTTCGCGTGCGATCACCTTGGTCGAGTCGAGTCGGGCTGACCACCGCGCCTCCGCGCGAGAGCTTCTCGAACTGCTTTCTCCGGAGTCCACAGATGGGGTTCGCGTCGGGATCTCCGGCGTTCCGGGGGTGGGAAAGTCGACGTTCATCGAGTCCATGGGTTCCTGGCTCGTCGACGAGGGGCACCGTGTGGGCGTCTTGGCCGTCGACCCTTCGAGTGTGCGTACTGGTGGTTCGGTTCTCGGCGACAAGACGCGGATGGCCAAACTTGCCACCCGCCCGGAGGCGTTCATTCGTCCGTCGCCCAGTGCCGGAACACTCGGCGGCGTGGCCCGAGCAACGATGCAGGCAATGTCCGTGCTGGAAGCCGGCGGCTTTGACGTCGTGCTCGTCGAGACCGTGGGCGTCGGCCAGTCCGAGATCACGGTGGCTGGCATGGTCGACACGTTCTTGTTCCTCACGCTGGCCCGGACGGGTGATCAGCTTCAGGGCATCAAGAAGGGAATCCTTGAGATTGCCGACGTCATCGCCGTCAACAAGGCCGACGGCGACCGAGAAGCCGAGGCTGAGGCGACAGCCAAGGATCTCGCTGGCGCCTTGCGTCTCGTCTATGCCGGCGGATCAAGTTGGGTGCCACCGGTCCTGACCTGCTCGGCGTTGGAGCACCGCGGGATCGACACGGTGTGGAGTCGGATCAATGAGCATCGAGACTCGCTCGGGGCTCAAGGCCTGGCCGACAAGCGAGCCCAGCAGCAGCTCGACTTCATGTGGGCGCTGGTGCGCGACGAACTCGACCACCGGTTGCGTACCGATCGAGACGTTGCCGCCATGCGTGCAGAGTTGCGTGAAGAGGTGCTGGCTGGTCGCCTGCCGGCTACCGCTGCCGCCGATCGCATCCTCCAGGCGTACGACTCCTGAAGCCTGTCCTGATTTCTTGGGGTGCACATTTCTGGGGCATAGTTCACAAGAACTAGTCCGTTGGGGTAGTGTCGATCTCGCCGCAGGCGCGGCGGATGCCCGGGATGTGGCACTACCGCGGTTCGGCGACTTGGAGGGCCTGGCGTCTCGGGGGGATGCTGGGCCCTCCCTTATGAGCGCTACCCTCCCGAACATGAATCAGTCCGCGTTCTACGCCGTGGTCTCGACGATCAACTTCACGCTGTTGGGCTTGTGGTGGGTGGCGGTCAAGGATCGCGCGGATTTGGTTGGCGCCACTGCACGGTCGCGTCGCACGGCATATTTGGTGTCGCTGCAGTTCGTCATCCCCGGAACGGTGTCGCTGCTGGCGCAGGTGGCACCGGACGTAACCCTCGTGTGGCGCGTCGCATTTGGTGTGGCCGGAATCGTGGGCGCGATCGGCATCGTGATGCTCAGCAGCGAGATTCGGCGGACGTCAGACGCACGTCTCGCGCCGGTGTTGTTCCTGATACTCGGCGTCCCGGTCTATGCGCTGGTGATTCTGGTCGCCGTGTCGATAGATATCACCGCGATGCTCAGCCCAGACCTCAAGCCCATTCAGGTTGAGGCATTTCTGGTGACGCTGCTCGTTTTCTTGGGCGTGCAGGAGGCGTGGGTGGTCTCCATGACGCCATCGCGCGGCGGAACTTCGGCGATCGGCCCGAGCGGCCGTACCGACTTCGCGGAGGATGGTCTGGGTCCGCTTCCCCCGGAGTGAATCAGCGTGCTTCTCAGCCCTGGTTGGCCCACGCGGGATTCCAGCCGACTACCTCGTCGGCCTTCCGGGCAGCGGGTCCGATGTAGATGGATGACGGACGAATGAGCCGCCCGGTCTCGTACTGCTCCAGGATGTGCGCGCTCCAACCCGCGGTCCGGGCAGAGGTGAACATGGCCGTGAACATGTTCGGTGGAACTTCGGCGAAGTCGAGCACGATGGCGGCCCAGAACTCGACATTCGTCTCGAGAACCCTGTCGGGCCGCCGCGCACGCAACTCAGCAAGAGCCGCCTGCTCAAGCGCCTCCGCGACCTCGGCACGCGGTGCGTTGAGCTCTTTGGCCGTCCGACGAAGGGTCCGGGCGCGCGGGTCTTCGGCCCTGTAGACGCGATGCCCGAAGCCCATCAGGCGTTCGCCCGAATCGAGGACGCTCTTCACGTACGCCACGGCGTCGCCAGACTTCTCGACCTCGGAGATCATGTGCAGGACGCGAGACGGTGCGCCGCCGTGGAGCGGGCCGGACATGGCGCCGACTGCACCTGACAAGGCGGCCGCGACGTCGGCGCCGGTCGACGCAATCACGCGAGCGGTGAACGTCGACGCGTTCATGCCGTGCTCGGCCGCGGAGACAAAATACGCGTCGATCGCCTTGGCGTGATCTGGGTTGACCTCGCCGCGCCAGCGCATGAGCATCCGCTCGACGATGGTCTCGCACGTGTCGATCTGCGCCTGCGGAACCATCGGCCGGCCCATGCCGCGGGCAGCCTGGGCGACGTATGACAACACCATGACCGCCGTGCGAGCCAGGTTGTCGCGCACTTCGTGCGGATCTTCGATGTCGTAGAGCTGACGCAGACCCCAGCTGGGAGCCGTCAGAGCGATCGCGCTCTGGACATCGGCTCGGATGTCGCCGGAATGAACGGGGATCGGCGACGGCTCGGCGGGGTGAAGTCCGGGTTCATACTCGCCGTCGACGAGAAGGCCCCAGACGTTCTCGAATGGCACGCGACCGACCAGGTCATCGATGTCGACGCCCCGATAGCGAAGTGCCGAGCCTTCCTTGTCGGGTTCGGCGATCTGACTTTCGAACGCGACGACACCCTCAAGGCCGTGATGCACCACTACGCCATCAGTCATGCGCGTCATTCTGCACCGTTCGACCCTCCGCGTCCCGGCCGGGGCTTCACTACCGTGGGTGCATGGATTCCCCGGAACTGGCGGCATTGCGGGCCGAGTACGCGTCGGCCGGCCTTCAGGAGACCGATGCAGGCGACGATCCCGTTCCCCTGCTGCGTCGGTGGATCAACGACGCGGTCGCCGCCGGAATCGACGAGCCCAACGCGATGGCCTTGGCGACGGCCGATGCTCATGGTCGACCCTCGGTCCGAACCGTGTTGTTGAAGGGCCTCGGTCCCGATGGGGCGGTCTTCTACACCAACTTCCGCTCGCGAAAGGGTCGGGAGCTTGCCGAGAATCCGTGGGCTGCTGCGGCACTCCTGTGGCGACCTTTGCAACGACAGGTGCGGATTGAGGGCCCGGTCAGCGAAGTGTCGGCCGAAGAAGCAGATCGCTACTTCGCGTCCCGCCCTCGCGGCGCGCAGATCGGCGCCTTCGCGTCCGATCAATCCGAGCCGGTTGCCGGCCGAAACGAACTGGAATCGCGCTTCGCCGATGTTGAGGCCCATTTCGTTGATGCCGAACTCCCGCGTCCGAGTCACTGGGGCGGGTTTCGCATTGCCCTCGATGTCGTGGAGTTCTGGCAGGGCCGCCCGAATCGGCTGCACGACCGGATCCGCTTTGATCGCACAGACGACGGATGGGCGCGGGAGCGGCTTCAGCCGTAGGAGTTCACGACGCAGCTGCGATCCATACCTGTTCGGATCGCCCGAGCAAGTCACCGTCGGCCGTGTACAGCGCCGTGGACGTGTGGCGTTTCCGTCCATCGCGTTGCCGAAGCCATCCGGTCGCGAAGAGTGTGTCACCAGACTTTGGGCGGTCGTACACCTCGGCCGTCATGCGTCCGAGCAGCAGCGCGTCGTCCGGGAACCCGGCGGTCCAGCCGCCTGGGCAATCCATTGCGGCCCACGTCACCGGAGTCGTGACCAGGCCGTCGACATCGGCGAATGCCTCGTGCACATCCCACGGTGCGGCCGTGCGGCTGTCGCCAATAGGCCCGGCGAAGAGACAGAGCCCATCGCCTGGTGTCCGGCGCGGCCCGCAGGTGAAGCAGGTGTCGAAGGGATGGTGAACGTAACCCGGATAGGCCTCGTGCCCGGCCGCCGCCTCGTCCGCCGTGACCCTCGCGGGCACCTCATCGACAAATGAACCGCGGGTGGCCGTGCCGATCACCGCGCCGCCGGCCGTCATCAGTCGAAGTTCGTCGCCGTCAGCCTCCCAGGACAGAGACGTATCCAATGGCGGCGGCTGGAGGAGGGTGCTGGTGACGACTCCGGGCCCGTAGCGATGCGCCCATTCCTGGCCGAGGAGTCCGCAGACCCAGCCCCCGTTGCCCGAGGTCGGCGGCCCGTTGAACTGGGCGGGGATCGTCACCATCGGATCAACGTATCGGCAGTCCGGCAGAATGGTCCGCGTGAGCGATCTGATCGACACCACCGAGATGTACCTCCGCACGGTGTACGAACTCGAAGAGGAGGGCATCGTGCCGCTCCGCGCCCGGATCGCCGAACGACTTCACCAAAGCGGTCCGACCGTGAGCCAGACGGTGGCACGCATGGAGCGCGATGGGTTGTTGACCGTCGAGGGCGACCGCCACCTCGAGTTGTCGCCGAAAGGCCGTCAGTTGGCAACCCGCGTGATGCGCAAACACCGGCTTGCCGAGCGGCTCCTGCTTGACGTCATCGGGCTCGACATCGAACTGGTCCACGAAGAGGCCTGCCGTTGGGAGCACGTGATGTCCGAGCAGGTCGAACGACGGCTCCTGGAGATCCTGGAGCACCCGACTGAATCACCATATGGGAATCCCATCCCCGGCCTTGACGAATTGGGCGACACCGGGTTCGACGGAGACTCGGTTGACGCGTTCCTCGACGGCGTCCAGCCGCTGCCCGACTCAGCGACGTCCGAGCCCTCGCGCCGGATCGTGCGCCGGATCGCCGAGGAGCTCCAGAAGGACGCGCAGGTTCTGTCGGTCCTTCGGCGAGTGGGCGCACTCCCTGGCAACGACGTGATCGTCTCGCGAGGACACGACGGCATCGTGATTGCCCGGCAGGGTGAATCGGCCGAAGTCGACACCGAGGCCGCCCAGCACATTTTCGTGTCCAACTGAGTCGCCATGCAGAGTTGGTTCCGTCGTACCGGCAGCGAGGTGCTGGGTTGGGTGCTCGTCGCCGCCGGGATCGTCCTGATGCCGTTGCCGGGTCCGGGGCTCTTCGTGTTGGTTGCGGGCGTCGCGTTGCTGGCTCCGCACTACGCCTGGGCTCGCCGCATGCTTGATCCGCTGCGGGAGCGCGCGGTGCGGGGCGCTCGGCGTGGGGTCCAAAGCAAGCGGCACATTTTTTTCAGCACCCTCGGTGTCGCCTGGTTCGTCGGATTCGGCATTCTGTGGCTGGCCTCGCCGACCATTCCTGTGTTCGGATTCTTTGGCCTGACGGTGGGGCCAGAACTCCCCGGCGGACGTGCCGCGGGCATCGGCCTACTGGCGTCCGGGATCGCGGGAGGAATCCTGCTCGTTTACAGTGTGAAGCGCTGGTATCCGGGTGCTTCGGAGCCGGGCAGCTAATCTCTGTGTGTCCGGGTGGTCTTGAGGAGTTCTGTCATGCGTCG